>Ga0315905_10002945_pt1 | contig 17738 bp, 12 predicted proteins | sample LakEriMetagenome_5_FD_203522 | JGI IMG/M metagenome (GOLD analysis project Ga0315905, IMG submission 203522) | Freshwater fungal communities from buoy surface, Lake Erie, Ohio, United States - Buoy 4 MA121 | ecosystem: Environmental > Aquatic > Freshwater > Lake | place: USA: Lake Erie, Ohio... | reverse complement strand
GCTGTAGGAGCGACCAACAAGTTGATGCCCCGGCCCAAAACATGGGTTGCAATCATCTCGGCAAGGTCGACAAAAAAAGCCCCGTCGTGGCTGACCAACCGACTATAAACAGCCTGATCAGTGTGGCTGCCAAACAACAATCCCGGAACAACACCACTAGCCTTTAAGGTTTCGCGGGAAGAATCAATCCGCGGCCGCCCCTTGGGACCAGACCCGTCGGTCAAAATGAAAACATCAGGTTTATTTTCCGTCAACCAACCAAAAACCCTCAGTTCCTGACCAGGATGCGTTCCCACATACAAGGCTTTGCACAGAGAATTGGCTTGGACCATGGTGCGGATTCCCGGGTGCGTGTTCAAGGTGTGGAAGAAGATGTATCGAAACAATCGGACTAATGCATTTCATAATTGAGTTAAAAATCAAACTACGACTATTAATCGAAAAAGCTGCTTCAGCCTGGCAACTTGGGAAAGAAAATCGTTCTTTACCGAGCATTCCTTCCACGCAGGTCAATCCTTCCTTGCTTGGTTTGCGGAAGGTACCTTCCCGGTCCGATGGATATTCCATGAGGCACATTCTGAATATCAAGGCACCCCAGGAGCACCAGAGTATGCAAGCACTCTGGCTGCCAAGCCCAATAGCATTGCTCATTTTGGCAGTTTTGGGTGTTTTCACCCAAACGGGTCAGGCTCAAACCGAGTTGCCACTCCCCAAACAGGCAAACAAGCCTAGCAGAGTGAACCCGGCTGAGATTGATCCACCAGCCGGCCCAATCATTCTCGAAGGCCCCAAACAGGCAAACTCGACAGCTCCCACAGAATTCAAGCAAGACAACAACCCCACTGATACCAGCCCCATCCCCATCAACCTGCCCACAGCGCTCATGCTTTCAGATGCCCGTCCGCTGATTGTCGATGCAGCAAAAGCTGCCGAGGCCGTTGCCGCCGCCGAATACGAAAAAGCCCATGTGCTTTGGCTTCCCAATATTTATGCGGGTATTGATTACTACCGCCACGATGGACTCTATCCGGCACCTTCCTCAGGCTTTCCCTATAACAATAGTCGTCAATCCATCACCTTGGGGCCAGGTGTTCAGGCCATCTTTGCCACCACCGATGCCATCTATACCCCCCTTGCCACCAAGCAGGTCCTTCGGGCCAAACGCATGGAGGTTCAGGCGGCCAAAAACGATGCACTTATGGAGGTGGCGGTTGCCTACTTCAATGTCCAGCAAGCAAGGGGCCGAATGGCCGGGGCGGTAGACACGGTTTTCAAAGGGCGCGAGTTAGTGCGTCGCGTCGAAAGTTTAGGCCTTGGACTGTCTGCTCCCATCGAAACCGACCGTGCCCGCACTCTCTTGGCAGATTTGGAAGAAGTGGCTGTGAAGGCCCGGGAAGATTGGCTAGTCTCCAGTGCCGAATTAGCACGATTGCTCCGTCTAAACCCATCCGCCAACATGGTACCCACCGAACCGCCCCACATGGCCACCCTGCTGATTTCACCGGGCCAAGAAGTGGACAATCTCATCCCTGTCGGTCTCACCAACCGTCCTGAACTGGGTGCCTCGCAGGCAATGGTTCAAGCCACCCTGGTGCGCCTGAAACAGGAAAAAATGCGCCCCCTCATCCCAAGCCTCGTCCTTCAAGGTAACAGCGGCGCAAACGGCAACGGCAACCCACTTATCGCAGGCGCAGCCGGATCCGGCCCCAATAGCTCCATGGAGATGGGCAGCCGCTTCGATATTAATGCGGCAGTGCTATGGGAATTGAAAAACTTTGGTCTTGGAAACCGGGCCCTCATCAAGGAGCGCGGCGCCCAGCGCTATCAAGCATTGATCGAATTGTTTCAAATTCAAGACCGGGTCGCGGCTGAGGTGTCCAAAAACCATGCCCAACTACGCTCGGCCACTGTTCGAGTCGGCCTCGCAGATACAGGCCTGCGCAATGCCATCACCAGCTTTGAAGGCAATCTCAAGGGAATGGGCCAAACCACCAGGTTTGGCGATGTCCTCAACCTGGTTAATCGCCCCCAGGAGGTGGTGGCCGCATTGGGCCAACTCGACGGTGCCTACAAAAACTATTTCCAGGCCGTTCAAGATTACAACCGGGCGCAGTTTTCACTTTTTAGATCTGTTGGGTACCCAGCAGAAGTCCTTGCATGCCAACGGGTAGGCGGCAATATTATCGATGTGGACACCAACCGCCCGTTTGATCTGCCACCAGTCACAGGCATCCCCTGCGCCAACCAAATGTGCACGGTAGCAACCGAACTCCAAGTATTGCCTTCTATTCCCTAAATTTTGCCGCCGAATTTACACCTAAGGTTTGGCAGGCTTGGCTGTTTCCTTCGTTTCGGGCTTGATCACCTTCACAGGCGATTCGTCCTGCATCTCATCAGGGTCACCCTGAATCAATTCCATAGCAGCGTTAGGCGGCGCAAATAAACCGTCTTTCTCAATTGCCACTAACTCTACCCAAGTCCCATCCGTGGGCCCCAGCCGAACCCGAGCTTTTTTTGCTTTCCCGTCATGGTGTAGATAAACCACACGGTCCTCACCTCGCTTGACCACACATGCGGCTGGAATTGCCATAACACCCTGGCGAATGATTTTCACATAGCCATAGGCATACATGCCAGGTAGCAATTTCGTGTCGATATTTGGCAGGTCTATCTCCGCCCGCAAGGTGCGGGTCTGCAAATTCAATGCCCAAGAGGTTCTTGCCACCTTCGAGGAAAGCACCAGATCATTGAAGGCCTCAAGCCTCACCTCTGCGGGTGTACCCACTGACACATAGTTGGCATCCTGTTCCGGCACATCCACGAACACACGAACCACATCGGTCCTGGCGACCACAAATACAGGGGCCGCATTTTGTGCCGATTGCACAGGCGAGAATTTATTTGCCGATTGGTCGCCGGTTATCCCTTGGGTGAAGTCTCCGCGATTGGCATTCCTGAGCACCACAATTCCATCAAACGGGGAAGTGAGCTGCATATACCCCACCAAAGCCGCCAACCGCTTTTCATCAGCGTCCGCAACCTTCACTGTGGCATCGGCAGCCAAAACATCCACCCTAGCTTTGGCCAACTCTGCCTCACACGCCACCCGTTGCGCTTCCGCCACCAACACTCCCGAAAGAGCCGCATCTCGGGCCGCTTCGTTCGATTTGAGCTGCCGAGTCGATTCATCTAAAATTTGCTTATCCACCACACGCTGCTCCACCAGGCTGGCAAGGCGCTTCACTTCCGATTGCCACCTGACAACCTCCGCTTCAAACTTGCCAACATCCGCCCGGGCTTGGCCCACCTTGGCCACCGCAGCTTGCAATGTCCCAGCCGCCGCGTCCACAATCTTCTTGGCTTGGTCCACTAAAACCCTGTCCAAAAGCACCGTGGCCTTCTTGAACCTGTGCTCCTCGAGCAATTCCGGAATGAACAGGGTGGCCAATACTTGATCCTTCTTGACCTTGTCCCCAATATCCACATTCCATTTCTCGACAAAACCAGTCAGTTTGGGAAAAATACTGGTTTGTTCATAGGCGTTCACAAAAGCCGGTTGGCCAACAATACGCTGAATATCCCGCCTCACCGGGCTGACCAGGGTAACAGATGGCATGGTTGGAGCGGGAGGTGCTGGTTCGGCCTTCTGTCCGCACCCGGACAAGACCAGAATTGCCAAGGCGCCCAAACAAAAGTAGCGGCCAAATAAACCAATCATTTACCACCCTCCAGGGCGATTACTTTTGCATTCATATCCGCATGGCCGTGAGAAGGGGAACTACTTTCCCCTCCATCAAAGTTCAGGCCTTCCGGATCATCCGGATCAATCGAAACCGATTTCGGCTTGCGGTTGCCCAACATCAGGCTGAAAACAGCCGGCAATACCATCAAGGTGGAAAAGGTCGAGCACAACAACCCGCCAATCACAGCCCGTCCAAGAGGGGCCTGCATTTGCGATCCTTCTTCTAGCGCCAAAGCCATGGGCAGCATTCCCATGGTCATCGCGCAGGCGGTCATGATGATTGGTCTCAAACGCCCGGCGGCCCCCTTGATGGCAGCCTCGCGCACCGACAATCCATCAAGCCATCGGTCATTCATGAAGGTGATCATCATCACCGAGTTCGAAACCGACACACCAATACACATGATCGACCCCATAAACGATTCAATGTTCAAGGTTGTGTTTGTCAGCACCAAGGCCGCCACAACCCCAGTGATCACCCCGGGCACAGCGGCAATCGAGGTCAAAGCCAACCGTGGAGCCTGAAAATAGGCGGTCAGCAGCACCAAAATCACAACCACCGCAATTGCCAACCCGATACCCAACGAACGAAACATTTCGTTCATGGTGCCAGTTTGGCCGCGTGTCATCAGCCGCACCCCACGGGGTGGAACACCGGCGTCGGCCACAGCCTTGTCAACAAGCTTTGATGCTGTCCCTAAATCGGTCCCTTCAATGTTGGCCGAAACACTGATGTACCTTTGCGAGGAGGTGCGATCAATCTGCCCAGGCATTGTGCCTGGCTTAACATCAGCCACATCACGAACCATCAGGTTCAAGACCGGGTTGACCATCCGCAGGGGCAGGTTCTCCACATCCAAAGGAGAGGTCATGCGCTGAGTTGGCACTAGCACCTCTACTTGATAATCGAAACCCGTTCGCTGATCCTGCCAGTAGTTCAACGCGACATAACGGCTGGAATTGGTCGCCACTAACACCGAATCACCAATACTCTGCACATCCACGCCGGATAGGCCAGCTTTTTCCCGGTTGATCGTCACATCCACCGTTGGATAATCGAGGGTTTGGTGAAACAGCACATCTCGCAGACAATCAATTTTCGCCAAATTGTCCCGAATCTTCGTGGCATGGGCTCGCACGTCGGCCAGATTGGGCCCATACACCACAATTTCCAACGGCGTGGGCGAGCCAAAGCTCATCACATTGCTCACCATGTCGCCCGGCTCAAAGCCAAAACTGATATTTTTCGCCCGGACTTCCGAATCAGGCTTGGGCACTCCGCGTGATTCAAAAACTGTCGCCAACCAAGGCGCGATTTCCTCAGGCAAAACCTTGCGCAACCTTTCCCGGAATTGATCAAGCTTAATGCCACTTCCTTCACGAAACGCCACCCGCAGCATCCCATCATCGGGCCCACGCATCAGCATGATCATGTTGTTCAAGCCATAGTAGGGTGCGATTTGTCCTGCGAATCCAATACTGATGTCAATCTGGTCCTTACCAGCCTCGCGCTCAATAATCTCCAAAATCTTTTGCCCCATTTGGCGGGTGATTTCAAAATTGGTGCCAGCAGGGGGCCGATATTTCAGCACAAACTGGCCCGAATCTATCTGCGGGAACAACTCAGTTCCCAAACGCGACCCAAGGAATATCAGCGACACCGTCACCAGGCCCAAATAAGCCGGAACCACCAAATAGCGCAGGGCCACCACCTTGCCCACAAAAACCTCGTAAGCGGCCTCAACCCGGTCAAAAAGACCTTTCTTGCCTACATGGTCTGGATTCAGCTTCAGCAACCAAACCGCCATCACAGGAACAAAGGTGCTCGATAGCAGATACGAGCTGATCATCGCAAAGCCCACACCCAAGGCCAGGGGCATGAACAAGGCCCTCAGCGGATCATCCATGATAAAGGCTGGGATAAAAACCGACAAAATACAGGCAAGTGCCAGCAAGCGGGCCACTGCGGTGATGCTATTACCCTTGCGAACCGCCCGGGCCAGAGACGCTCCCCCGTGGAATTGCGCGTGGATGTTCTCCACCTCCACCGTTGCCTCATCCACCAAAATGCCAATGGCTAACGCCAAACCACCTAGCGACATGATATTGATGCTGTTACCAGTCAAATATAAACCAAATAGGGATCCCAAAAGAGCCAGCGGTATATTCGCCACCACCACGATCACGCTGCGCCAATCCCCCAAAAACAACAGAATCATCAACCCGGTCAGCGCCGCGCCAATCACCCCCTCGGTTCCCACGCTTTTGATGGCGGTTAACACAGTGGGCGACTCGTCAAACTCAAAGCTGATCTTAACATCGGGGGGCAACACATCCCGGAAGGCGGGCATTGCTGCATAGATGTTCGCCACCACATCCAGTGTGCTGGCGGTGTCTTTTTTCAAAATTGGCAAATAGACGGATTTTTGGCCGTTCACCAACGCGTAGCCATAGTTCACATCTGTCGAGTCCGCGATGGTAGCCACATCCCGAATATAAACATTTGCGCCAAGCTTTAGAGGTATTTCACCCATTTCCTGGATGTTTTTCACCAGGGCATTGGTCGGAACTAGCGGCATCTGTTCGCGGATATACAGGTTACCCGCCGGAATAACCACGTTGCCCCGCATCAACGCTTGCACCACATCCTGGGGATTCAGGTTATAGCTGCGCAATTTGTCGGGGTCCACATTCACCAGAATCGAACGGGCATTGGGCCCGAATGGCGGTGTCCCAATTGTGCCCGGCACATTCTTTTGCACCAAAGGACGGATATAGTTGTTAGCAAGGTCTCCCACCATACCTAGCGGCGTCTTTTCGCTCTCGAAAACCAGATATCCGACCGGAACGCTACCCTCGTCCATCCGGATGACCAATGGCGGCAAGGTGCCGATCGGCATCTGCGCCATGGCGCGGGCGGCGCAGGCTGAAACCTGCGCCATGGCCAAACCCATGTCAGTACCCGGAAAAAACGCCAGCTTCACCAAAGCCACTTGCTGCAAAGAATGCGATTCAACTTGCGACACACCATCGACAAACTGAAACATCAACTCAAACTGGTTGACAATGAGCCCTTCCATTTGGGAAGGGCTCATGCCCCCATACTGCAGATACACATAAATACGCGGCAAGTTCAGGGGTGGGAATATATCCACCCGCATTTTCGTGATGGCCAAGGCTCCGCCACCGATCAAGGCGACCACCAGCATCATCATGGTGATCGGGTGACGCATGGCGAAAATGATCGGGTTCATGGTCTAACCTGGCTTCTTTGCGAAAATCACCCAAAGGTTATCCAACCAAATCTTTTCATTCACTACCCTAACAGGCAGGCCAGGCCGTAGGGTTAAAGCGGATAATTAAATCCGTACTTGCCGGTTGTGTCAGTTAGGCGTGCAGAACTCAAGGGAATGGTACAATCTAAAATCAAAATCGCCGATGCGGATTGCCAAACAAAACAAGCCGGAACAATAACTATGGGTCCGTTTTTCCTGGTAGTGGACGCTTTCACCGATCAGCCGTTCCAAGGTAACCCGGCGGCGGTTTTTCCTTTGCAAAAATGGCCTTCGAACGCTTGGCTGCAGAATGTCGCCTTGGAAATGAACCACGCCGAAACCGCTTTTTTGGTCCCGGAAGAGCAGGGCTACCGCCTCCGCTGGTTCACTCCCACGGTAGAGGTTGACCTATGCGGCCACGCTACCCTCGCAGCGGCCAAGGCGCTGGCTCATCTCGAGCGCTGGCCAAATACTGGCCCCCTTTGCTTTCAGACACGCAGTGGCGAATTGAGGGTCAACCTCCAAGGCAACAGCTTTGAACTCGATTTCCCTGTGACCCCACAAATCTCCTGCCCCGCCCCACCTGATTTGCTCGTTGGTTTGGCGACTACACCGATCTATGTTGGAAAAAACGCTATGGATTACCTGGTTGAGCTGCCATCCGAACAAGCCGTTAGGAACCTCCATCCCAACCAAAACCTTTTGGCAACCATCCCCTGTCGTGGCATTATTGTCACCGCCCTATCCGACTCGCCCGAATTTGATTTTATTTCCCGCTTTTTTGGCCCGGCAGTCGGGGTGAACGAAGACCCCGTCACCGGCTCAGCCCATTGCTGTCTTGCCGAATATTGGTCCAAAAAACTTGGCAAAAACCACCTGAGGGCCTACCAAGCATCGCGCCGTGGAGGCGTGGTCACCATGGATCTTCGTGAAGAACGGGTTATCCTGACAGGGCAAGCCGTGGTGATGAGCCAGGGCCATTTACTGGTGGAACCTTCATGAGCACTCAATCAAACGCATCAGGATACATGCAGGCAATGCAAAGCGACGATGAGTCCTTGCCCGTAGCCGCTTTGATTGAACAATATGTCAATGGGGTCTCCCTGCTCAGTCAGGCATTGGCCGGAATCACCGACGACCAGGCCCGTATGCGACCCGTACCCGGCAAATGGAGTTGCCTCGAGCTGGTCGCCCACCTGGCTGGAGCCGAAATCTTTTTCACCGACCGCATCGAACGGGTCATTGCACTGGATAAGCCCCTGCTTGTTGGCGTGGATGAACGGGACTACCCAGCCCGCATCGGCTACCAAGACTTGGTATTGGCCGATGAATCTGCACTTTTCATAGCATTGCGCGCTCACATGAAAACCGTGTTGCGCAGGCAACCACCAGATGCGTGGCAGCGTGTCGCCATCCACACCGAAACAGGCATGGTCACGCTGCGCCAACTCCTTCTGCAGCCTATCCGCCATCTCAATCATCACTTGGTTTTTCTGTTGGAAAAACGCAAGGCATTGGGCCTAGCCAACTGATTCCAAAAAACTATTCCCCCGGAGCTGAAAAAAGGTCCGGCTGCATTGCTTGGCGAATGATCGCTTTGGTGTCGTCCAAAAAACCGCCATTTAAAACCCAGCTCAAATAGCCGGGATCATCACGGACCACATCGGCCAAAAATTTCCCCTCGTGTTTGCCAAATGTGAATCGCGGTTTGCCACGCACGCTTTCAAAATTACCGGCCACATCCATCTGGTTGGGAAAACGCATCTTTTTGTCAAGCGCCTCAACCCCGCTAGGCAAATGCGGATAACGCGCCGCCATAGCGTCAAGCACCCTCGCTGTCGCCACGGCATCGGCCTCGGCTCCATGGGCCCCCTCATGGGTTTTTTCCAAATAAAACTTCACCGCCCCGGTCAGGCTGCGCGGCTCTTCCGCATGAAAAATCTCCATCGCATCTACCACCGCCCGCCCTTGCACCGAAAATTCCAGGCCAGACCTCCTGAACTCGGCATTTAAAAATGGCAGGTCAAACCTGCGAATATTGAACCCGCACAGGTCGCAGCCATCCAAAAATTCCAGCAAACCCTTAGCCAATTGGCGAAAGTGAGGCTCTCCCGCCACATCCGCATCAGAAATTTTATGCACCGCGGTGGCCGCCTTGGGAATAGGTATGCCCGGATTGACCCGCCGCGTTTTGGTCTCCACACCGCCAGCAGGCAACGCCTTCACCACGCTGATTTCCACGATCCGGTCCCGCTCTGGGCTGGTCCCGGTGGTTTCCAGATCAAAAATCGCCAGCGGGCGGGTCAACACAAGGTGTTCAAACATTGCCAAACAATCTCCGCATCACAATCCACTCCACCACCCAATATCCTATTCGCCACAAACCAAAACATTACCTTCAGATTAAAAAAGATAGAATAAACAAACCGCCCGTTCCGCACATTCGGTGCCCTATGCCAAATTCAAGCATCAAAACCTCAATCCCTGTCACCGGCGAACTCATTATCGCCGGGATCGCCATCGCCGGCTTGGCAATTCATGCTGTGCTGCGCCTGGGCCTGCAATACTTCAACATCTACCCCTTCCCTATTGCCAACCTGCCACTGGGCATGGTTTTGCTCGCCGGCATTCCACTCCTGAAAGGTTTGGTAATCCACCTGCTCAAATTTGAATTCAACTCTGATTTGCTGGCAGGGCTATCCATTCTCACCTCAATCCTCTTGGGCGAATACCTTGCTGGCAGCCTTGTGGTGCTCATGCTGTCGGGCGGTCTAGCTCTTGAGGCCTACGCGGTGCGCCGGGCCTCCTTTGCCCTGGAAGCATTGGCCAAACGCCTGCCAGCGTTGACCCACAAAAAAACCGGCTCCACTTTTGGGGATATCCCAATCAATCAAATAGCAGTTGGCGACACCCTGATCGTCTTCCCGCACGAAACCTGCCCGGTCGATGGCACGGTGCTGGAGGGCCACAGCACCATGAACGAATCCTACCTCACGGGTGAACCCTACCTGCTCCCCAAAACTGCTGGCTCGAATGTGCTCTCCGGGGCGATCAATGGCGAGGGCGCACTCACCATCAAGGCCGATAAAATAGCCACCGATTCCCGCTACGCCAAAATCATGCAGGTCATGCGCGAGTCCGAACAGTCGCGCCCGGCCCTACGCAGGCTTGGTGATCAAATCGGCTCCGTCTACACTCCAATTGCCCTGCTCATCGCCATCCTCGCCTGGCTCCTCAGTGGCGACCCCACCCGGTTCTTGGCCGTGCTGGTGGTGGCTACTCCTTGCCCACTGCTCATTGCGATTCCTGTCGCCATCATCGGTTCGGTTTCACTGGCCGCCAGGCGGGGCATCATCATCAAAGACCCAGCCGCCCTGGAAAAAATAGCCACTTGCTCTGTCGCCATATTCGACAAGACAGGCACTCTTACCTATGGCGAACCCAAAGTAACAGAGATTCTTCCAGCAGATGGTCATGCTATTGAGGAGATTTTGGCAGGGGTGGCCAGCCTGGAACGGTATTCTCGTCACCCCCTCGCCTCAGCCATGGTGGAAGCCGCCAAAGAAGCCAAAATCCCTTTGCTAGAAGCGGTGGAAGTTAGCGAGAAACCAGGCGAAGGCCTCAGTGGCATCATCCACGGGCGCGCCTTCCAAGTGACTAGTCGCAAAAAGCTGGCCAAGTGGTTGCCACAGGCATTGCCCATGTTGCCGCCCCCCGCAGGCGGCCTGGAATGTGTGGTTCTGCTGGATCAAAACTACATGGGCACCATCCGCTTCCGCGATGAGCCAAGGGCCGAAGGCAAATCTTTCATCCATCATCTCAAACCAAGCCACAACATCTCACGCGCGCTCATAGTCTCGGGTGACCGCGAAAGTGAGGTTCGCTACCTCGCTGAAAAAGTTGGCATCACCGAAGTGCACGCTAACCAAAGCCCTGAACAAAAGCTGGCACTCGTCCGCGCTGAAACCTCCAAAGCCAACACGCTTTACATGGGCGATGGAATCAACGATGCCCCGGCACTCACCGCCGCAACCGTGGGCATCGGCTTCGGCCAAAGCAGCGAGGTAACCGGCGAGGCAGCCAGTGTTGTCATTCTCGATAGTTCACTAGCCCGGGTGGACGAACTGCTCCACATAGGCATGCGCATGCGCTCGGTGGCACTGCAAAGCGCGGTGGGCGGTATGGCACTCAGCGTGATGGGAATGGCACTTGCCGCCATGGGCCTTCTTGCCCCGGTCGCCGGGGCGGTCACCCAAGAAGTCATCGATGTCCTAGCTGTCCTCAACGCCCTGCGAGCCTCAGTCCCTCCCAAATCCCTCACCGATTACCAACACTCACCGGGCCAGGATGGGTAAACCACCTTCACTTGAAATCTCCAAAGTCTCGCACTGCCCAGCCTTGGCAGGTGCCAGCCATATCGATCTGGCAACCATTACCGAAAGCAATGCCGACCACATGCACCAGACCGAGGTGAAAGCGTGGTCAAAGTACAGTGCAGCCGCGAATGCGGTTACCGAAGCCGTCAATGCAGGGATCAGCATCAGCCTTCTATGGGTCATCACCAAGCTTGGTACAGTCGCTGTCAGCAGGTAAAACAGCCTCGACAACCATTTCCCTTCCACTGTTTTCAACAAAAAATTCGAATCCGAACACTCATAATGAACCGAATGTCCCGACTCGCATGCGATCGGCACCCCCTCTTCTCCACGGATGGCCAGCCCATAGATGACAAACCATCCCATGCTCAGCACCAGCCAATAACCCAAAAACCTGCGCAACTTCGGATTGGTTTCCACCTTCCAGGCTGCGAAGGAAAAACACGCCGGCCAAAAACCAATGGCAAAAAACAGGTACACTCTCGACGCAATTTCAACTAGCGCCTGATTTTCCCCATGAATCCCCATCCAGACAAAACCTTCCGAGATCTGCTGCACGCTAAAAAAAATGGGGATCACCGCAAATGGCCATATCCATGGCGCTCTCCGCCTTGCCATACTCACGCAGCCCACTCCTGTGGCTAACAATAATGCGCCCGAACCAAAGCTCGCCTCCGCCGAATAGCACATAGCATCCCCCCTTCCCATTCCATGAATGGGTAAAAAAACCCCTGCCGGTCCCGAAGGACCAGCATTTTTCCCTAATTACGATCGTTTTGAAAAATAACGAACAAATAATTCGTGAAAACTACCCAATCATTCTTTGACTACCCGCGATAAGACACCGGGTGGATTGCCCTCCCGGTCAAACCTGCGCAACCACACCCCTATCCAGACCAGCACTCCGGCAAAAGCGACCCCATGCACCACCGGCCAAAGAAACGGGCTCACCAAAGGCAACCCGCACCCAATCATCAGCAGTACCGCTCCTGCCAAATAAAACCGCCCCCAATGAGTCGCGCCGTGGGCAAAAAGCCCAAGCCCAAGCACTACCGTCATGGGCGGGTATATTGGCAAGACATCCAGCCCAAATATCCAAATCTGTCCGGGAACCAACGCGGCACACCCCAGCATGGTCCCAAGTTGCAGGCCGGCACTCAGCCTTTCCACCGAACTCAAAAACCGGATCCTCCCGACCAAAAACCACAGATAAAGGCCTACCCAGCCAACAAGGCTGCACCCAAGGACCGCATAGGCCCAACCACCAGACGCCCCCTTCACCACCAACCAGGCAATCAAACCGTGGGCCACCAACCACAACAAAGCCGCCAGAAAACAACCCGGCCATGAGCCCATCGACAAGGTCAACCTTCGCCTCGATATCACTCGAAATACCCCGACAAGCAAGCCGGGCCTTCGCGAGTCCAAAGGTTCACCATGCAAAAAGTGGGTCAGGTCATCCGCAAGCGCCTGGGCCGAGGGGTAACGGTCTTGCGGATCCTTTTCCAAACACCTCAGACAAATGGTCTCAAGGTCCACCGCAACACCGTTTTGTCCTCCCCGCAATGGCGGTGGCATTTCGTCCCGCACCCGCTGCAAGGTCAAAAGCCATTCCTCCCTGCCAAAAGGCGGCTCCCCAGCAAGCAACTCATATAAAATCGCCCCAAGGGCGTGGACATCCACCGCGATGGTCAAGCTCTGCTCACCCCCAACCTGCTCGGGAGCCATATAACCCGCGGTCCCTGCCATCGAACGGCTCAGGCTGAATGTCGCCTCCAGGGGCAGGGCAAGTCCGAAGTCGGCGATATGCGGTCTGCCTTGGCCATCAAAAAGGATATTGCCAGGCTTCAAGTCTCGATGCAGTAAGCCGCGCTGGTGGGCATGATGGGCACCCAGCGCCACATCCCGGATCAACTCCGCTGCTTCCAAGGCCGGCATCCCCTCCCCAGGCTTCCGGTTCCGCAATCGCTGGGCCAACGATCCACCTTCCATCAGGGCCATCACCAGGTAAGGCTGCCCACCCTCATCCCCAAAAGCATGTATGGGCACCACTGCTGGATGGCTCAAACCAGCCGCCGCTTCCGCTTCAAACCGAAACCTGGCCCGCTCCGTGGAGGAAGTGAACACACCGCTGATCACCCGTTTCACGGCGACCTCACGCCTCAGGGACGGATCATACGCGCGATAAACTACTCCCATTCCCCCCCGGTCAATCTCTTCCCCCAGTTCAAGGCCACCCACCCTTTGTTTGAAAGACACTTCGGGCGGGGCCATCACTTCCCCTTCGCCCCATTGGCTGGCTACGGTTTGAATTCCCCGCTGACCCGCCAAAAACAAAGCCAGTTCTCCTGCCAAATCCGGGTGGTGGGCCAACCAATCCGCCAGATCAGGTGCCTGCCCGGCCTCTTCAGCCCGTAACACGATCCCGATCCCCTTCTCAAGCCCCGTCACCGGTGCCTGCGCAAGGGTTTCACCTTCACCAGTCCCATCCGGTCTCAGGTCAACCAATTCCTACTCCAAAATTATTTTTTATGCGTCTAAGTACTTCAAATCCACTTTCAAGGCCAAAACGGCCCGGTGCAACAACGCCGCCACCGCTCCCTCTGTCCGGTTCAGGGCCCCGGCGATTTCCGCCACCTTGGCCCCCCGCAGATAGCGCATCTCCACCGCCATGCGCTGCGCCTCGGGCAGTCGGGCCAATCCATCCGCAAGGCGGTCATATTTTTCGTTGCGGGCAAATCGCTCGCTAGGAGAGGTGTCGGGAGCGGCAAGCCATTCCGCCAAGTGCCGTGAAGAATCTGCCAAATTATCAGGCGACAATTCAGCACGTGTGGGTGCAAATTTTCGCGTTGCGTCAATCAAATTATTGATCAGGGCCCTGCGCAAATAGGCCAAAACTTCACGCTCATTTTTGCCTGCCAACCGGTCACCAGCCTTAACCCCTTCCAGCAAGGTTTGCTGAACCAGGTCTTCGGCGTCCAATTTCGCCCTCAACCAATGCGGCATTTGACCCACTGCCCACTGCAGCAAGGCTGGCCCATGCTGCTGGAATTGGCCCATGGTTTCCATCTGGTCGCTCATTTCCGTCCCCCTCTACCTAACCAAGCGGGCCGTCCTTCAAAAACTTACGCCATTTTCCTCTACTTATCACAACTCATTTTCCAATAACACTTTAAAGCCACCAAACATTCCATCGCACCAACCAAAAACATCAACAAAAAGCCACTATCACCCACCTGGAACCCTCGTTTCCCTTCGTTCTCAGACAGTAAAAAATCTTGGCGTTTCCAGTGCCAAGTTCCCCCTTGGCGCTAGGCCAAAAAGACCACCAAGTGCCCTGCAAAAAAAGCCCGGACCTTCTAAAATTAGACCACATAGTCCGATTGGAGTCTCTTGCGTGCCACCTGTCACCAACATTTCCACCTACCTGTTCGCGCCTTTGGAGAACCTGAAGCCACTTCGCGACCAACTCCGCCAAACCTGCAAGGACTGGCACCTGAAGGGGACCATTCTCCTCAGTACCGAAGGCATCAACATGTTTGTTGCCGGGCCGGCCGAAAAAATCGACCTCCTCCTCAACAATTTACGGGCCGTTCCCGGACTTGAATCTCTCACACCCAAAATCAGCCTCAGCGAGGAGCAACCTTTCTCGCGCATGCTGGTCAAAATAAAAAAAGAAATTATTTCCTTCGGGGTTGAGGGAATTGACCCGGTCAACCGTCCGGCCCCCCGCATCAGTCCCAAAGAGCTCAAACGCTGGCTCGACGAGGGCAAACCCGTCACTCTCCTCGACACCCGTAACGACTACGAGGTGAACCTGGGCACCTTCGATGGAGCTATTCCCATAGGCGTGCGAACCTTCCGCGAATTCCCCGCCGCCACCGCTAAATTAGCCCTATTGCCCAAGGGGCAGCCTGTTGTCACCTTCTGCACAGGTGGCATTCGCTGCGAGAAAGCCGCGCCTTACCTGATCAACCAAGGATTCGAGAATATCTATCAGCTAGATGGCGGCATCCTGAAATACTTTGAGGAATGCGGTCAAAATCATTACAAAGGTGAATGTTTTGTTTTCGACAAACGCGTGGGCCTGGCAGGCGACCTCGAAGAGTCAGGTCAGGCCATTTGCTATGCCTGCCAAAAGGTTCTCACCCCACAAGAACTGGTAGACCCCCGAACCGTCGAAGGGGTCTCCTGCCCAAGCTGCTACCTGTCACCAGAAAACCGCCAACAACAAACGCTTGTTAAACATCAGCAAAAACTAAGCCTCATCACCCGCGAGCAACCAGGCAAAATCCCCCAAGACAATTACCGCCCCCTGAAAATCCCAGCCCGTTTCGATAACTTCCAAATTGCTGATTTTCTCTGTCAGGTTTTCGACCACATCCCCCGGGCCGAATGGCTGGCACGCCTGGAAACCGGCATGCTAGTCAATGACCAATTCCAGCCTGTTTCTCCAGATCATCGGGTCAAGCCTGGCGAACGTTATTTCACGCGTGAAAGACTGCAAATCGAACCCGATGTCAACCTCTCCATCGACATCTTGTGCGAAGATCAGGCCCTTATTGTCGTCAACAAACCTGCTCCACTCCCCATGCACCCGAGTGGCCGTTTCAACCGCAACACGCTCGCCTCCATCCTGCAAGATGTCTACCATCCCGAAAAACCACGCCCTGCTCACCGGCTCGATGCGAACACTTCAGGCCTTGCCGTCTTCACCCGCAAAGGCGCCTATGCCAAAATTCTCCAGCCGGCCTTCGAGCGAGGCGAAGTGCGAAAGACCTACCTGGCACGCGTGATCGGACACCCAAAAGAAGACAGCTTCGCCTGCGACGCCCCCATCTCAACCAGCGCCGGCGAATGCGGCTCCAGGGTGGTGGACCACGAAAACGGCCTTGCTGCGAGTACCGCGTTTTTGGTGTTGCATCGCCATACCGATGGCACAGCACTCCTGCAGGTCACCCCTCACACCGGCCGCACCAACCAAATCCGAGTCCATCTCTGGCACCTCGGCTGGCCCATCCTGGGCGACACCCTTTACCTCCCCGGTCAACGCCTGGGCGAAACCCAAACCGTCACCACCACCGACAGCCCCCTGCACCTTCTCGCCTGGAAACTCGCCTTCAAACACCCCATCCACAAACGCGAAGTCTCGTTTGAAGCGCCTCTCCCCAATTGGGCATGCCACCAATCATAACCAGGTTCAATTCAAACCAAGATCGTTTCGTGCCACCCCAGCCAAACCAGTGAATAGCTATTCCTCTTATTTCCCACTCCTCTTGCGCTCGTGTTGGTAACTCAGCGTCCCCTCCGCCAGGGTGATATCTTGAATGGCTCTGCGCAGTTCCACGCGGGTCACTTTCCCGCTGCCAAACTCTGGCTTGGCCGATAGGGCATAAACCGTGATCTGGTATTCCTTGACTCCCGGCCCCTTCGATTTCATGGGGTCGTAGCCCTGCATTCCCTTGTCGTTGAAACCCACTTTTCCAACCCCTGAACTATTCTTCACCAAGCCCTTCACTTCCCCGGGAATGTCATAAACCAACCAATAGGATTTCACATCGCCCGGCCCTGGCACATGCCATAAGCTCAAAGCATAATATTTGGTCCCTTCCGGCGCACCGCTCCACTCCACAGGCGGGGAAACACCGCGCCCATCCCCGGTGAATTCAACCGGGTACATTCCACCGTTTTCAAATGCCGGGCTGGCAACCTTCAAGGGCACCTGGCTAATCTTTTCTGTTGTGCCATTATCCAACTTACGGTCTTCTTGCTTATGAATGACAATCCACACCACCAAAAGTGCCACCAAGGCACATGGCACAAAATATTTTATCCAAGACATAGCTTTCTTCACCCGGCCCCCACAAACGGCGCCAATCTCGAAAAAACTTCCTATTTGTCTGAAGGGTTTCTCAAAAACCTCACTAACATGCCCTTGGGTCCTGCCGCCCACCCTTCGCCCTCAGGCGTGAAGTGAACTGCGTTGTAATTCCCACGATCCAACCGTTTCCAAGTATCCCCATCATCGAACGACTCAAACGACCCCGCAGTACCAACAGCGACCCACCGTCCTCTAGCCCACGCCACTGCCGAGCAAAACGGCAATCGGTCAGACAAACCTTTCCAGCTTTTACCACCATCTCGCGTGATAGCCGCTGTGGCCCCAGAACTTTCCGGTTTGCGATAATCGCCCCCCACCACCAGCCCAATCTGCTGGTTTCGCCAACCTATTGAAAATATCCCCGAAGATTCATTACCGGCCTTAACAGGCGCTTCAGTAACTTCCCAGGTTTTGCCTCGGTCGCCCGAATGAAACACTCTGGCCACCGTCGCACCCCCCGTCAC
>Ga0315905_10002944_pt1 | contig 17738 bp, 12 predicted proteins | sample LakEriMetagenome_5_FD_203522 | JGI IMG/M metagenome (GOLD analysis project Ga0315905, IMG submission 203522) | Freshwater fungal communities from buoy surface, Lake Erie, Ohio, United States - Buoy 4 MA121 | ecosystem: Environmental > Aquatic > Freshwater > Lake | place: USA: Lake Erie, Ohio... | reverse complement strand
TACTGGCCGCATCTGGGCGTCCAGTATTTCGGCATGACGTCGCTTCTGAACCCCGTCACCGGCGCGCCTCTGATCGACGCTGCGGCGATGGCGCAGCATCTGGCCAATCCCGCGGTGGCGGACGGCCCGGTGCTCGCCAGCAACCCGCTCGCCTCGCGCGTGGGCTGGTTCAACATCAACAACATCTCCTCGGCGGCCTTCGGCTTGCCGGTGGGTCTGCTGGTGATGTACGTCGTCTCCAAGATGACGCCTGAGCCCTCCAAGGAGCTGCAGGAGTTCATCGACAATTGCCGTCGCCCGAGGGGCCAGACGCTGATGGTCGAGAAGGTCTGATCGGCTCAAGCCGACGTAAGAACGGGGCGGGGGAGTTTCCCCCGCCCCATTTCTCTTTCCAATGCTTGCGGGAAGGCGTGACCAACGCATGAGCGACGCCCTCGGGTTCTGGTTCTTCACATTGCCGAATTATGTGCTGGCGGCCGCCATGTACACGTTGATCGGCAGGTATCTTCTGTCGTTCGTGTTCAAGCCGGACAGCGAGCTTGTGATCTGGCGCACGTTCCGCCAGCTCAGCGATCCGATTTTGGGCGCGGTGCGGGCGATCACGCCTGCGGTCGTGCCGGGCGGGCTTGTGATGGTTCTGGCGATCGTCTGGATCATCTTGTTGCGCGTCGTTCTGTTTTTCGCGCTGTTGAAGGTCGGCGTCACGCCGCAGGGGGGCGCATGACTGGTCTTGAGCCGCCGCTTTCGCCCGCTGATCTTGAGCGACGCGAACAATTGCTCCAGCGCGACGGATATCTCCTGGGCATCGCGCTCGTGGGCCTCGTCAACGGCATGCATTTCTCGCCGCTCTACGATCTCTTTCTCGTTCCGGTGGCCGCGCTCGCCGCAGGCTTCTGGATATCGTCCAAGCTCGTGATTTTTTATCTCGCCTCGCTGGTGCTCTCGGTGGCGACGATCATGGTCGCCGGTGTGCCGGCGGCGCTTTATGAACGCCGGCGTTCTCTGCGCGAGACCGATGCGCGTTCGCTGCAGATATGGCTTGCGAGCTCTTTCGTGATCTCTCTGCCCGCTTTCATGCGCATGTTCGGCGGGGCGGGCTGAGGCTCTGGGCTTCAGGCGTCGAACAGGAGGTCGCGCGTGAGCGTCTGCGTCTCATCGGCGAGGCTCAGGGCCTCGCGCAGTTTCTTGCGTTCCAAACGGGTGAGCGCAGCGATCTCCACTGAATTGCCAGGCGTGACGCCCGACTGAAGGTCGGCGATCTGTTGGCGCAGGATGAGCGTGAGGAACAGGCCATGAGCCTCCGCCAGCGCCTCGAGGTCTTGCGCGCCGCCGCCTGCGGCCGTCAGCTCGGTGAGCCGCTCGCGCGTCGAGGCCGCTTCAAGCCCACGCGTCAGCGCGAGCGCGCGCGCCATGCAGACGATGGGGAACAAGCCGGCGCGTTTGAGGTCAATGCGCCCCTCTTGCGCGCGCAAACGTCCAAAAAGGCCAAGTCCGCTGTGGTGCGCCCCGCTCGCCTCCACGAGCAATTTGGCGAAGGCGGCGCGTCCGCGCGTCAGCGCGCGCGCCTGCGTTTGCAAGGCGTCGGCGAGCGCGCCGTCGCCGGCGCAGAATCGCTGGTCGAAGAAGGCGTCCACGCTTAGGAGGTCTTGCGGGCTTGCGCGCTGCGTCCAGTGCGCGATGCGCGCGCGCCATGTCTCAAGCGAGCCGCGCCAGGCGGGATTGCGCGCCATCACGCCGCCCTTGCACAAAGGCACGCCGGCCTCGTGCAGGAGAGCGGCGAGGCGTGCGCCGAATTCGGCGAACCAGCGATCCTGCGGCCCATCCGGCGCGCCCGTTTCGAAGACAAGAGCGTTGTCCTGATCCATCGCCAGCAGGCTTTCGCCGCGCGCGGCCGAGCCCAGAGCGAGCACTGCGAAAGCGCAGGGCGGCGGGCCCAGGCCCTGCGCCTCCATTTGCGCCGCGCAGACCTCAGCAGCGCGAGCCATGAGGGCTACGATCTCGTAGGAGACGACTTCGGCGGCCTCCCGACCGCTCGCGCCGTCGGCGATCAGACTGGCGCAGGCGCGCGGAAGGCCCGACCAGGCCGCGGCCATGGCGCGCGCGTCCAGCGCCTGCGAAATGGCGTCGCCGAGAGCCAGCGCGGCGCTGTTGCGCGCGCCCAGCAGATCCCGCGCGGAGAGCGCGCCCACCACGCGCGCTTGCGCGTCGATGACGGCGAGGTGGCGGATGCGCAGCCGCGTCATGCGGCCTATCGCGACGTAGAGCGGCGCGTCCGCCGCCACGACATGCAGCGGAGCGCTCATATAGCGCGCAGCGGGGGCGTCGAGCGCGGCGGCGTCGTCGCGCGCGAGCGCGCGCATCGCGTCGCGCTCCGTCAGCACGCCGCATGCATGAGCGAACGGCGGGCTCTCAGGCGTCCGCGCGATGAACAGCGAAGAGGACTGGGCCTGCGTCATGCAGCGAAGGGCGACCCGCAGGCTCACGTCCGCTGGGGCGACGAGCGCGGGCGCGCTCATCGCTTCCGCGACCTTACGGCGATAGGCGTAGGCGCCCGCGCCTGGCGCCTGGGCGTCGGGGCCGGCTTTGCGCGCGGCGCCGCCTGCGGAGGGCGGCGGCGCCCCCTCGTCCCAGCCGGCGAGGCTGCGGCTTTCCATCGCCTGCGTTTGAGCGGCGCAGGCGCGCAGGGCTTCGCCGAGCGTGCGCACGCCGCGATCGCGCAGGCGCGGAGCAAGCGCCAGAAAAACGCGCGCGGCGGTGATGGCGTCGCCCAGAGCGCTGTGTCTGGGCCCAGCCTGCACGTCGAGCCAGGCGCACAGGCTTTCGAGCGTGTAAGCCGCCAGGCGCGGCGCGACCGCCTGTGCGAGCAGGCGCGTGTCGAGCGCGTGGGGAGACGTGAAGGGCAGGCCGGCGCGCGCGCATTCCGCGCGGATCAGAGCGATGTCATAGCCAATGGAATGGCCGATCCATGGGCGTTCGCCCAGAAAGCCTGCGACCTGCGGCCAGACCTTTGCGAAGGCGGGCGCCGCGCGCGCCGTCGCATCGTCGATGCCATGAATCGCGGTGGCGGACGCCGGGATGGGTTCGCCCGGATCGACGAGACTGCGGAATGCGGCGTTCTCATCGCCCGCCACTCCGGCGTCGATCGAGACCGCGGCGATCTCCACGATGCGCGCGCGTGCGGGGTCGAGGCTCGTGGCCTCGACGTCGAGCGCGATCGCGTCGAGGGCAAGCAAGGGAGTCGCGAGAAGGAATCCGTTCATAGGGCGTCCCGGGCGGCGACGTGGAGAGTTTAGCATCGCCGGCGCGTCCGCGCGCCGGATTCGCTCGCTGTTAAGCATCCCGCGAGACGGCGCTTAACAAAGGTCTACTTGGGCTTCACTATTGAAGGGTCGGCTGGATGGCCGACGCGACGCGCGCGGCGCGTGACGACAGGAGCCCCGGATGTTGTCTTTCAAAACCGCCCTGCGCAGCGGCGTGGCGTTGGCCGCCTGCGCCTGCTCGGCGAGCCTCGCTTATGCGCAATCCGGCCCCGGATGGAGCGGACAGGGCTATCATGCAGCCCCCGCTTATTCCACGCCTGCTTACGGCGCGCCTGCTTACGGCGCGCCCGGTTACGGAGCGCCTGTCGATCCGCGCGCGCCATGTCCTGAACAGGCGCAGGCCCGCGCGTACAACGGACATACGCAGCATGGATATGCGCAGCATGGATATGCGCAGCCGCATCACGCCTATGCGCAGCCCCAGACCTATGCGCAGCCTGTCGTCGTGCATGAGCGGGCGACCTATGGCCGCGTGGCGCACAACAGGCCGGCGGCGAGCGTCGCCTATGTCAGGACGCGGCAGGGGCCGACGCCGGTGGCGATCGAATATGAATACGAGGCTGCGGCGGAGCCGAGTTCGCGCCTCGTCTATGACACGCGCGGTTCGCGCTGGCGTTGCGCCGGCGCGCGCGGCTCAGCCCTGCGCGAGTTTCATGCGCGCAATGGTGAGCGCGACCGCGCAGGCGTTCGACACATTGAGGCTGCGCACGGCGCCTGGCAGATCGATGCGCGCGAGCGCGTCGCATCTTTCGCGGGTGAGCCTGCGCAGGCCCTTGCCTTCGGCGCCCAGCACGAGGGCGAGCGGGCGTTGGAGCGGCGTCTCCTCGAGCGAGGCCGGCCCGTCTGAATCAAGCCCGATGCGCAGATAGCCCATGTCGCCCAGCTCCTCGAGCGCGCGGGCGAGATTGACCACGCTCACCACCGGCACGTGCTCCAGTCCGCCCGAGGCGGTTTTCGCGAGCACGCCCGTCAGCGCAGGGGCGTGTCGCTCGGTCGTGACAAGCCCCGCCACGCCGAACGCTGCCGCCGTGCGCAGGATCGCGCCGACGTTATGCGGGTCGGTGACCTGATCGAGCACGAGCGCGACGCCATCGGCCGGCAGGTCGGAGATATCCATGGCGGGCAGGGGGCGGGCCTCGAGCAGGGCGCCCTGATGCACGCTCTCAGGCGGCAGGCGGCGGGCGATCTCCTCGCCGGTCGCCACAACAAGCTCCACGCCGCTGGCGGCGATCTCCGGCGCCAGCCGTTCGGCGCTGGCGGCGGTGGCGGTGAGGCGCAAGGCTTTGCGCCGGCATGCGCGCAGGGCCTCGCGCACGGCGTGGTGGCCCCAGATCAGGCAGACGTCAGGCGGCGTGCGCGGGACGGCTGGGGCGTGCGCGCGCCGCTCGGCTTGTCGGCTGTCTTGCCGGCTGTCTTGCCGGCTGTCTTGCCGGCCGTCTTGCCGCCCGATCTTCCGGCCGTCTTGCCGGTCCTCGCGCCGGTCCTCCCGCCTGTCGCTTTGCCGGTCGTTCTGGCGGGCTGGGCGTCGGTCTTCGGCCCGGGGAGGGCGGGCGTCGCGGTGGGGGCGTTTTCTGGTCACGCTGTTCGCCTCTGGTCGCTGTCGCCGCGCGGGGCCCAAGGGAGGGCATGCAGGGCGCGTGCAGGGCTTTGTGCATGGCATGGCGGGCTTGAGGGCGCAAACCGCAAAAGCGGGCAGAAAGCGGTTGACACGGCGGGCCCGCCTTCGCATAAGCGCGCGATCAAGACCCCGTCTTCCGACGGGGTTTTTTGATCCGGCGAAAGCTGGTCTGAGCGCGCGGTTCGCCGCGACGTTCCGGGGGAATGTCCCGAGCGGCAAAGGGGGCGGACTGTAAATCCGCTGGCTATGCCTTCGTAGGTTCGAGTCCTACTTCCCCCACCACTTTCCTTTTTGAGGCCGCTGAAAACCGCACGCTCCAGAGAGCCGCGGCGGCGCGCGGCGCTGCGAAGCCCCTTCATTCCTTGCCGGAATCTTAAACGGCTGGAGCGCGCCCCCGTGCCAAAACGGGACTGGGGCGAACGCGCGCGAACGCTTCGTGGATATCCACAGGCTGAATCGGGAATGGGCGATCAGAACAGACGCGCGATCGCGTCCGGGTCGGCGAGGCCGGCGGCCACGCAACCGAAGAAGACATAGGCGCCCGCCACGTCCCACAATGACAGGTCGTCGCGCGCGGGCGCGGGCGGGGGTGCGGCGTGGGCGTCGCGAAGGCCCTTCTCCCTGCGCCAGGCGTGCAGCGCCACGGCTGCGCCCGCCACCACCAGAACGGCGGCGATGGCGCCGATGGCGACCTGCCGGGGCGCGGCGAACAACAGGGCGGCGCCTATGGCCGAGAGAACGACGTTCAGCCGCTGGAACAGGAGAGGCGCGGCGTGGCGCGGATCGCGCGGGTCGAGCGGACGCTCAGGCGGAGCGGCGCGCTGGCGCGACCGCACAAGCGAGATGGCGATGGACTTGGCAGACCGCCGCGGCACCATGCTCGCATTCTCCTTGGCTAAGGCGCGACGCGCCTTCATGTCAAAGAGTTAGGCCTGCGGCACGGTCCTGAACATTCGTAGGCCTGCGCCCGCAGGTTTGCCTCCGTTGATGTGCGGTGGGTGAAATGCGGCGCCCGCAGGCTTTCCACATCAAGCCTTGACTCCCCGGCGCGGGAGGCGTTTGATGGAACAAATAGAGAACGAATCTGAGCGGAGAGAACCGATGTCGCAGGGCGACAGGTCGGAACGGATAGGTTTTTTGCGCGCCGCCATCGCGCGCATCGAGGCGGGCGGGTCCTCGCCGCCGGGCGCAGGCGTCCTGGCCGCTTGCGCGCAGGGCGCAGGGGCGGGGGCGGGAACGGGGACGCTGGCTCCGACCCAGACCCAGACCCAGACCCAGCCTCAGGTCCAGCCTTCCGCCCGTGGCCTGTTCTGCGAAGTGGCGCCTGCGGCCCCGCACGACCATGGGGCGGCTTCCGGCTTCGCGCTGGCGCTGGCGGCCCGCTGCGCGCGGGAGCGGGGCGGGCCGGTGCTGTGGATCGCCGAGGATTTCGCCCTCGTCGAATGGGGCGTCCCCTATGGGCCGGGGCTGGCCGTCCATGGCCTCGCCTGGCGCGACCTGACCCTGATGCGCCTGCAGCGGCGGGCCGATGTGTGGCTCGCCGCGGAGGAGGCGATCCGCGCCCGCGTCTTCGCCGCCGTCGTGGCGGAGCCCGCGGGGCTTGCGGGGGCGGAGGCGCCCGGCGTCCTGCGGCGGCTCGCCATGGGGGCGCGGGCGGCGGGGGCGCGCATGATCCTGCTGCGCCCGCCGGTGCGCGAGCGCCTGCCGTTCCTTGCGCCCACGCCCTTGCGTTTCGAGGTCGCCGCCCGTCCGGCGCCGCGTCCGGCCGCGGGCCGGCGGCCCTTGCCGGGGCAGGGCGCCTGGCGCGTGCGCCATGCGGGGCCGGCGGGCCTGCCCGCCCATCTCGATCCTGAAGGTTTCCGCGACGTCGATCTCCCCCTGGCGGGCGCCGTCGGTCCCGACGTCGCCGGAGCCGACAGGGAGGAGGCCGGCGCCGCCCGGTTCGCGCGAAGGGAGGACTTCATTGGCGTCGCGTTATCTTTGCGTTCATCTGCCGGCTTTTCCGGCCGGGCCGCCTGACGCGGGCGCCCGTCTCGTCGCGCTCGCGCAGGCCTGCGGCCGCTACACGCCGCTCGTCGCCTGCGATGCGCCCGACGGGCTCGTGCTCGACGTGGCGGGCGCCGCGCATCTGTTCGGCGGCGAGGCGGCGCTGGCGGGTCTGATCGAAACCCGTTTCGCACGCCTTGGCGCGCGTGCGGCGATTGCGGACTCCCCCGAGGCCGCATGGGCGTTGGCGCGTTTTGGGCCGCAGCTCGCGCATGCGGGATCCGGCGCCGCGCGCATCCTGCCCGCAGGCGACGAAAAGGCGCTCGCGCGCGCCATGCATCCGCTGCCCGTCGCCGCCCTGCGCCTGCCGCAGGAGATCGCGCTGGCGCTGTCGCAGACCGGTCTCAAGACCATCGGCGACATCGCCATGCGTCCGCGCGCGCCCATCGCCGCGCGGTTCGGCGCGCAGGTGTTCGCCCGCCTCGATGCGATGATGGGGCGCGCGAAGACGCCCATCTCGCCGCGCTTCGAAGCGCCCGCCTATGTGGTCGAGCGCCGTTACGCGGAGGGCGTGCGCGCGCGCCCCTATATCGAGGACGTGCTGCTCGCGCTCGCGCAGGAGGCCTGCGGCCTCATGGCGCGACACGACGAAGGCGCGCGCCGCATCGCCGCCGTGCTCTTTCGGGTGGACGGGCGCACGCAGCGCGTGGACGTCGCCACAAGCCGCCCCTTGCGCGATCCGCCCGCGATCCTGCGCCTGTTCCGCGGCAAGCTCGACGCGTTGGAGGCCGGCGCGCAAAGCGACGCGCTCGATCCCGGCTATGGATTCGATCTCATCCGCCTCGCGGTGATGGAGGCCGAGCCGCTCGCCGCGCGGCAGGACGCGCTTTTGCCCATGCAAGAGAGCTTGCAAGAGAGCTTGCAAGATAACTTGCAAGAGAAAGCCCCCGCGCGCGGCAAGGCGCATGCGGGAACGGGTTTCGCGCGCGCAGGCCGCCCGCAGGACGCGCTCGCCGATTTCCTCGACCGCATGAGCGCGCGGTTCGGCGCGCACAGGGTGTTGCGCCTTTCGCCTGCGGATTCCCATCTGCCCGAGCGCGCTATGGCTGCCTTGCCGGCCACGATGGCCCGCGAGAGCGCGGAGCCTGCGCCCGCCGCCGACGAGCGGCCGCTGCGCCTGTTCGAACGCCCCGAGCCCATCGACGCCATCGCGCAGGCGCCCGACGGGCCGCCTCTCAAGTTCCGCTGGCGGCGCATGGTGCATGACGTGGCCGCCTATGAGGGGCCAGAGCGCATCGCGCCGGAATGGTGGCGCGAGGCGCACGACAGTCTCACGCGGGATTATTATCGCGTGGAGGATGTGAACGGGCGCCGCTTCTGGCTCTATCGCGAGGGGCTCTACGAAGGCGAGACGGCGCAGCGGCGGCCGCGCTGGTTCGTGCAGGGCCTGTTCGCATGAGCGCGCCGGCCTATGCGGAGCTGGCGGCCACGACGAACTTCTCCTTCCTGCGCGGCGCCTCCCATCCCGAGGAAATGGTGGCGCAGGCGCAGGCTCTCGGCCTCGCGGGGATTGGAATCGCCGACCGCAATTCGGTCGCCGGCGTGGTGCGCGCCCATGTCTATGCGCGCGAACATGGATGCGCCCTGCATGTGGCGCCGGGCGCGCGCCTCGTCTTCAGCGACGGAGCGCCCGACGTCATCGCCTATCCGCAGGACCGGGCCGCATGGGGCCGCCTGTGCCGCCTGCTCACGCGCGGCAATCTGCGCGGGCGCAAGGGCTCCTGCGTGCTCATGTTCGACGATCTCGCCGAATGGCATGAGGGCCTGCGCTTCATCGCCATGGAGGCGCAGGGCGCGCGCGCGCAGGACGGCGGGGCCCGCGAGGCGCATTTCCTGCGCGAGCTCGTCGCCCTTGCGCCGGGCCGCGCATGGCTTGGCGCGCGCATGGATTATGGCGGGCGCGTGCGTGCGCGGCTCGCCCGGCGCGCGCAGCTTGCGCGCGAGCTGGGCCTGCCCCTGCTTGCGACCAGCGATCCGCTGATGCACGACGCCGCGCGGCGCGACCTCGCCGATGCGCTGGCCTGCGTGCGCGAGGGCGTCAGGATCGATGAGGCCGGTCGCGCGCTTCTGCACGCCAACGCCGAGCGCCGCCTCAAGAGCCCGCAGGAAATGGCGCGCCTGTTCGCGGAAGCCCCCGAGGCGATCGAGGAAACCCTGCGCTTCCTGCGCGGCCTGTCCTTCTCGCTCGATCAATTGCGTTACGAATATCCCGACGAGCTGCGCGCGGGCTATGGGAGCGAGCAGGAAGCGCTGACGGCCTTCGCATGGGAGGGCGCGCGCCAGCGCTATCCCGAAGGCGTGCCGCAGAAGGTCGCCGACGCCATCGCGCATGAGCTCGCCATCGTCGCCGAGCTTGGTTACGCGGCCTATTTCCTCACCGTGCATGACATCGTGCGTTTCGCGCGGTCGCGCGGCATCCTGTGCCAGGGGCGCGGTTCGGCGGCCAATTCCGTGATCTGCTTTTGTCTCGGCGTGACGGAGATCGATCCCACGAAGCACGATCTCCTGTTTGAACGCTTCATCTCGCCCGAACGGCGCGAGCCGCCCGACATCGACGTGGATTTCGAACATGAGCGGCGCGAGGAGGCGATGCAATACATCTATGAGCGTTACGGACGCGAACGCGCCGGGCTCGCCGCCTCTGTCACCTCCTATCGCGGCCGTTCGGCGGTGCGCGAAATCGGCAAGGTCTTCGGTCTTCCCGAAGAGGCGCTCGGGGCCATGGCGTCCACGATCTGGGGCCGCTCGTCGGAGACGGAGGGCGCGGAAGCCGCCGCAGGCCTTGATCCGCAGGATCCGCGCGTGGGTCATTTCCGGTGCCTGTGCGAGACGATCGAAGGTTTCCCGCGCCATTTGTCGCAGCACACCGGCGGCTTCGTCATCACCCGCACGCGGCTCGATGAAGTGGTTCCCATTCTGCCGGCGGCGATGGAGGGACGCACGACGATTGAATGGGACAAGGACGATCTCGACGCGCTCGGCATTCTCAAGATCGACGTGCTGGCGCTGGGCATGCTCTCCTGCCTGCGCCGCGCCCTTGATCTTCTGGCGCTTCATTACGGCGAACGGCTCACGCTCTCGACCATTCCCGCCGAGGAGCCGTGCGTCTACGACATGATCTGCCGCGCGGACACGGTGGGCGTGTTCCAGATCGAGAGCCGCGCGCAGATGTCGATGCTGCCGCGCCTCAGGCCGCGCGCCTTCTACGATCTCGTGATCGAGGTCGCCATCGTGCGGCCCGGCCCGATTCAGGGCGACATGGTGCATCCTTATCTGCGCCGCCGGCAGGGATTTGAGCCGGTCTCCTTCCCCTCGAAGGAGCTTGAGGAGGTTTTGGGCAAGACGCTCGGCGTGCCCCTGTTTCAGGAGCAGGCGATGAAAATCGCCATCGTCGCGGCGGGCTTCTCGCCGGCGGAGGCTGATCGTCTGCGCCGCGCCATGGCGACATTCAAGCGCGTGGGCACGATCCATACATTTCGCATGAAAATGATCGAGGGCATGGCCGCGCGCGGTTATGAGCGCGCATTCGCGGAGCGCTGTTTCGCGCAGATCGAGGGGTTCGGCTCCTATGGCTTTCCCGAAAGCCATGCGGCCTCTTTCGCGCTGCTCGTCTATGCGTCCTGCTGGCTGAAATGCCGCTATCCCGACGTCTTCGCCTGCGCGCTCATCAACGCGCAGCCCATGGGCTTCTATGCGCCGGCGCAGATCGTGCGCGACGCGCGCGAGCATGGGGTCGGCGTGCGCGAGACCGACGTGAACTTCTCCGACTGGGATTGCACGCTCGAGGACGCGCAGGGCGAGCCGCGCTTCATCAAGCGCCGCCACGCCGAGCAGGCGGCGCATATCCGCTCCACCCATGCGCTGCGGCTGGGCTTTCGCATGGTGAAGGGATTGCGCGAGGAGGACATGCGCAAGCTCGTCGCGCTGCGCGGGCGCGGTTATGACTCCGTGCGCGACGTGTGGCTGCGCACGGGCCTGTCGCCCGCCGTGCTGGAGCGGCTCGCCGGCGCCGACGCGTTCCGCTCGCTGGGGCTTGATCGGCGCGAGGCGCTGTGGGCGGCGCGCGGGCTCAACCGGGCCGGCGACAAGGACGATCTCGCGCTGTGGCGCCATGTGGCGCTCGCCGAGATCGAGCCCGACGCGCATCTGCCGCCGATGCCGCTGGGCGAACATGTGGTGGAGGATTATCGCGCGCTGTCGCTCTCCCTGAAGGCGCATCCGCTTGCTTTTCTGCGCCGCGATCTTGCGGCGCGCGGCGTCATGTCCTGCGCGGACATATCCGCGCTTGCGGCCGCAAGCCCGCGCATGCGCGGGCCGCTTGTGCGCACGGCGGGGCTCGTGCTCGTGCGCCAGCGTCCGGGCTCGGCGAAAGGGGTCGTGTTCATGACGCTGGAGGACGAGACCGGCGCGAGCAATGTCGTCGTCTGGCCCAAGGTTTTCGAGGCGCAGCGCGCGCTCGTGATCGGCGCGCGGCTGGTGGCGGTCACAGGGCGGCTGCAAAGCGAACATGGCGTCACCCATGTGGTCGCCGAACGGCTCGAGGATTTTTCTTTCCTGCTCGCAAGCCTCTCCGCGCGCGGCGCGGACCTGATTGCGCTCGCCCGCGCCGATGAGGTGCGCCGCCCGCAGGGGCGCGACCCGCGCGAGAAGGCCGCGCGCGCCGTCGCCGCGGTCATGCCGAAGGGGCGCAATTTCCATTGAGGCGCGCATTGACCCGCGCGCCCGCGTGTTCCTATGGTGCGGGCCCGCGCGGAGACGAAACACTATGCGAGCCCGTTTGCGCCTTTCGTTCATCGTCGTCGCCGCGCTCATCGGCGTGCCGCAAGCCCGCGCGCAAGCGCCGGCGCCGGCGCCGCTCGTCTTCGCCGCCGCCAGCCTCAAATCCGCGCTCGACGAGGCGGCGGGCGCCTATGCGCGCGGGCCTGCGCCGCGGCTGAATTACGGCGGCTCGCTCGCGCTCGTGCGGCAGATCGCGCAGGGCGCGCCGGCGGATGTGTTCTGCGCAGCCGATGCGGAGACCATGGACGAGGCGCAGGCGCAGGGCCTCATCGCGCCCGCAAGCCGCAGGGACCTGTTCGGCAACGCGCTCGTGGTTGTGGCGCCGTCGAACGCGCCAATGTCCGAACTTCCCTTCGCCGCTGAGGCTTTCGCGCAGGCGCTGGGCGAAGGACGGCTCGCTGCGGGCCATGTGGAATCGGTGCCTGCGGGCCGCTACGCCCGCGAGGCGCTGCGCGCGCTCGGCCTGTGGGAGGTCGTGCGCCCGCGCCTCGCCATGACCGAGAACGTGCGCGCCGCGCTCGTCTTCGTCGCGCGCGGGGAGGCGCCGCTCGGGATCGTCTATGCGACCGACGCTTTCGCCGAACCGCGCGTGAAGATCGTCGCGCGCTTTCCCGCCAGCGCCCATGCGCCCATCGTCTATCCCTGCGCGCTGACGAAACAGGGCGCGGCGCGCCCGCCTGCGCGGGCCTTTCTGGATTTTATCGCAAGCGAGGAAGCCTGGCCCGCCTTCGCGCGGCAGGGGTTCACGCGGGCGCGCTGAGCGCGCCTCACGCGCGGTTGTAGACGTCCTCAAGACGCACGATGTCGTCCTCGCCCAGATAGCTGCCGGTCTGCACCTCGATCAGCTCGAGATCGATCTTGCCGGGATTTTCGAGGCGGTGGACGCAGCCGATCGGCAGATAGATCGACTCGTTTTCATGCACGAGCACCTTTTCGGAATCGCGCGTGACGACGGCGGTTCCGTGCACCACCACCCAATGCTCCGCGCGATGATGGTGCTTTTGCAGCGAGAGCGCGGCGCCCGGCTTCACGCTGATGCGCTTGACCTGATGGCGCACGCCGGCGTCGATGCTCTGGTAATAGCCCCAGGGGCGATAGACGCGCCGGTGCTCCAGCGGTTCGCGCCGGCCCTGCGCCTTGAGCTGGGCGACCAGCTCCTTCACCTGATCGGAACGGTCGGCGGCGGCGACGAGCACGGCGTCGCCCGTCGTCACCACCACCACGTCGCTCACGCCCACGACGGCGGCCACGCCCTCGTCGGCGCGCAGATAGACGTTGGAGGCGTCGAGCACGAGGCCTTCGCCGCGCACCACGTTGCCGTTGGAATCCTGCGGCGAGAGCTCGCGCACCGAGGCCCATGAGCCCACGTCCGACCAGCCGACGTCGCAGGGAATGACGGCCGCGCGGTCCGTGCGCTCCATCACCGCATAGTCGATGGACTTGCGCGGCGCGCGCTCGAAGCTCTCCGCATCGAGCACGAGAAAATCGAGATCGGCGCGCGCGCTCTCCACCGCCTCGCGGGCGGCCAGCGCCATCTCAGGCTCGAAAGCCTCGATCTGCGCGCGCATGACGTCGGCGCGGAAAAAGAAATTGCCGGAGTTCCACAGATAGCCCTCCGCCATGTAGCGCGCGGCGGTGGCGGCGTCGGGCTTTTCGGCGAAGGCCATCACCTTGCGCACGTCCGCGACCTTCGTCGCCGCCTCGCCGGGGCGAATGTAGCCATAGCCCGTGGCCGGATGGTCGGGCGTGACGCCCAGCGTGACGATGTAGCCCTCGGCCGCCGCCTGCGCGGCCTGCGCGCAAAGCGCCACGAAGCCCTCGCGGTCGGCGATCGCGTGGTCGGCGGCGAGCATCGCGACCACGCTGTCGGGCGCGCGGCGGAAGGCGAGTTCGGCGGCCACCGCCACGGCGGGGCCGGAATCGCGGCGCGAGGGTTCCAGCACGATGTCGCCGGCCACGCCGGCCACCTGCATCTGGTCGCCCACGAGGAAGCGATAGTCGCGATTGGTGATGACGGTGGGCGCGGCGAAGATCTTCGGGCGCGCCAGCATGGCGAGCGTCGTCTGGAAGGTGGAGCGCTCGTCGAGCAGCGGAATGAATTGCTTGGGCAGGCTCTCGCGGGAGACCGGCCACATGCGCGTGCCCGAGCCGCCGCACATGATGAACGGAAGAATGAGCGACATTGCGGGGGCCTTTCTCCCGTTGGGCCTTGCGACGGGCTTTGCAGGGCGCCGCAGCGTTCGACGGGGCCGCGCCGCAGCGGCTCCTGTCTAGTCTGGCTCGCGCCAGCGCGCAACCTCGCCCGCCGCCGTCCGCCGGCCGCGGTCCGCCTGCCGTCATGGCTCCGCCGCGCAAGACAGGCTATGCAGGCCCGCCGCCCGCCCCATATGCAGCCCCTCATGCGCCCTCACGTCAAAGACGCCTCCCAGACCGCCTCGCCGACCGCTTTCGAGACCCTGCGCCGCGAATGGGCGGAGACGCTGAAGCTCGCCTGGCCGATGGCGCTCACCCAGCTCGGCCAGATCGCCATGCTCACCACCGATCTCGTGATGATCGGGCGGCTCGGCGAGAAGGCGATGGCTGCGGCCTCGCTTGCGCACACGGTTCTGTTCGCGGCCTTCGTGCTCGGCATGGGGCTCGTCTCCGCCGTGGCGCCGCTCGCCGCGCAGGCTTTTGGCGCGCAGCGCCCTGCGGACGTGCGCAAGGCGCTGCGGGCGGGGCTTTGGATCACCGCGCTTGTGGGCGCGCCGCTCACGCTCGCCCAGTTCTGGGGCTATGAGCTTTTGCTGCTCGCGGGCCAGCAGGCCGAGATCGCTGCGCTCGCCGATCGCTATCTCGACGGGCTCGCCTGGAGCGTGGCGCCGGGCTGGGCCTTCGTGGCGCTGCGCGGATTCATGGGCGCGGTGAACAGGCCGGAGCCTGCGCTGTGGATCATGCTCGCCGCCGTGCCGCTCAATGCGCTGCTCGCCTATGGGCTCATCTTCGGCGTCTTCGGCCTGCCGCAGCTCGACGTGCTCGGCGCAGGCCTCGCCACCACCATCGTCAACGCGCTCATGTGCGTCGCCTGCGTCTGGGTGGTGGCGACGCGCGCGCCCTTCAGCGCCTATCGCCCCTTCGCCGACCTGATGCGGCCGGACTGGCCGACCATGCGCGCGCTGCTCGTGATCGGCGCGCCGATCTCGCTCGCCTTTTTTCTCGAATATGGGCTGTTCTCGGGCGCCTCGCTCATGATGGGGCGCATCGGCGAGGCGGAGCTCGCCGCCCATCAGGTCGCGCTGCAGACGGCGACCATTCTGTTCATGGGGCCGTTCGGCCTGTCGATGGCGGCGACGGTGCGCGTGGGGCAGGCGGTGGGGCGGCAGGATCTCGCCGGCGCGCGGCGCGCGGGCTTTTCGGCCTGCGCGGTCGGCTTCTGCTTCATGCTGGCGATGACGGGCGCCATTCTGGCCGGGCGCGATCTCATTCCCCACGCGTTTCTCGGCGGGCAGACGAGCGCGCAGACTTTCGCGCTCGCCGCGAGCCTGCTGACGGTGGGCGCGACCTTCTTCGTCTTCGACGGCGTGCAGACGGTGTGCAACGGCGCGCTGCGCGGCATGGGCGACACGCGCGTGCCGCTTCTGTTCTCGGTGTTCGCTTTCTGGTGCGTGGGCTTCCTCGCCGCGCTCGCCCTGGGCTTTTCGGCGGGGCTGGGGGGCGTGGGCGTCTGGGCGGGGCTGACGCTGGGGCTCGCGGTCTATGCGGTCCTGCTGGTGTGGCGGTTCGAGCGCCTCACCCGGCCGGCCTGAGCGGGCGGGGCGCGCGCCCCGCCAGAGCCTCTCCTTGCCAGAGCCCGCGAGTTTGGGCATATCTGCGCCAGCGCGGGTGTAGCTCAATGGTAGAGCAGCAGCCTTCCAAGCTGAATACGAGGGTTCGATTCCCTTCACCCGCTCCAGCTTCTCGCATAAGTCTGGACCGCGCGCGTCCTCGCGCGCCTTATCATGCGTTTGGTTGCGCGTCATGCGCGCGGGGACGCGCGCGGTCCAATGTTGGCGCGCGGTCCGGAGTTGGCGCGGGGCCGCGCGCTACGTCTCGCCCCAGACGTCCTGCGCCACCTCAACGCACAGGGCGAGCTTGCGCTTCTGCATGTCGGCGTCGAGCTGGTTCCCGCGCGTTGTGGAGGCGAAGCCGCATTGCGGGCTCACGCAGAGCTGATCGAGCGCGACATATTTCGCCGCCTCCTCGATGCGCCGCAACAGATCGTCCTTCTTCTCCAGCGTCGCCTCTTTCGAACTGACGAGGCCGAGCACGATGCGCTTGCCCTTTGGCGCGAAGCGCAGCGGCGCGAAGCCGCCCGCGCGCTCGGTGTCGTATTCGAGGAAGAAGCCGTCCACGTCGGTGAGGTTGAGCATGGCGTCGGCGACGGAATCATAGCCGCCCTCCGCCATCCACATGCTTTCATGATTGCCGCGGCAGGTGTGCATGGTCACCTTCATGCCCGGCGGGCGATGGGCCACGATGTCGGACACGATGCGCGCGTATTTCGCGGGCAGATCGTCCGGGTTCATGCCGTCGGCGCGGATCTGCGCGCGCACGCCCGCGTCGCACATGGTGGCGAAGGACACGTCGTCGAGCTGCAGATAGGCGAGCCCATGGGCGGCGAGATCGGCGATCTCGGCGCGGTAGGCGGCGATCATGTCGGCCCAGAACTCCTCCGGGTCGGGATAGGCGGCGTCGGCCACCACCTTTCGCCCGCCGCGCAGATGCATATAGGTCGGCGAGGGAATGCAGACCTTGGGCGTGCGCGTCGTCGCGCCTTTCAGAAAGAGAAAGTCGTCGCGCATGATGGGGCGCGTGCGCGCCACCTTGCCCGTGACGGCGAGCATGGAGTTCGTGCTCGCGCTCGCGCCGTCCTTGCCCTTGAAGCTCACCGAATAGTCGGAGCGCGTCGCCTCCACGCCCGCAAAGCTCGTGAGGAAATCCACGTGCCAGAAGGCGCGGCGGAACTCGCCGTCGGTGATCGATCGCAGACCCGCCGCCTCCTGCAGGCGCACCGCCTGCAGGATCGCCGCATCCTCCTGCGCGCGCAGCTCCTCGCGCGAGAGGCGCCCGGCGCTCCATGCGGCGCGCGCCTCCTTCAGCGATTCAGGCCGCAGGAGGCTGCCGACATGATCTGCGCGAAAGGGCGCGCTCACTTCGGGTTTTTCTGGTTGGGGAAGGTGGCGAACTCCGTGTGCCACAGCTCGCCGTCCTTTTTCTCGACGCGGCGGATGTAGATGTTCTGCACGATGTCGCGCGTTTCGGGATCAATGGAGATCGGCCCGCGCGGGCTCGTCCAGGACAGGCCCTTGAACGCCTCCATCATTTTGTCGCCGTTCGTGTCGCCCTTCGTCTTTTCGAGCGCCATATAGATCGCATGCGCGCCGTCATAGCCGCCAAGGCCGATGACATTGGGGCGCAGGCCCGGATTGGCCTTGAGGAACTCGCTCACGAAGCGCTTGTTCTCGGGCGAGTCATGGGCGGCCGAGTAATTGTAGGACGTCACCATGCCCAGCGCGCCGTCGCCGATGGCGTTCAATTGCTCGTCGTCGAGCGCGTCGCCGGTGCCGATCACCTGAATCCCCGCCTCGCGCAGGCCGCGGTCGAGCACTTGTTTCATCAGCGCGCCCGCCTGCGGCGTGGGCACGAAGAGGAAGACGGCGTCGGGCTTCAGGTCCTTCGCGCGCTGCAGGAAGGGCGAGAACTCGGGCGAGGCGAGGGGCGCGCGCAATTGCTCGAGCACCTTGCCGCCCAGTTCCTCAAAGCGCGTCTTGAAGGCGTTCTGCGCGTCGAGCCCCGGGCCGTAGTCGGAGACGACGGAGACCGCGGTCTTCTTGCCGTTCTGCGAGGCCCATTGGGCGATGGGCATGGTCTGCTGGGGCAGGGTGAAGCTCACGCGCACGAAATAGGGCGATGTGCCCACGATCATGCCCGTGCCCGCGACCATGATGACGGCGGGC
>Ga0315905_10002943_pt1 | contig 17738 bp, 3 predicted proteins | sample LakEriMetagenome_5_FD_203522 | JGI IMG/M metagenome (GOLD analysis project Ga0315905, IMG submission 203522) | Freshwater fungal communities from buoy surface, Lake Erie, Ohio, United States - Buoy 4 MA121 | ecosystem: Environmental > Aquatic > Freshwater > Lake | place: USA: Lake Erie, Ohio... | reverse complement strand
CGACTAGCGAGGAGCGGTTCCTCAAGCCTGTCGCCCTCGGGCTGCACGGCGGCAGTGCGTCGAAGATACACAAGCTTGTAGTAGACAAAAGCTGCCACGGCGATGACAAGGATGCTGACAATGGCCCCGGCAATTGCCCCGCCCGCCCCTCCCCCGCTTTTTGAAGTAGAATCAGGCGGGCCAGGCGTCGGCTGCGGCGCTGCATCGGGCGATGGTGCTGGCGCCCCAGGCGGCGGAGGTGCTGGCGGTGAAGGTGAAGGACCTGAAGGTGAAGGACCTGAAGGTGAAGGACCTGAAGGTGAAGGACCTGAAGGTGGAGACGGACCTGGAGGAGGCGGAGGCGGAGCTACAGGCGGTTGGTATTCGATGATGGTATAGGACGAAAAGTGTTTTAACGAGGAAGTGGTCGTTTTGGTTGCCGCCGAGTACGTTGAGCCCGACACCATGACCCATTGTGGTGGTGTGAGAGATTTGTCAAACGTAAAGGCTGACACGCTCTTGCCGGTGGGTGAGAAGGTGGCACTAGCTGACATGTTAAGCTGCACAGGTACTGTGAACGTGACACCCTCGGGCCCAAGGTCGAAGACGGCGCTGATCAAGGACGCTCCAGTGATGCCCCCGTTGCTCAAGGACTCATTATTCTTCATTTCTGCCGGCAGCTGGTCTAGGCGGTACGAGTCGACTGTCACCGTTCCGGTGAAGGCGCCCGCGGGGAACTGCAAGACGAGGGAGGTGCCGAGGGACAGAGTAGAGCCATTAATAGCGATGGTCGCTTGAGCGGTGTCGTCAGCTACCAGGGCCGTCCTACAATCGAGGCCAAGGAAGCCGCGCTTGCACTGGCAGTAGGCTAACTGAGGGTGGCAGACGCCGTTGCCTATGCACGTCACGTCCGCAGAGCAGAACACGGCGCATTTTGCCGCCGGGCTTCTCGTGTAGTAGTTGGGAGCACATGAACAGAGATCGCGGGAGGTAGTGCTGCCATTGACGCACACGAAGTTTGCTTCTACAGCACAGGAGGACGAGCAGCCGTCGCTCTTGGCTGTGTTGCCGTCGTCGCACGCCTCGCTCCCATACCGCAGCCCGTCGCCACAGATCGGTGTGCAGGCCACTCCGGAGCCCTCGTACCCGGTTTTGCACCTGCAAGTAAAGCTGCCAGCCGTGTTGGAGCAGGTGGCTTGCATGTGACAGTTGTGCCTGTCCGTGGCATCCGTGCACTCGTCGACATCGACACAGAAGTCACCTCCAGGAACGGAATTGCTGCGCCAGCCTGCTTGGCACTTGCAGTCAGATTCCAAAGCACTGCCTACCTTCCCGTTGGTCTTGGAGTTCGTGGGGCACTTGAAACAGCGAGTGTACCATGACCCTGGCAATGCCTTGAATTCGTCTGCAGGGCAATTTCTGCATACGCCGGCGATGTCAACCTTGGCGAAGGGGTTGGGATTGGCTGTGGTAGGAACAGCGGTAAACACATCCAGGTACCCTCCGGGCGCGCACGCGGTGTGTGCCTGGCACTTGGCATCCCACGTGTTCATGGTGCTCGTCTTGTACTTGCCTTGGGTGCAGGTGACGCATGAGCCCGCGGAAGACTTGCTCATGCCTGTCAGCTCCTGGCCCGCTGGACACACGCTGAAGGGCACACAGTTTGCGTTGCCTCCAAGGGCGTACTTGCCGTCTTCGCACGCGACACACACCGCGTTCCATGAGCCAGTGGTATTCTTGTAGCTTCCCGCCGCACATGGCAGGCAGGTGCCAATTGTGCGAGGCTGGTTGAGCAACATCACGCCGCAGTCCGCGCGGTACGTGCCAAGAAGGGTGCATGGACCACAGCAGGTGCTCGGCACTGCCCAGCATGCCCAGCCCGTTTCAATCTTGCACGTTTCACCATGACAGCCATCCCCCGACACCAAGTTGCCGTCGTCACACGTCTCTGCTCCCATGAGCTTGCTGTCACCGCACGCTGCCAGGGTGGGGTTGATGCCAGCAGCAAAGTCGGTGAGATGCGTGCAGTTGCAGCAAACTTGCTTGCCCCCAGTCAGGTCCAACACCCGACCGGGCGTGCAGCCATCGAAGCTCATCTTGCCTCTGGCAGAGTCGTAGAAGCTGCAAGAGACCTTTTGCTTCCACCAAGCCGCGCGCCCCGCATAAAGGGAAGAAGGCATGTCAAGACAGACCTCTATCGGCGTCGTGAGCCCAGACACCTTGATCTCGGAGTTGTCAGACGTCTCGAGAAGCGTCAAGCTGACTGTGTCCTTTGACAAAAAGTCCATGTCAAAATTTGCGGCGGTGTTGGCGCCGGTACAGCGCCTGCTCGACACAATCTGCACTGTGGACGTCGTCTTGCTCAGTTGCGTCGCTATGTTGCCAGGAAGCTTGAAGGGAGCAGCGCTGCCAGAAGCAGACCACGCAATGCCCATGCCCTTGCCAGCACCCTCCGCCAAGGGCAACTTCTCGGCGCTCACCGTGTAGCAGGCGGACGCGCCCGTGAGGGTCTCAAGCTTTTCGCCGGGGACTTTGGACGCGAGCAGCTGCACGGCAAGCTTGCTGGAGATGGAGGCGGTGATGTCCATCGCAGCCTTCTCTTGAGTTGCCGACAGATTGGTGAGCACGGGGCCCGAGCAGCCGCTGGAAGAGGACGAGGCAGCGCTGGTGGTGCTGCTCAGCATGTTGGCCAGCTGTTGCGCGAACCCTCGATCCAGGGCGCCGGCTGGCGACACCTGCACCATCTTGTTGGCTATGCTGTTTGCCGTCACAGTCATGCTGGTCGTCGTCTGACAAGTATTCACTGCACATGCCGCGGCTGCCTGCACGGTCTCGAGGGCATAGCCCTCTGTCAGTGCCACTTTCTCAATGCCCGTCGACACTTCTGCGACCATACTGGTACGGTAGGTGGAGCAAACCGTCGCGTCATTGCACTTGCCACTCATTTCAAGACACGTGACCAGCGACTTGGCATTCACTTGGTCGGCGCGCCCCTGTAGATTGGCATCCTTGATGGCGGTCAGAAGGGTGTCGAGTGTCGTTGTGTCGGTGGCTAGCAGCCGACGGCGGAAGGATGCAGGACTGATGATGACGGTATCTCGTTGGATTTCCGATACAGACCCGAGAGAATCGATGATTTGAGCCGTCAATGTCATGCTTCCCGAAGGCAGCTCTAGTACTCGGAAAGAGATGTGGGTAGGATCGAACCACATCTGCTCGCCCCTGATGAGCGTGCCCATGCGATACATGAGCGGTTGGTCCGCGTCTGCCCAGTTGCTGCACGACATCGTCACCTTATCCAGCAAGGCCCTCCCCATCTTGACGCACGTGCTGCCTGTCCCAACGCACGCCTCGCACCTCCCGGACGATGGCGGCGAGTTCACGACGAAAGCCAGTTCTGACACTCCCACCTGCGCTCCTTTGATGCCCATGAGTTTGACGGTGTAGGTCTGTCCCGCTCCTAGTGACCCCTGCTGCGAGAGTTTAGGCTCGAGGATAAACGTGGACGAGGAAGCGCCAAAGGGAAGACTGTCAGGAGTGCGCGCATCCGTGAGCGTCTGGTTGGGCGAAATGCTCCACATCAGAGATTCCGCCGAGCCTGACGCTTGAAACACGAGGCGGTCACCACCGTTCACCTTGGCCACTCCCCACGAATCGCGCATCGAGAAACTCTGCGCTAGGATGTTAACCTCCGGCATGGGCCCTGAGACAACGGCCACCGTTACCCCGCCGCTCGCTTGCCGCTTGCCCTTGCGTGCTGTAACCGAAAAAGAATACTCAAGAGAGTCTGATGCAGGCAAAGACAATTTTGGGACGCTGATGCTTTGCGAGGCGGCAAAGACGATGAGCTGGCCCAAGCGGTCCCTGCATTGATTCAAGATGCGCTCAACACGATACGAGCACGTCCAGTCAAAAGTGACCCCCGTCACATCATTTTCAGCAACGACATCAGGATCCTGAAAGACTGCCTCGAGCACAAATTCTGAATTTTCCGACACCTTGCGCCTGGAGGAGCCCTTGACAAAAACGACAAGAGGCTCAGAGGAGACGACAATATCAAAGGTCTTGCTGGAAGTCTTGGACGGGTCGCCAGCCATTTGAACCTTGAGCTCTACCCTGTAGCTCGCGCCGGCCGTGAGAGAGTCTTTGGGGATAGCCAGCTGCGGGCTCGCGCGCAAGAAGGCAGTAGGGATCGATAGCGCTGTGCTCGGAGACTTAACCACTTCGCTCCAGGAGAACTCAAGCACGGCCTTGGGCACCTTGCACTTAGAAAACTGGGCCTCGCCACGTAGCATCAAGCTGTCCCCGCGCGAGTAAGAGGGCTGTCCTCCAAACGAAATTTCCGGGGCCGCAGACGACACCTTGCTTAACGTATGTACTAGTGTCCTAGATCTGGCTGACAAAAAGTCAACGGCATAAACGGTGATAGCGTAGACGCCATACTCTGTCATCTGGGGCGTGCCCTCAACAAGTTTGAGCACCGACCCCGGGGGGTCAGCGTTCTTGTAGAAGTCACTGGCGAGAAAATCTTTCTTCAGATATTCATCAAGTGTAGCGTGGCTGGAACAGGCCCATATGAAGGTCGGAGGGCGCGGTGCCGAGACGCTGACCAACAACTCCAGGTCTGAGCATGGATCGATTTGTGAAGGTCCTTTGATTGAAATCGGATCTGGAGTGAGCCGAAGCACTGGCTGTTGGACCTTGGTAAGGACTAAGGTGCTCTCAGTCACGTCCATGGCTGGAGACAGAGAATTGAAAGACCTAATTGTGTTGGCTTTCAACTTTGGCGCGTATGATTCAAGGGCAATAGCTGAAGGGCCCAGAGGCGACCCCAGTTGAATGTTGAGCTGTCGTGCCGATGTCCAGGTGCACAAATGGCCGGGCCCGAGAAGGGTATCCTGTGAGGATCCAAGAACTCCGTCGCAGGTTGCCTTTGTGGAGGGCGGCTGGTTGGTGTCGGAGTCAAAGTTGATCTCCAGATCTGCACCTGTGCTGGAGAACCTAATTGACGTCACAGCAGGAGCTCGATAGTAGGTGTATGTCGTGCGGGCAGATATGCTGGCCTTGGATCTCATTGTGACCGAGAGCACTACCTCCGCCTTACCTTGGTCGTAGCTGCATTCTCGGCATTGGTAGGAAGGCGCCGAAATGCGCAAGATCATTTGCCCGCTCCGCGTGTCAAGCGTCATCTGCGTTGCAATTTCCGATCCAAATTGCACTGCCACATCATGGAGGGGGTCGGTGATTCCAAAGTTGGTGAGCACTACTTCCACGTTGAAGTTGCCGCCCGTGGACGGACCAACGCAGGAGGAGCGGATGCAGGCGATGGTGATGCTGTCATCGAACACCGCGACTGAGAACGTGGTGCTGTAGAAAATGTTGCTCGACGTCGTCCAATCCACGCTGGTCCTGGCCGCTTCTGAGTGCTTATACTCACCGGGGGTCAGGGAGGCGACATCAGTGACGACTTCGAGCATCGTTCTTTGCGGTGTCGAAAAGAGCACCTTGCTGAGCCTGGCAATGTTGCCACCTAACGTCACTTGCAGCGTGCCCGCATTCGGCAGACCGTCGGTGAGGGGGATTTGAGGCAGATTGTCGATGAACAGAGTGAGAGTTCCTTTGACAGTCTGAGGTACCTTGCCAATCACGTCCGAGGATCCGACGAGCGGCGCGGACCCATCGCCGCATCGAAACATGACAACGCAGCTCGCACCCGCATTGCAGGAGGAGCAGTATTGTGCACCCACCACTTTCGGTGTCAATGGCTTGAATTCAAAGAGAGCGAGGCTGGAGCAAGACTTAGTCTCGCGAACAAAGGTGCCTATGCCGCCTCCCCGCGGGGGCTCTGGCGTGCCAGTGTAAGTGACAACGATCTCCACGCTATCCACCGAGGGCCACGCCGGAATTCTGAGGACGAGTTGCAATTCACCTACTGCGTTGCGAATGTCGCTTATGCCACACAATATGCCGTCGCACGTCACTTTGCGCGAAAGATTCGTGGTGGATCGGAACTCAACCTGCAGTTCATTGGCGCTTTCGACGCTAGGAAAGTTGGTCACCTTAAGGCTCAGAGTCCTTCCCTCGTCTGCTGCCGGTACGCCGACGAGACAGAAAGGTGTGAGGCACACGGCACGACCATCAGGGGACGCAGTGCGCGGTTGCACATCAAGCACAGCTGGAGCTTGGTAGTAATCAAAGAAGAGGGTATCTCGGATGCCATTCTTGCCCGTCATCGTCAATATCACCAGCCCAGCAGTTGCTGCGATGGGCGTGAGGACGGAGACGGTCACGCTTGCGGCGTCCTTAGCAGCAAACCCAGTGACTGTACCAGGTGTCCCTGCAAAGGACGCAGAAATCTCTTGCAAGGTCCCCGGGTCACTCCAGTAGAGTTTGACCTGGATGGTGCTTCCGCCAGCAAGTGTGCCATCAATCGGTAACACTTCGGCGGGCGGACGAACGAAAGTGAAGACAAAGGCTGCATGCATCTGAGGCAACGCGCCGTCTGCTTGCCGGTACAAGAAGCCCGATGCTGCGCCCGCCACTCCCGATGAGGTCACACTGACGTCGATGGTGGTAAGCTTTTCGCTGCCAGCCACTTTTTGGTAGCCTGTCACAGTCGCAGAACCCCAGGATGGCATGCTGACTACTAGCTCTTTGGAGCTGCTGATGTCGGGCAGATTGCGCACTGCAATCTGCACGGTGGTGATGGCGTCCTTGACAGCCGAGCCTTGCGCCGGTTTCGGCAAACCTGCTATCATTGGAGCGTTGGCAGGAATGTACTGGAATTTCTGAGCTTGAGAACACTCGGAGCCACTACACACTATCAAGGACAATGCTCCCGCTCCTAGGGGACCTTCAGGGCTGGTTGCCGGCGTCTTGACGACAAGCAGTGCAGAGGAGCAAGACTTGTACGTGCACCCGCTTGGCGTCGTATAGACGAGAGATTGGATGCAACCAAGTATCTGGGTCGAAGAGCACGATGGCAGCTTCAAGACTCCGCTACACCCTGCCAGCCCCACTTGCGCTGGCGTGCAGGACGGGGGACTACCGGGAGATATCATGAAGAAGCCGAGTGTAGAGGCAGTCAATGCTGGTGACAACTGCAGGACCTGTAGCTGTATCTCGTGCGCTTGATTCGACGAGCCAGAGGCAGGGAAATAGGCGGTAACTGTTGGTGGTGGATCCGGCAGCACAGTGATGTCAAACAAACCAGCTCGTTGAATCCCATGAGCTTCGAAGAAAATCTGCGCTGCTTGCACCCCCAGCTGCGAGACAGGAGGAATATTGAAAATCAGCTTCGCGCCATCATACGAGGCCTCAACCAATTTGGTCTCTGGTACAATTACGCTTGTGGTGATGTTGAGCGCCAGTCGCGCGATGCCGCTGGTAGTGGGCAGGGGGAACGGGCCAAAATTGCTCACTTCCACCTGAACTTGCGTCATTTCGCTTGTTATCCACGTGGACGGGAAAAGGCGCAGGATCTGCGCCCTGCCTTTTGAGGGTTTGAAGTAAGTGTAATACAAGGTCTCAGCCTTTCGAACCACAGAACCAAAATTTGACTGCACATCGATGATGGCTCTGCCCTGGCCCAAGGGCGCGGGTGGCATTTCCAGCACCAGAATCGCTTTGTTGGCAAAAAAGGAGGAGGTCGGGGGAGAGGACCAGTCACTGACGGAGAAGCTCTTGATCTGCACAAATCCAGAGTCCTGCCCTTGGCGCACCATGATAGTAATGTCAGACACGGACTGGGCCATGAAATTATCAAACCGCAATTCCACGTTGTCACCGCCCGTCGTTGCGCCGAAGGTCCCCTTGGCGAAGGTAAGAGCAGGGAACGGGATTTCATCCTCCATGACGCAGAATGAAGCGCTGCACTCGGCGGATTTGGGTGGAGCATTTTTCAGGTGAAAGGCATTGACGACCATACCTCCCAAGGACAGCTGCTGCGAACGGCAAAAAGCGGTGTGATCGCAAGGTGCCACAAGTTTGAAATCGAAGTTCACTGTGGCAACGCCGGATGAGATGACGATAGGCACTATGCCGATCTTGTCCGTTACCGGCGTGGTTATGTGTACCCATACCTCCCACTCGTTGCTCGGAGCATTGGGAAACATAATAGGGTCCGGGGTGACGATGAGAGCTTTGTCTACTTGCACTGCCACGCCATCAAACGTGGCGGAAATCATCGTTGTCTTGGGCAGATTGGCAACACGGGCTTGCACTCGAGCACCGCCACTCGAAACACCATATCCGATCAGCTGTTTAGCTGCATTATTGCATCCCTCGGATGTGCAACCCATCATATCAACGCCCACCAGCTTCATCACAGCACAGTCGCGCAAGGCGAATGGAAACGTGACGAAGCGCGGTTTAGGGTGCGCCGCTTGCACCGTGACCGTGCCGGTGGACACGCCCGCGCCCTGAGTATCGAATCTTGCCGTGATCTTGGCAGATGAATTTGCTGAGCTGGGAATATAAGTGGAGGCATCTATGGTCCATGTGATTCTTGCGCCGGATATCGCGTTGTACACTATGCTTGGCAGCGGTTGCGTGTAGCTGGGTCCCTGAGAGAGATCCGACAGAAGCGAGACAAACACAGTTTGCGTTACAGAGCTCCTGCCGATGCACGAGGACTGCGGGATCGGAGCCTCAATTGCTGGCAGTGTATCATCGATGAAGTAGTAGCTGAAAATGAGCCGGTCAGAGCTTTCCCTGCCCTCTCTCTTCAAATACACTCTACCTGTCGCGAGACCAGGGTTGAAGGGCGGTGTCGTGATCACCACCTGTGCGCCTTGGACCTTTATGAGGCTGGCGCTGACAATCTGTGCACCAAACTCAACAACCAACTCACCAGCCGAGGTGTCGGCAGGAAAGTTGAGCAGGGTGACGCGGAGCTCTTTCCCTCCAGAAGCCTTTCCTTCGCTGCTCGACACAGGGCCGAGAGCAGGGGCAAGCCTCTGGTAGCTAAATGTCTTAGCGGATGCCTCCATCTTTGAATTGCTGATTGAAGCGATGGTTATGTCAACAGGCATAGTGCCAATCTCCAGGGTCGATTGGTAGGGAGGTGTTTGGACCATGATCTGTGTCTCCAAGGTGCGACTGCTCAGGATCGATTTGATAGTACCGTAGCTAGCTCCTGACAGCCCGAATCGGACCGACGCTTCGTTGACTGACCGGATGACAGGAAAGTTGGCAACTGTCAGACGCAACATAGTTCCTCCCGTGTATATGCCCACGCTTGGATCAATGGACGTAATGACAGGGAGCAGATCGTTGAAATACTGCACTTCAAAGGTGGTGAATAGGTCAGAAGGAAACTTAAGAGTCACCACTGTGACGCCCGCCGTCTGCGATGCAGCCAATTGAACGCGGACATCGGCTAAACCAGTAGCAGCGTCCAGCTGAAAGAATTTGATTGGCATTAGAACGGGAGGGTCCGAGGAAGTCCAGCCAGCGATGGTTGCCTGAACTTGGGCCGAGGATGTCACGTAGGCTGGCACGTTGGACACGGTGAGCCGCACAAGCGTCATTGTGGACATTTTCACATTGTTTCCAGCGGCACTGGGTCCGTCGGTGTCACCTATCACCGACAGTACGCTTGGCATTTCCGGATTAATGTATTGAAAGGCAGCAACGGGAGAGCTGGCATCGCGGGGGTATGAGCGATGGTAGGCCCACATCTCCGCTTTGCCCGCGACGATGGTGGCACTGCAGCAAGGCATTTTTGCATAGATGACTAGCGTCTGCACAGCTCGCGGATGAAGCAAAGTGTCTGCCTGCTCAAACCGTTCGACCTGAGCCTCGATGCCGTTGACGGAAATGACGATTTGGTACTTTTCGTCCTGAGGCGGTGCGGGAAAGTTGCTCAGGGTAATTGCCACACTGGTCTTCTCCGTCATCTTACCGCGATGGGGCACCACTGAGCCGAATTCCACCTGCGGCATCTTTTTGTAAAAGAATTTCGACCCCAGTGACATTGACACACTTTTGCTGGCGACCACTACTTTGGGATTGACGTCACCGACCGCGCCGCTCGGCACTAAGGCCGTGACGATCACTGTGGCGACAGCCCCTGATACTGGCTCGAAAGTGAGCGAGGAAGCAGTGACATTAATGACTTTGTCGACGAAGACTACGAGCACATCTTCTTTCGTGGCAAGTGGGAGGACCGCCGGAAAGTTGGCAATGCTGATGCTCATTAGCACCTCCCCTACCTCATGTGCCCAACCCGGAGAAAAGTACTTGACGCGCGGCTCTCCTGCCGGCAGGTACGTCACAGTCAAGGTCGCCGCTTTGGCGCCGGGTGTCTTGGCTTTGATAGCCACCGCAATGTTTGTTGGCGCGGTAACAGCCGTGGGAGACGGCGCCATTTGGAGCACCAGGTGCACCATCTGAGGTGTAGCACCAACGCCAACGCTGTCAATGGTGACACCCACCCCGGCTATGCCTGTAACTGTAAGCGTGAGCTGATCAGACTTGGTGATTGCGATTCCCAGATTTTTGACGCCCACGTTCACCAGAGTGGAAAGCTCTGACGCAACACTAGGCGCCGTTGTCGGATAGACGATTTCGGTTTCGAGGCCTTGGTAGTCGAAAATTGCTGTTGCTTTATTGGCCTCGCGTCCAGGATACCATACTTCGATCTGCTTGTTACCGCCGATGGTCTGCAGTGGAGCAAGGATGGACACTAAGGTCTCCACACGATTCGAGATTACTGACGACATCTGTGTTCCTGTTAGCATCTGCCCAGCAAAAGTCACCTTGAGCAAGCTTGCATCGGCAACTTGCATCATGTTCGTCAGGAGCAACGTGATCGGAATGGGGAGCCCGCCCTTACTTTCGGCAGCCACAGGGCTTAAAGTCAGAAGCGCCGGCCCCGTCGGCAGGGCTTGATAGACGAAAGTAAAGGTCACCTGGCCTTTTCCTTTCGTGTAGCGCAGCGTCACTGTTGCAATCCCTGCTCTTGATGCTGCTGGGGCGGGAAACGTGACCGTTGCGGTCTTGGTGATGGGTGGAGGCGCGGGTGACTCATAATAGACAACCACTACTCCAGTTGTGACGTCAACGGCCTCAGCACTGCCCACCTGCACGGATACTCCTATGTCGCCTGCAACCATGCCTGCTGCCCCGAGATTCTTGACAACGGCAGTAATCAAATCTCCGCCTGTCGAGTAGACAGTGAAGGGATTTGACGACAACATCTCCGGCCTAGTGTCGAGGAAATTGAACTTGAAGGAAGCGGCGTTGGAGATGAGGGGGGCCACAATCTGCGTCGCGCTATTCCAGACGCCCGGGGTGACCGAAACCGTGCGCATGACAGGCGGTGAATTCGGATACACAAGGGAGATGGAGGTCGACAAGTATGATGAGCTCTCAATGCGCATGTCGTCGGGCTCCATGACCTGAGAACCAAAGAGCACGATCGCCTCTGATCGGCGATAGATGGGCTGGACGTTGCTGAGCGAGATGAAGAGTCGACCACGCGTGTTCGCAAGACCTTCGGCGGGCGAAAAGCTCACGACGCGTGCTGCTCCACTTGGTGCTGCTGTGAAGTTAAAGGGCTCATACGTGTTTTTGTTGGCAGTATTTTGAGAGGACGTGATTCTGAGCTTAGCCGCCGACGATGGCGACGAGACTGCAGGAGTGACAATGGCAACGAGAAACGAGTTGAAGGGCCTCGTCACGCCGTCCGAAGGGCCATTCGCCTCGACGCTCGCTTTCAAGGTCTGAACCACCGAGCCCACCTGGCCTGCATAGGCTGCGCCCAGTCCGTTGAGAAAGTCGCCGAGGCTGGTAGTGCCTTGCAGTGTATCGAGGCTGCTATCGAGTGCCAGCCATGATTGCAAGCTGACGGAGCCGAGGACACTAGCCGCAACCTTGCTCGCGTCTGGCATCTCAAACTCTGCTAGAAACGGGGCGGGATTGCACTGGAGAGACGCGCCTTTGCAAAATCCTGTCACACCAACAAGTACCACTGCGCCGCCCGACGCACGGCTCTCTGTTTGAGACACCGAGTCGACACGCGGCTTGGAGAGGTCCACAAGCTCAAGTACTGGTGTTGCGCTCTCGGCCAAGAGCGTAGCACCGGAGTAGCCTCCTGCGCTTGACTCGACTCTGATTTTGAATTGGCCTTCGAGGGTTGTTACAGGCGAGATGAAAGATATCTGGGTGGAGATACGCCGAATGTCATTGTCTGCAATGCCACCCCCAGAGCTTTGAAAGGTGACGCCCGTGGCTACGGCATTGCCTATCTTCACTTGCAGCGCTGCGTCCGGGGCGGGGTAAAAGTAGTTGACTATGAGCTCCACCTTAGTTGCTGTGGTGCGTGACACCCACAACTCGCCGGCTACCCTCCCGGTGACAACGATGGAGGACTCTACGAGCAGCGGAGGGGGCGGGACTTGCAGTGTGTAGAGCCTATCTCGTGCATCACTCTTAATCACTGAATTGCTCATCCCGCTGCGGCTGAGGGTGACAACAAACGATACATCCCCAGCTTCGGCTACAGTAAACGCTGGCGTGGTAAAAGAAATTTGCATTTCGACAGTCTGGACCACCTGGGATACGCCCGTGGCAGAATTAGTGGTCCGATAGCTGCCCACTTTGCCCACGGGAAGCTGCGTCACGAGGCATTGTCGTCCATTCATTGTCACCGACACGGTAGTGGGAAACATAACGCTGGCATCTCTCACAAGCAGTTGGAGCGTCTGCATCCCAGTCGTAAGGCCGTCACGAGGGTTGGCCGTTGCAATAAAGGCTCCCCGGTACTTGAATTGAATCACTTGGTCCTTTTCCAAGGGCATGAACAGGCCGTCCAATCTGAGGCCAACTGGCACATACCCCTCAGCATCGTTGGCGGGAACCGTGACGGTGAGCTTCACCGCCGCTTCGGAAACGCCGTTGGCGCGGTCGGGTATGCTCTTGATGATTCCAGATGCAGCCTGTGAGTTGTTGAACACAACCTGTATGCGCGAAGCAACAGCAGTGATGAAGTTGGCGAGCTTTGCGCCGTACCTCGTACCTGGCTGTAGTTTTGTGCCCTGCTTCCGCTCTTTGACTGTAATGTCGACCTGGTAGCCGCCCGCAAGAGACCCGTCCTGGGGCAATATTTGCCCGCTAACGGCCGGGCGCGGGTATTCAAAGTAATTCACCATTATCGTGACCGACTTCAAGGGGTACTGCGGGGTGAAAATGTCGACGTACACTGTTCCCGCTCCGGTTCCGAAGGATGGGTAGCTGAGTGTGAGCGAAGTGTCTACATTCACGCCCAGAGGATCGGCCACGAAAGAATAGCCGTCGTTTTCTGCCAGATTGCGACCAGTGACAGTGGCAAAAGTAGTTTGTTTGTCAGCGCCCTTGCGCACGGTGACTTCAAAGCTCCTGCCCGTCGCAATAAACGGAAGGTGCAAGACAGTGAAGCTTACGGTGGTCTCGGTTTCAGGATCGTTTGGATTTTGGGTGCTTAGATCAGGCCAGATGAGGGTGGAGCCGCCGAATTCAGCGACAAACGACAGAAAATCGCCTGGAATGTAGTCGTTCACTACCGGGTTGAGTTTGTAGGTCTGCCGCACCACAGGCGCCTGCGAAATAAAGCCATAGCCTACTTCGTTCTCGGCAATGGCCTTCAGATAGTAAATGCCACTCTCGGTGAGCTCATATTCGGCTGCAGAGAGAACGGCAGTACAATTCGCGGGAATTCCACCTGCACCTTTCCTGCACGACTTCACGGGATCCACGACAATGAGTTTGGTCCGGCAGTCCGGATCACTCCATGAAAAGTCGACGCATTTGGACAAGAAGATGACGTACGAATCTATCGTGGCGTTAGCGTCCCCGAAGCCCGTGTCAGCTGGAGCCGACCACGAGAGCGAAATGCTGCCGTCCTCTTCAAATGCAGTAGCTGAGCGAACCGGGGAAGGAAATCCCATGACACGCGCCTGGGCAATGGCAGAAAAGTTGCCTTGGCCCACGCTGTTGATGGCCAGGACGCGTCCTGTGAGCATCTTGCCTGGCACCAGCATCTGAGCTCCCGAGTTACACAAGCATTCCTTCTGCACTCCAGGCACCAAGTCGGGAAAGATGGCACCCACGCTGCACATCACACTGCCCTCCACTTTGACGGGCGGAGACAAGATACCAAAGGCACCAAAGACCACGGCACCGAAGCATGCACAGTTGGCGCCTTGATATGCACACCGTCGAAAGGCACCTCCGATGGTAGGTCCGACCGTGAGCCTTGTCGACGAGGACGAGATGTTGATGGCCGTGCTCCCGGGCGACGCAACAATTTCAGCAATGTAGTAGGGGGGCGTGAGAGCGCGGGTGCGAGTGAGATCTCCGGTGTCGAGCGGAAGCTCCCAGCTGACAGTCGCTTGCAGCGCGCTCGGCGGGCAGAGTGAGCATGCGCGCCGATCAGCTTGCACGTTGTGCGGGGGGCCTGGCAGGCCAGACAAGCGTTCGCTTTGAATGCCAGGCTCCGGGCTGGATCCGTTGACGTTGATCGCCCACACTGAGGCCTTGTACACCTTGCCGATGGTCAGCCCCTCATACAGAGCTCTGTTGGCTTTTCCAAAGTGCACAGTTGAGTTGGCGACCTGACGCGCACATTTGAGAACTTCCGCAGCCGTTTGCTTGCACTCATCCTCCAGCACGACAACGTATTGAAGGATCGTGTTTTTGGAGCCCTGACGCTCCCAGCGGGAGGCAAGGGGCGAGTTGCTCCAGCTCACCACCAGCTTGCTTCCGAGCAGCGACGTCATGCGCACGCGCCTCGGCATATCCGGCGCCCGCAAATCCTCATTCAAAGCCGACACCCCGCATTGGCCTGGTGTGCATCCCGCTTCACTACAGATCTGCAGGTGCTGCCGGAGATCGCTGGCCGACGTACAGTTGGAGCTGCGCATGCACTTGAAGTAGGTGCGAAGGCAAAACGACGTCGCGCACCACGGCTCATCCTCATCTGTCTCTTCGTCCTCCCCGCTGTTCTCTTCCGCAATTAAGCCCTCCTCCGCTTCTTCCTCGACAATGGTGCCGAATTCGCATCCCAGATACTCGTTTGCGCACGTGAGCGAGGTTTGGTTGCACACGAAGTGATCTACGCCACACTCTTGTGCCGTGCACCCCATGGCCACACACGTCTGCGCAAAGGACTCCACGTCCTTGGCGTCCACGCAGCCGTCTTTCATGCACTCGAAGTACTCTTTGGCACACGCACAGTCGCCCGAAGTATAGCACTCCTCAGTGTCTGGGTCGAAGATGCAGCCGGAGAGGCCTCCGAAGGCAGGATCGGTGCAGAACTCCTCCCCTTCGATGCGGTAGTTGATGCTGCAGCGATCTTCTCCCTCGGGCTTGCGCTTCTCCTTGCAGTTGATGAAGCGGTCTGTACATTCCAAGTTGGTTGTGTTGCACGTTTGGAAGTTAGATGCGATCCCGCACTCCTGTGCGCTGCACTGGCTCTCAGCACACATTGATGAGTGCTCCCTGGTGATGTCATCTGTAATGCACCCACCCTCGCGCATGCACGAATAGAAGTCCGCAGCACAGTCGCAAAGCGCGACGCGGCGTGTGACCTCGGCAGGCTCCACTTTGAAGTACTGGTTTCCGGCCGTTGTGCTGACCAAGATGTAGCTGTCCCAGGAGATTGGGCCAAGCTGGAATGCGTCCAATTCTTGCATGGTGAATTCCACCCTTTTGGCCAGGGCTGCAGCCAGCACTTTTCCCGAAGGCGAGCCAACGTTGAGTCGAGTGCCCACTGTAGGCTTCTGCGCACCGACTTCCATCCACTTCAAACCTGGTCGGCCCTGCTGGGATGCTTTGTTGCTGCAGTCCAGGTACTCCGCCGAGCACATCAACACGGTTGCGTTGCAAGTAGGCGTACACAAGCCGCACTCCTGGGCGGTGCAGTTGTTCAATGCACACAACTGGCCATACCCCTGCAGGGTCGTGTCATCGAGCTGACAGCCGCGGTTGGCCATGCACTCAAATTTCTGGCGCGTGCATTGGCAATTCCTTGACGGTGGCTGCTGTGCAGCGCGGCGGGACGTGACGTCATCAACGCTGCGGGGCTGGTCACGAAGTGCGTACGCGTCTGGGTACGCGGATATGTCGTGCGAGAGCGGGCCGGACGTGCACTCGAGGTACTGTTGGTTGCATTCTGCCATCCCGCTCCACCTTTCAGTATCTATCCCGTTATGGAGTATCGTTTCTAATAAACTCTCTCTCCCTCCCCCCCCACGGGTCTAGCTCGAGGTGGACATCAAAGGCATTCAAGATTCGCCTTAGATATTAAAAAATGTATTTAAGTGAATAGTAGAATATTCTAGAAGTATAGAAATAAGAATGACAAGTGGTGTGAAAACAAAAGGCGCTCAAGATTCTGGAGCTAAGGGTGTCCTTTCACAACTCACCGACCGGTACAACAGAGTCACAAAGCCACGGCGTTGGCATGGCGGGGTCGAGGCCGCATGCTTCCACAGCGCACCCCTTGTCAACGCAGTGCTGGCTCAGCAGGTGCATGTTTTCCAGGTCGAAGCAACCTGAGAAAACCAGGTTTGGGTTCAGGGGCCAAGCTGTCAAAGGGCCTAAAAGGGGTGTCCCAAAGACCGTTTAGGGTTTAGGGTAGGGAAGCAACCGCAGGGAGCAAGCAGCATAATGAGACAAGTCACACCAAGAGACCTACTATGACAGTAAAAGAGACCTACTATGACAGCAAAAGAGACCCACAATGACAACAAGCAGATAACGCCATATGCACAGGTAGCAGCCAAAAGGGAAGGCTTCAAGGCCAAAGCACACGTGCTGTGCTCGAGCAACATCAAACCCGGGCAAAACCCCCCAAAAGTCTGATACTGCACGGTGCTTAAGCAGCGATCCGCGTCGCAGGATTAGAGTTTAGGCCTAAACTAAACTCTAAATCCCAACGTACCAACACTGGACAAGCAGGCCACATAGCCAGCCGTGCACGAGCATTCGTCAGATCGCATAGGAATGAAAGAAGCCGGACGCTCCTGCTTGAAGGGAGGCCCGAAGATGGCGCGAATCTCGACTGTCTTTGTGCATCCTGGCAGGACACCGATGACAGGCAGAATGTACTGGAAGTCTTCCTTTTTGAGCTGCACGGCCGGGTGGAGATCCTCGTCGGGCAGGCCGCCGCCGAGCCACACGCCGTCCTTAGCAAACCACAGTCGCCCTTTGCTCGCGTCCAAGGCCACTCCAATCACCTGCCACTCAGCAAGAAGTCAGCTATATCGCGTGCATATCGCGTGCATATCGCGTGAATACCGTGTGCATATGTCGTGCACGAGAACCTCTGAACAAGGCAGAAACTCAGATACAAAGGTGCGCCGCACGTTATTTTGAACAAAAATGAATGAAAACTTTTAAATACTGTATCAAAATATGTAGTACTAACCGCAGGGCTTGTGATATCCGCTCCGAAAGGAACACCAACGCCGTCACCAAAGAGTTCTCCTTGAAAGCCATACTGAGCTTGACCATAACCCCACGACTTGTCATCTTTCCCGATATAGGCGTACTTGGAGAAGCTTTGCTGGGCGATGCCGACCACCGAGCACCTTCCAGGGACCAAGAGCTCCCAGTAGTACTTGCCGCTGTGCACGCCGCGCCAGGCGATTGCAACCCCGCCCGCCGGCGACTCGTTGTGAAAGGTAACGGCTAGTGAATCATTCGACACTGTGGGGTCTTTTTTAGCTTGATTAGCAACGGCGTCTTGCTTGTCGAAGCCCACCTCAGCGAAAAGG
>Ga0315905_10002942_pt1 | contig 17738 bp, 29 predicted proteins | sample LakEriMetagenome_5_FD_203522 | JGI IMG/M metagenome (GOLD analysis project Ga0315905, IMG submission 203522) | Freshwater fungal communities from buoy surface, Lake Erie, Ohio, United States - Buoy 4 MA121 | ecosystem: Environmental > Aquatic > Freshwater > Lake | place: USA: Lake Erie, Ohio... | reverse complement strand
TCTTGTTGTAATTCCAAACTTATTTTTTCACTTTCTTCCTTCCAAAGAATAAGTTCTCTATTCTGAACTTCGTATTGTATTTTAGATTCCTCAACAGATTTTAAACTTTCTGTTAATTCCTCTAAAATTCTTTGATTCTCTTGGTTTAATTTTTCTAATTCAGAATTTTTAAATTGGATTTGTTTTGTTATCTCCAATCTTTTTTTCCTCATTTCTCTATCCTTCTCCAAACAAGTTTTACCATATTCTTCAAATTCGGTATCACCAGAATAATTAATAACTCTAATAATATTCCCCTCAAGACAAATGTTCCTTGTCTTACAAAGATTAATTAATTGTTGTTTACTTTGTTTGTTAAAAGTTATCATTTGTAAATCTTAAATGGTGCAGTTCTATTTTTATAACCTTCGTAGTCCTTTCTGAACTCCTCTAATCTCGGTTCAATATCGTCAGATTTTATAATCCAAAATTGAGCACCGGCTTTAATTGCTTTTGCCTGTTCTTCAGGTTCATTTGAAGATGATATTATTCCAATGATAACGTGGTTTCCGTACTCAAAGTTTATTTTTCTAATAAGTTCAATCCCATCGAAAGATGAACCTATTATGTTTAAATCTACAAACACACATTCAGGTTTTTCTTTACTACTTGTTTCATACCACTGCTTGAACATTTTGGCAGCCTCATCTGAACTGTTTACAGATTGTAGAGATAAACTTATCTCAAGTAATGAGCACGCATCTTCAAACACTAAGTGAAAAAGGTCCTCGTCGTCAACTAATAATATTGATTCTATCATTTTAGGTTAGGTTATTTAATCTTTATTTTCATTTTCGTACCTATGTTATTTTTTTCACAGGTAAGTTCAAATCCGTGTTCTTCCATAATCGCCAAACAAATATTTAATCCCAAACCCGTACCGGTTTCTCTTTGACCTTCTTTTCTAACATACGGTCTAGATAAATATTCGAAATCCATCTGAGACATACCTCTACCATTATCTTGTATGATTATAGTATTGTCAGATTCCATAAATATTTTTACTACTTTTGTATCAGAATCGTTATATTTTAGACCATTACGTATCAAGTTATCCACCGCAGTACAAAATAATGAGTCATTAACATCTGTCGTTACCAAGTCAGAAATTAATACTTGACTTTTGTAAGATGTGGAATTTAAATAACTTAATAATATTTCTTTCAAGTCGTGAGGTGATGTATGAAATATCGCATCTTTTTTAACTAAATTTGTAAATTCATAAACTCCTTTATAAACTTTCTGAGTATGAATCAATCCTTCTCGTATCATTTTTAAAGGCGCTTCAATCTTCAACTTTTTGATATCTTCAGGTGTTAATCTTCTTTCTAATGAATTAACTCCTCTTGGTATGTATGTATTTATACCTGAGTGCATATCGTGTCGGATTATTTTCGCTGCGTGTTCTAAGTAAGTGTTTTTCTTTTCAATTTCTATTTGTTGTAATACACTTGATGTGACATCAGTAGCAATTTTCATAACTCTATATGTCTTACCACTTTCATTTAATATAGGATTGTATGTCGCTATTAGATACACTAATGAACCATCTTTTTTTACTCTAACAATGTCACCAGTAAAGTATTGACCTTTCTTTAGTTTACTCCAAAAATCTGAATAAGATTTAGAATTTTTTTCTTCATCCCTAACGAACATACTGTGGTGTTGACCAACAATTTCTTCGGAACTATAACCCATCAAATCTAAAAATATGTTATTAGCAAATTTTACATCACCATTCAAATCAAACTCAATAACTGCGTTAGAACGGTTTATGGCATCCATCCTGTTAACTATTTGGTTTTCTTTTGATGTAACGACATTAGAAAGTTTGTTTGATTCGTTTACTGAGTGTGTAAAACTATACAATGAAGATAACATTTGTGAGAAATTAAGTTCCTCGGTGGTCCATTCACGTTTATCGTATGACTCGATACATACTACACCTAAAACATCACCTTTGTAGATTACAGGAACATCCAACATAGATTTTATACCTAAAGGTTTCAAATAGGTCTCGGTAAAACATTCAGTTGCGGGATGGTTTTCAGCATCACTCGCAATTATTATTGGGTTAACCTCAATATAGTCGAAGTAAGGTTTATAGTCTTTTTTGTATAATTTTATATCTTGATACCATAATAGTTCAGATTTCACATATAATTCAACACAAGTAATAGAAGTTCTACTTTTGTTATATAACCACACTGAGCATCTATCAGCACCCAACGTATCTACGGCTTCTCTGGTCATAGTTTTAGCAGCTTGATTAATATCACCACTATAATAATCAGGGTTATACGATTGATTTAACAATACTTCATTAAACTTCTTAGAGTTAAGTTGGTTTTGTTCGTATTTTCTGTTTCTTGTTATTAAATCGTGAAACAATTTGAATGTAACAACAGAAGTTGAGATAAAGTAAATAATCTCGAATAAATCGGTATATCTGTTATGGGATATTATACCTGACGATAATGAGTATTTATAAAGGAGGAATAATATCGTAATTAAAACGGATAAGTAAATGCTTCTTCTTTGGAACTTTGTCATTAAGTATTATTTTTCCATAAATATTTGAAAATACCATAATAACAAAATATTTATAATAAAATTTAAGATATGTTAAAACTAGGTATGAAAGGTAACGAAGTTAAATTGTTACAAGAAAAATTAGGTCTCGTTGCCGATGGTGATTTTGGACCAAAAACTGAAAAAACCCTTAAAGAATGGCAAACTAAAAATGGTATTACACCTGACGGAGTTGCAGGTCCGACTACTTTATCTAAACTTGGAATCTTATTAAAGGAGGATGTAGTTATCCAACCTGTGACAGGTTTAAATATTGATAAATTAAAGGGACATATTTCTGATTCTGTTTTGGCACAGATTTCTGAAACCGCATCAAAATTTAACATAACAAACAATTTAAGATTGGCTCACTTTTTGGCTCAGTGTTCACACGAAAGTGGGGGATTCAAAATTACGAGTGAAAATCTGAATTACTCCGTTGATGGATTAAAAAAAATATTCGGAAAATACTTTCCTGGCAATCTTGCTGAGTCATATGCCAAACAACCCGAGAAAATCGCATCTAAAGTTTATGGTGGAAGAATGGGAAATGGGGATGAAACAACAAAAGAAGGTTACAAATTTCGTGGCAGAGGTTATCTACAAACCACAGGTAAGGATAACTATAGATTATTAGGTAATTTTCTTAATGAAGATTTGGTGTCTAATCCTGATTTGGTAGCAACAAAATATCCGTTGGCATCCGCAGCGTTTTTCTTTAACAACAATAATCTTTGGTCTATTTGTGATAAAGGAGCGACCGATGAAGTTGTTACATCTGTTACAAAAAGAGTTAATGGTGGAACAATTGGTTTGACGGACAGAATCAAACACTTTAAGGAATTTTACAAACTTTTGAGTTAGTAATAACTAACACCCATCTCGGATGGTATTACTTCGTCAACTTTCAATTTTGTAAATTGTTCTAAAACCGATTTTAATATTCGGTGATAATCGTCTGGATGCGTTTTTAGGTATTGATACATTTTAATATAAAAATCGTATGAGAATAGAAGATTTACCGTTGGTGGAAAACTTCTATCGACTCTAATAAACAGATTTCCATCTTGGTCAAAGTATTCTAACTTATCTCCATCCTCTATTGGTTCAGAATTTACTTTAATAATATCCCGAATATATCTGAGCATTATTTTTTCTAATGTTGCATCCGTTAAAACTATTTTCATATCTATTATGTTGTTAATTTATAATTACACCTTGTTCTTTAGCATTGTTTCTTAAATACTTTAACCCATCCAATATTATTTCTTTAACGTCCTCAAAATAAACATCATTAAACCATTCTATTAAGTGACTTAAACTTCCAAATTTTTCAGGTACATAATCGTATTCTAATGTATCGGACATTTCAGCGTATTCTTGGTATACTACAGTCCACTCTCTAGTATTTGGGTTAAATCTATCAACAACATAATCTTCTATATTTACATGAACTAGAGGTTCACCGTCCCAAAATGGGGTCGCCGCAGTTATTAGTTTTTCACCTGTCTTTTTATTATTGTAATACCAAGCACAAATACCGTCAGTAAAAACGCCCCATTCTAAAGAAATATCTTTATCACTTTGTTTTAATAAAGAAGTATTGTTAAACATATCTTCCAAAAGTTCGACACAAACATCGGGCGTAAATTCCAAATCACCATCAAGTTCATTATATATTTCATATAAACTTAACCCTGTTGATTTGACCGCTTGGAAAATACCTAACCTCTCAACAATCTTTAATAATACCTCTTGTTTTTTTGTCATTACAACTTAATGTCTTGATTATCGGCAATTTTTCCAAACATGTCAATAAAGTAATTCATATCAGAAGAAGCAAATTCACTTTTATCTACATTATATTCTTTCAAATACTCAGAAATCTTTCTAAGATGTTTCATTGCTTTTTTCTTTCTTTCTTGATTTGTCATTGATTCTTCATTAATAACTTTACTAACAATTCTTTGCAAATCCGATTCACTTAATCTTATTACCTTTTTCATAATTTTTAATATTTTCTTATAAATATACCGAAATAATTTTGTGGATTCAAAAATCCTTTCTATATTTGTCAAACAAAACAACTAAACAACTAAACATATGATGACACTCGCAGAAATCAAATCGGTAGCCCCAGCGGTATTCGCAACTTCTCCATCTTCAAAATTGTCAGACAAGTATTCATTCGTTCCGACGTTTGAAATCTTAGAGAACTTCGAACGTGAAGGTTGGCAAGTATCAAACGCAACACAACGTGGTTCAGGTATCCACTCATTACACCAACTTCGTTTTCGTCACCAAGAATTACCAAAAGTAGGGGACACTCTTATTGAGGCAATCATCTCAAACTCACACAATGGACTTTCTACTTTGAATATTCAAACAGGTCTATTTCGTTTGGTGTGTTCAAACGGTCTTACCGTTCCGACTTCATCGGCTCAAGAGTTCAAAGTTCGTCACTCAGGATTTAATTTGGACGACGTAAAACGAGTAACTGAAGATTTCTCAAAGAGTCTTCCTGTGTTACAAAACTCTGTCAACCGAATGATGGAACGCCAACTTAATATTGATGAGAAGTTGGATTTCGCAAAGAAGGCATCTGAAATTCGTTGGTTTATGGGTCAGGTTCCGAGTACATTAAATTACCACCAACTTATTCTTCCAAATCGTCCTGAAGATAACGGTGATTCTTTATGGCAGACATTAAACGTGGTTCAAGAAAAGTTCATCCGTGGTGGTGTTAGTTACTCATCAAACAAAGGTCGTAAAACTCAACTACGTACCATCAAAGACATCCAAGTGTCAAACCGAATCAACACCAAGTTGTGGGAACTTTCTGAAACAATGTTGTAGTAAAATCAAAAAAGGGACTTAGGTCCCTTTTTTATTTCATCGTATTTCCTACGTAAATGTTTTTTAATCCTGTAAATTTTATAATTTTGTCTCTTACTCCTGCCTTAACATTTCTTAGATATTGTTGAGCGTGAAATTCATTTTCTTGAATCCAATCGTAATTAAGATTTAAAATAATGTCGTAAGTTGGATACTCATCTTCATTATAGGGTGGGTAAACTTCAAAATCTTTAACCCCACCTTCAAAGTCCATTGTAGAAACAATTCTTCTAATTATTTCCACCATTCTATCTGATTGATTTTCATTTAAAATTATTTTCATAACGATGGAATTGTTGGGTAATACTTAAAATCATAATTTAATCTATCACTTAAATAATATCGTATTAAATCAGACAAATCACCATAAGATATTCCAAAGATAGAATGTATCTTATGGAATAAATCCGCAGTCACATTAATTCTTTGTAAGAGTTTACTAATTTCAAATGTATAACCATCACCATAAATCACATATAAGGACGGTTCCTCGTTAAAATCATCTGGATTAAAGTGCTTTTTGTCAAATATATTATCCAAGTATTTAAACAAAAATATAGTCATTTTTTCCGAAATCATATCAATCGCTAATTTTCATATGTTATAAATACCTTATCAAACTATATTTGGATTAACGTAAAGGTCGGAAAATGAATCAGTATTAACGAACTCGCTATTCAGATGGTCAACAACCTCTCTTATGATTTCATAATCTTTAAACTTATCTCCCTTTGAAGATGATTTTATAAGAAGTGATATCGCACCTGCCAAAATGTGGGAAGTTTCTTTTGTAGTGATTTCTTGCTGATTTTTTGGAAAATTAATTGATAGGTAAGACCTACCGCCTTTAATTTCCATATCTACAGAAACTGATAGTTTCATATCATTATTTTTTGAATCTCGTTTGTAATTTGGATTAACTGATTTTCGTATTTTCTGATTTCAGAAAGTTGTTGCCCATTAAGTTCGATATCTTGTCCTCTAACCTCAGCAATTTTATTTTGAATTCTTGTGTGTAAATTTAGTAGTTCACCGTACTTTACCGCTTTTTCTTGATATGTCATAACATGTTTTATGGAAAATATAATAAAAATTATTTAAAAGAATATCCTATTGAAATCGTTGTTTTTGTAAATTATACCATTTTTTATTATATTTTTCATAATGGTCGATAGTAGAATGACTTGATTGAATTCCTGATGTAAACACGTCTCCTAATGCCTTACTAATATATATTCCAATAGTTAATCCATTAAAAAAATCTGAATCTTCCCCTGAGAAAGTTTCTTTCATTAAAAATGTGATGTGACAATGGATACCATAATCCCCCGGATAAATGTCTACTTCTGCCCTATCAAAATTCTCTGGAGTATTAAGAGATTTTAATCTACTTGTTAAAAGTTTTTCTACAACCTTTTCTAATTTTAATGCGGTATCTAATTTCATATTTAAACTCCTACAGATTTAATTTTAGGTAAAAATGGAAAATTATTTTCTACCCACGTTATCATTTGGTCGTGCCACAATGACCCAAAAAGAGAGTTTAATTTATCTTCAAATTCTTTTTCTAACTGTAATATTGGAGAACGTTTTTTTCTCTCCTTACCGCTATAAGTATAGTCAAACCAATATTCAGGAAAATAAATACTAAAAAAAAGATTATAATTTGGGTCGATTACTTGAAGTGGTGATTGTTCGTAATCTTCCCTATCATAAGGAATCATTTCATCTATATCAAACATACTATCAATTGTTTGATATATCAATTTATTGACTTTTTCTTTTTGGTTTTCGTTAATTATTAATTTCATCACAATCTTCAAAATGTAAATTCACCAAAGGCGTCTTATTTAACCAACTTATCGCTTTCACTACCATACTTTGTAATACTGAATTTTTTACTTTATTAAAAGACCTACCATTTTTTATTGCAAACTTTTTATCAAAAAATACATTCAGAACAATTTTGTCAAAAAACTCATCATAATCAACCATAATACTACAAACACCTTCATAATCTTTTATATCATACAAAGATGAGAAAATACTTTTAAGTTTATCTACTTGTGATTCGGAAATTAGAACTTTCATTTTCTATAAATATTACATAAAACAAAAAACCCCACCTTTATAGGATGGGGTTAATATTTTTTCTAAGAAAATTACTGCGCCATTTCTGAAACAGGAGTCTCAACTGATTCCAATAATTGAAGGTCGATGTTAAATGTAACTTCGTCGCTAACAAGAACTCCACCTGTTTCCAAAGGAGCATTCCAAGTAAGACCAAAATCAGAACGATTTACTTTTCCTGTAATTTCCAAACCGTGTTTTGTATTCCCCCAAGGGTCAACACTAACACCATTATATTCAGATGTCATAATAACTTCTTTGGTAATACCTTTGATTGTAAGTTCACCAGCAATTAAACCTGATGTAATATCAACATCTTTTGCCATAAAGGTAACTCTTGGATGATTTTCTACGTCAAAGAAATCAGAACCCTTCAAGTGAGTGTCACGGTCAGAGTTGTTTGTGTTAATGGAGTCAACCTCCAAAGAGAAAGTTAAGTCTCCATTTTCATTAATTTCACCACCAAATGTTCCGAAGTTTCCTCTAACTGTAGAAATCATAAGATGTTTTACTTTAAACCCAATTTCAGAGTGGGTGTAATCAATAGTCATTTTTTTCATAATTAATTTTTTATGTGAAATTAATAGATGAAAAAAAACTATGTGTCAACTATAAAAAAAATTTTAATCTGTAAAAACATCTACAAAAGGATATGGTACAACCGTAATTGGTATTTGAACTGAATTAACACATCCGTTGAAGGCAATTAAGTTTAACTGATAAACTATATCATTTGATGGGGATACGGTTATAGATGGTGTTGTTTGACCTCCCGGTGTCCATAAATAAGATTGATATCCTGATGGGGCTTGTAATGTAATTGTCTCCCCAACACAAATAGTGTCAGGCATCATATCTAAAAGAGATGGGGCACATCCTGCATCAATATATGCGTATCCATAATGAGCACCCTGACTACAATCTCCTGTTGTAAACTCAACGGTTACTTCTTGTCCTATATAATTAGTAAGGTCAACATTGACTGTACTCCAAGGTTTATAGACCACACCTGTGCAATTTGTAGAATTAAAAAATCCTGGTATGTTACTTCCGGCTGATACAACAAAATCAGAACAAGGAATAATATCCCCGTTTTGGTCACGAAGTAATGCTCTAAAAAATGGTTGCTCATTTGAACCGTGACCAGGGTCTTCCAAAACTACTGCATAACGATATGTGAAACTACTATTTGATGTTGACACAAGAAATGTTTGCATAAGTTGTTCCGCCTCTGAATTAACATCATTATTTCCTAACCTAACGGAAAACGGTCCACCTGTTGGGTCAACACGGGGAAACCCACCACAAGGGTCATTACCATTTGTCATAATAGTTTGTCTTCCATTAATTATTCCATAAGCAGTTGAGGAATAATTTGGAGTTTGAGCATTTGTGGGTCCCGTTAAAGAAAGACCGGTGGTTCCATACCAACCTGTAAAATTCCCGTTATTGAAATTCATATTATTACAAGATGGTTGGACAACTACAGGATTAAAAGTTACTCTTAAATCAAATTGGTAACAAGTATTGAAATAATTTGACCAAGTATACGCATCTAACAATATGTAATATGTTTGTCCTGCTTCAACATACTCGTTCAAAAATCCACCACCAAAAAAAGGACTACACTGAAAAAATCCCAAACAAGCACCTGCAGTTCCGGGGCACGCATTTAGTAAAGATATGGTGGGATAGGCTTGTCCTCCTGCAACAATATCATTTAGTGTGATTGTAACATATCCATCTTGTGTGGGAGTAAAACTATAAATCCAATCTTGACCTCCATAATTATTTCCATTGGTTGGGACAGCACAAGCGTTTAAACCATTGTAATCATTTAAGTCACCACAAGTTGTTTGGTTGTTTGTAAAAAAAGGAAGTGTGATTTGGTTTGAGGCGGCACCCGCACAAGTATTTGACCCTTGACCTGATAAATCAGAATAAATTAATAATAAGATAAAGAATAATATGAATTTACAATAATTCATTTTTTGGTCCGTTATATAAAATAAATATAACCAAAACAAAAAACCCCACTGTTGGGTGGGGTTATAGGTATTGTATATTTTATTTTCTATCTATAATTTAAATATTTAGTAATAAATTACTTCGGAGAAAGTTTCAAATAATGATACTTTTTATTTAGGTCTTTAGATGTGATATTTAAATTTGCAATTAAATCAAAATTAACATATATATCTTTACCTTTAAGAAATGCAAAAGTCGCAAATAGTTGTTCGATATTCATCGAAGGTTTACCTTTATATAAAATTTTATTAACCAAATATTTATTAATATCTTGAGCCGTTTGATTTGAATTTTTAGTAGTATTGGTTGATAAAGTACCTCCTCTAAAATTATAATAATTTGAAGTAATTACACCTTCATCTACTTTATTCATAAATTTCTTCATAAGTACGCTAGGGGAGTCAGCCGGACCCGCACCAATATAAGACCTCAAAACATTCAATCTTGTGAATTGGTCTTTATCATTTATGGCATAATTTTGTTCATATGAATCTTGTGTTGGGGCATCGACAGTGTCTAAATAAGTTCTTATTTTATTGTCTTTAAAAAATAAATCTATTAAATGCCCAATTTCGTGTTTAATTGTTTCATACAAAGTTGGACCTACATACTTATCAGTATCATGTATCATAGGTACATTTAAATTGACAGTATTTCTGTCTTTAGAGTTGACCCAAGCGATTACAGTTGGTTTAGGCGCAGTAAATGAGAGATTTATCTTTGTTATTTTATCTAAATAAGGACCCAACATTGAGTTCACAATTTTTAGTTCGTTTGGTTTAAATTTTTTCTTGGTACCTTCACTTCCATACCATCTTTTATATTCATTAATACATCTTTTTACAATACCCAAACTTTCACTTCTTAATTTGTTCAATAAACCTTGTTTTTTATTTTCTGAAATACCATTCCACTTTGTTGATGGTGAGTAAGTAGAATTAGCGAAGTTACAGTTTTCATAAGAATTTACTCCTTCACTGTTTTGCTCACTCAACAAATTTATCAATCTAACCAAATCAGATTCGGTTAATCGTATAACTTTTTTCATAAATTAACTTTATATCTAATAAATAGGTTTTGTACATTTTTTCGATATACAACTTTTATAGAATGGTTGGTCACATACTGTTTTTCTACCAGGTGATGGCATACAATTAATAGTGTCGGGACAATTACCACAACCGAAATTAATTGGTGGCTTTTTTACAGATGATTTTTCCCCCTTCAAACACTTATTCAAATCATCCATACACCAATCTTTACCCATACTATTTAGGCAACTTTTTAATTTTTCACAATCAAATTTATCATAATAATCTTCTATGTATATGTCATCATCCTGTTGAGTGTTACAACTACACTGTTTGAATACCATACAACCTACCCCTTTTAATTTTTCAATTGTCTTTTTACCAACCGCACCATCTATAGGTTGCAAACCATGTTTTTTTTGGAATTCCTCCACCGCTTTTTTAGTTTCTTTTCTGAATAGACCATCACATTTATTTGGGTCATCTTTACATCCTGGCATCATACCCCCACCTTCACGTTCTACATTAAATCCACATTTGGATAGGCCATGTTGGATTCGTTTAACCAATGAACCATTTGAACCGAATTTTGCTTGTTTTCTTTCGCATACAATATCGCACTCCGAATCCCCTTCTTGAACTGCGGGTAAATAAGATTCATTTAATATACCGTATTTAGATTTTGTATGTCCTTCGTTTAGTACACGTTTAACAATTATTTGTAAATCTTTTTCGGTTAACCTTATAACTTTTTTCATAATATATTTTTATATATAAATATATCATAAAACAAAAAAGGGGTTGGGGATATTTTCGGTTAAAAACCTATATTTCTAACTTAAGAAAAACGAAGATAGATATTAACATTATTTCTAATTCCTGACATTTTAATTGCATCAATGATTGATTCTCTTACTGTCCCCCAATCCAAATCTCCCCCGAAATATATTTTTTCATTAATCACGCAATAAACATTATAATAAATACCATCATCGTCCATGTCCGCATAGGTAGGTTGTTTTTTTGATACAATAACATCCTCAAAATCCTTATATTTAGAATCCAAAATATATTTAACAATTCGTTTAATTAGTTTTTCCATACTAAATATAAATATAACAAAAAAGGGGTAGGGGAAATTTGTCCGAAAAAATTTTTTAAAAATATCTTTTTTTCTTACCTAACAAATTAGAATTATAAAACATCATCACTTGGTTTGTCAATATACATATCAAAAAAATCGGAAAGAGATATACCAATGTTTGGTATGTTATTACTTTTCTTAAAACCATTTACACTAACTATTTGACCCCTTTCATCAACTATTTCCTCATCAATCATATCTTCATCAATATTTCCGCTAAGAGCTCTTTTATGATATAAATATAATTTACCATCCGCTTCAATCAAATAAAAAGGAGTGATTTGTCCAGGAATAAAATTCAAATAAGAATCAAAAAAATTTTTATGGAACCATTTAAATTTGTTAGGTAAATCCTTATGGTCAATTATTTTTTGTACGCGACCGGAAAAGTCGACCCCATATCTTTGTTTAAATAAATTTACGAGTTTTGATTCTGTTATTATTATTTTCATATGAGATAAAATAAAAAACCCCACCTTTAAGGGATGGGGGTTAATATATTTTTTTAATTAAACTTGTTTATTAGTATAAGGTATTTGATATTTGTTAAAAGTATCGGTTTGTGTTATAAAAGTTCCCAACGATTTAACATATGCATCAATTTGTTGTTGTAGAACCGCCATCTCATCTTGCATTTCTGCAGGTACTTTTGATGTATTAATAGTCGACTTTAATTGATTAAGCGCATTGTATGTATCAGAAAGTTGTCTTTGCATTTGTGTGGTGTTTGCCTTAACTCTTGCTAAAACCGCTTCCAATTCTGGATTTTTAATGTCCGAGGTACCACCTCTTACTGCAGATTTAACATTACTCAAACCTGTTCCGACTCTATTTGCAAGACCTCTCAATTTACCTCCTGCACCACCTGTTTTAGTTTGTAAACCTTGAGGTGATGTAGCCGCAGCCGTAGTAGCGGCAGCATCTTGTTCAAATAATTTATTTGTGTTTTTGGATTTATGCATTTCCAAAATTCTCATTTTTTCTGAATCATTAATTTTTATATCCATTTTTTTTTAAATTTTTAATTTATTTTTTATATAAATATACCATAAAACAAAAAAGGGGTCTCTCACCCCATTTTCTGAAAAGAATTTACGCCGTTGGGTTTGTGGGTGGTGTATTGTTTTGTTGTGACTGATTATTTTGTTTTAGTGCCAATTGATTAATATTTTGCCACATTTGATTTACATCAGTAAAACCTCTTTGAGCCCAACATAAAAGTAACCAATAGACATCCACACTAGATTTCTCCCTGGTGATATATGGTCTTATCATATCCAAAGTTATGTTCTGACCTGGCTTTATTCCGAGAAGCCTTCTAATGGCGATAATATTTGACATTTTTTCAGTTTCTCTACAAATATACCCAGGGTCATGGGCGTAGTCCTTAATGACTTCATTTTTTTTTGCGTCAATAATTGATATATATTTTGGTTCTACGTTTAATTTTTTCGCCGCCGCAGTAATTTTTGGTGAATACATTGCGGTTTTATTGTAAGGACTAGAAAGGAAACTACTTTTTATTTGTTCTTTTGATTTTTTTTCAGAGTTACTATTACCAAAAGCGGAAGAAATTTTCTCTTCCGGATTAAGCGGTTTTATGCCATAAATCATATGTTGTATTTCATGAATCAGGAGTTCGTCAATTTCTTCTTCGTATATAGACGATAAAGAACAATTTACATATATATTACCATCAGGTTTAGTAACATATGCTATGGCATCACCATTCGGATGAATACCATTAATTTTTATTGTTCTATCATTATAAAAATTTAATTTAATTTTATTAAACAATTCAAAGTATTTTGGATAATATAGGGTGACCGCATATGGTTTATCGCTATAATTTGACAAAAACTTCTTTTTAGTTATTGGGTCTGAGAGCCAATCTCTCCACCATTTTATAGCCCCAGGTAACCTCTTACTCCAAAGCGATTTACATGATTCCATATCTGTAGTTGTGACGGAGTATCCATTACCCCCTGATAGTCGGAAACCCTCCAAAAAAATAGGTTGACCAAAATAATTTTCTCCAAATTTCGCCGTAGTGAAAACATTTATGTTATGAAGCGAGGCAATTAGAGATTCAACATCTTCCACATTATCCCTTTCATATTCTTCGTTAATCATTTCAAAAAAATCGGAATATCCCGTTTTTTTGTCTTTAAATAATGTTAATAAATATTTGAACTCATTTTGGTTCTTCAATTTTTTTATGGCTGATAGTATTTTATCTGGATTGGTTCCCCAACCCTCAACCGCATCAATTATTTCGTTATAAATAGCAACTACCGAAACAGATGATTGGTCTTCCATAATAACCCTTTTGATAATTCTTGTTAAATCCGATTCAGTTAATCTTATAACTTTTTTCATAAAATATTTTTATTTATAAATACCTATGAAAATAAAAAAGGGGTTGGGGATTCTTTGCCCGTTAAAAATTTTATAAAAAGGATAAAAAAAACTACCGTTTAAGATGGGGTTAATTACTTACTCGAATACCGGTATATCCTTTGTTAATTTGGTTTTCCAAATAAGTTTTCATTTTATCTGAAAAGTATTTAATTACAAAATCAGGTGGGAGAGAGGCAAATACATCCACCTTTTCAATCTTCTGGTTGTTACTCACAAATTTTAGAGATTTTGATGTCCAATCATAATAATACACAAACCCATACCCAAGTCTATAACCCAAAATTTCATCGTTCTTATAAAGATAAACAGTTCCGGTTATTGAGTTCATACCATCATCTTGCCAATACAAAAAAACAGGTTCGATGTTAAATCTTTTTAGTAATCTTAACATTGCTGTTTCAGATTGGTTTTCGGTAATTAATAATTTCATATGTTATAAATATATAAATTAATCTATTTATAAATTAAAAATCAATACGGTTATGAATGATAGAGATAAACTTGATAGTAGGGTTCTTAGAAGAATTAACGATAATAAATTAGAGGAATTTATGAGTGATATGTTGAATGGGGATGATTTTAATCCTTGTTCTTGGGACGATGCTGGTGAATATATTTCTGATTTGTGTGATTACTTAAAAGATTACTTTCTTATGACCATACGTATAAAGACAAACCCAAAAACAAAGGACGCTTTATATTATTATCTTGTCGATAAATTTAGTAAACTCTTATTAAGAATTTATAGAGGGAGAAGATGTTAGTTGGGTGATTTAAGTCCCAATATATTCTTATAGTTTGGAAACTTCTCGTCGTATATGTCAACGATTCTATTTAAATGCCTAATATCATAGAATTCGTTTTTACCTGGCAATGTCAAATCGGAATTAACTTTGAAATTGCAATAGAGGTCCTTTAATTCATTTTCAAATTCGGTGGCACCCTTTGCTTGCAATGTGTTTTCCCTAATCACGCTCTTAACCAAAATCTTATCACTTCCCATATACCGTTTTTCGGTAAACCGTTTCTTAACATCATCCTGTTTTGTATACCCAACCTTAATCATATCAACACCGTTGACACGCATAATTAATATATAAACCTTATGGGTCCCAAAACAAGAATCAACCTTGTTAAACAGATAATCAATTAACTTTGGGTTCTGTAATATAATCTCATTTAATACCTCAATCTTGTTATCCAAATTATCGGATGATTTAACCGATAGGTATTTCTCATATAAAGAAATTGTCTCTTCCATAATAAACAAGTATAGACAAAATCTTGGAAACAAAAAACCCCACTTGTGGGTGGGGTTATATTTTAATTAATTGTAATCTTCAGGACCCATAAAAAGTTCGTCCCCAACATCCTCTATATCACGGATAATGTCAGTTAAAAATTCTACCACACCCTCTGAACCGTATTTTTTATAAATAGGTTTTAACATACGCATAATTGGTTCAATCATTAAGTCAGTATCATCAGCATAATCGTCGCTGTCTAATCCTTCTCGTTCATTAACCAATGGTTTAACATCACCCTTTTGTTCATTAACTGATGATTCGTTTTCTTTATTAGATTTATGAATTCTAACTGCCTTCATAACTAAATCATGAACCAAACTCTCTCTATTTTCCTCATAAGGATATGGATTAATTTCAGATAACATTTCAGATATATCACTCATGATTTGGTCTCTATCCTCTTCTGTTATTTTGCCACTGGCAACATAATCAGACAACAAATCCTCAGCAATGAATTTATTTTGATTAAAAATACTTCCAACTTTACGTAGACCTCTTTTTATTTTTCTACCAAAAGAAGTTTCGTCCTCATTAACCAATGGTTTAACATCACCCGATTTGGCGTTTATTAATTTTGAGAAGTTTTCAGTAACAACGTTCATACTTCCCGTATGTTGTTCACGTATGGAGTTCTTCTCTTTCTCTGTTAAATCATTTAATAGATGTTTCATAATATATTTATGAATTTGGTATGAAGCAATAAGGTTTATTGTTTTGATGAACGGTTAACCCTTGGTACTGCGGGGCCACGCTTCCGTTACTTGTAATCTTATCAAAAGGACCATTCAAATTAGACCCACTACCAGGCATATTCGGGTCGCTATTCATTAAACTACTACAAAGAGGTAAATCGGTTGATGGGGATTGAGTCCCTTCTTCTCCTTGTTCTCTTATAATTCTTCTAACAAGTCTTGTTAAATCTCTTTCTGTTAATTTTATAGTTTTTCTCATAATATATTTTTAATTATAAATACTCAGATTTTCCAAAAAATTTTTTTTATATATAAGGGGTTTAAAATTAATCCTCATCAAATGTATTTGAGTCAATCAATTCCTCCAATTCATCAATTGAATATGTATGAAGAAGATATAATCCCCTTTGTTTATTGGTTGAGTCATAAACACCTTCAAAATCCTCGGGATGTTTCACAAGTCCTTCCCAATCTTCATATGGTAAATCCTTAATTGATTTTAACAATCTTTTATAATTCTTATCCCACCAATCTTCTTTAGATTCAGATTTTTTTTCATTAATAACTCGTTTAACAATTATTGTTAAATCATCCTCGGTTAACCTTATAACTTTTTTCATAATGTAAATTTACAAATAAATACTAAGTAAAATAAAAAAGGGGTTGGGGATTCCTTGACCGTTAAAAATTTTTTTTGTATAATCGGGGTTAATCCTTAACATTGTTAAAGAACACCCCAATAACATTACCCAATGATTCGGTATCAATGTTCAACAAAGGTAATATCCTTTTAATTTCATGTTGTAATTTAGTGATAGAATACCCATGTTTTGAGTCATCCTTATTTACAAAATGTTTGGGGATTGGGATATCGGAATCAATCTCAATAATATAATTATATGGTTCACCTCTACTTCCCGCATTATGACCAACATATGGTTTATCAAATGCTTTCCTAACACTCACGGTAAAATTAAATTTATCCTCAGTATCCGTATTTTTCTGAAGGAAACTATTAATTACCGTATTAACCACTTTTTCTAATATCGGTATTAATTTGGGTTCGGTAATTTTTTTCATAATGTAAATTTACAAATAAATACCCAAATTTTCCAAAAAATTTTTCCAGAATTTTTTTTGGGAATATGGTATACACACTTGTGAGTTAGGATTATCCCCCCCAAAACACGTCAAAATGTCACTATATGGAGGGGGGATACGGGGGAGGGAGGGGGTAGTATACCCATATACCGTAGGAGGGGGGACCTAATACCCCCCTGTTGACAATAAAACATATATACCCCCTCCCCTTTATTATATGTCACCCACTGAGGTCATGTAAACCAAATCATAAATACAAGTCTTGTGAATAACTATTAGAAACTATTTTGTTTGTTAGTGTGGGGGAAAACAGTTACCTTTACTATGTGATAATGATTAAGTTCAGTCAAGGGTTGGGGACGTTGATGTTCGCTGGAGC
>Ga0315905_10002941_pt1 | contig 17740 bp, 29 predicted proteins | sample LakEriMetagenome_5_FD_203522 | JGI IMG/M metagenome (GOLD analysis project Ga0315905, IMG submission 203522) | Freshwater fungal communities from buoy surface, Lake Erie, Ohio, United States - Buoy 4 MA121 | ecosystem: Environmental > Aquatic > Freshwater > Lake | place: USA: Lake Erie, Ohio... | reverse complement strand
CGGTGGGGGGTGCGCCTATCGTAACCGCAGCGTGACGGCCACCTAGGTCGCCACACAAATTGTCCTCCATTTTTTTGGAGGGCACTTCCACATCCCGCGCCGCTCCCCCTGCCACAGATACCAAAGAAAAAGGTTTGGGTTTGGGCGCAAAACACAGACAGGACAACGCATGGCTACTGCATCGTGGCGCGATATGCCAACAGGAAATCGCAAAGCTCTCGAAATGACACTTGATTCGCTCGGTTGGATTGGTGCCGAACACGCTGCGATTGTGGCGTTGTGTTTAGCGACCGCGGATTCGCTAGATCAGGAATACACCGCGGCGAAATCGTCCAGTTACTTGCAGGGCCTGCGCATGTTGCGGAACTCTGCCCCGGACGGTGCACCAGTCGATGCACTTGAGGCGTTACTGACCCGATGACGTTTGCGCCTACTCGATACACGCCGCCGCTCACAGACGATTTTGAATGTGACATTGATTGGTTGATGCCGGTCATCGAGCTGGCGTGGAGTGTGGCAACCCCTGGGTTCAAGTTTGACGATTGGCAGGTTGAGCTGTTGCGCCGCGTTACCGAGTTGTTACCGTCGGGTGAGCTGCGCTGGCGATCCTGTTGCATATCCATGGCCCGACAAAATGGCAAAAGCGAAATCGTTGGTGCGTTGGGTATTTGGGCGTTGTTGCGTAAGCCCGGCGCGTATTCGGTCGGTGTGGCCTCGACCGCGGAACAAGCGAGACTGGTTTATGACCGGGTGCAACGTGTCATCGCATCTAACCCGGCACTAGAAAGACGAATGTCCAAACTTACCGAGACACGCGGTATCAAAACACTCGATGGGAGTCGATATGAAATCAAAGCATCAAACGCTAATACTCTGCAGGGCATTCCTGTCAGTGTTGGGATTGTGGATGAAGTTCACCTGGTTGAAGCTAAAGTCTGGGATGCTCTTGCGAGCGGAACTGGTGCGCGGCCGGACACGCTCCTGGTTGGAATCACGACCGCAGGTGACGAAAATTCTGAACTTCTTACGAGGCTCTACGCGAACGCAGATAAAGCGATTGCCGGAGAACTCGACCGTTTTGGGGCGTGGATTTGGGAGTCGTCGGAAGCGATAGTCCCGGACGACGACGATGAACTTATCGGTTTGTTGATGGAAGCGAACCCAGCGTTACAGTCGGGCCGTATTGATCCGAAACTGTTGGTCGGCGACGTTCGTGCGCTGCCTAAAGACGACATTATCCGTTACCGCCTCAACAGGTTCATTCAGTCCGGCACCAAGACGTTCATCCCTGCCGAGTTGTGGCAGAAGTGTGAGCGACCGTTTGGTGCTGAATTGCCCCAGGGCGAGTATGTGTTTGCGATTGACCGGACACCTGACTGGGCGCATGCCACCGTCGCGGTATCAGTCAAAGTCGACGACGTTATCTACACCGAGCTGGTGGCGAGCATAAACAAACCGTCGCTGGAACAGTTGATATTTATTTGCGGTCAAATCATGGCCCACAACCCCCGAGCAATCATCGTCGACGGTTACACGCTGCGCGATCTACACAAAGAACTGAAAGCTCGCGGTTACCCTGCCGAGACCGCGACGTTGGGCGACATTGTCAACGCCTCGTCGCTGTTCTATGCGCGGTTGGCTCGTAAGACTCTCCAGCATGGTGGCGACCCTCTGTTGTCGATTCAGATTCCGCGCACGGTTCGAAAAATGGTCGGCGAGGGATTCCGGGTATCGCGGCGCGATTCTGCAGTCGAAATTGATGCTGTAATGGCAACTTTGTTGTCGACGTTCGGCGCGGATACTTTGCGCGAACAATCGTTGCAGGTATTCTGATAGGTCTATGAATAACGACAATATCGACGGCTACGCGGTGCCTGTGGATCCGATGGACTTGCTGCACTGCGATTCCTGCCAGTAGGGGATGAAGGGTATCTCGACGCTGTAAGACCCGCAAGGGAACGGCGGCGGACTCCGGTTCGACTCCGGACATCTCCACGACACGCCGAACACTACATGTTGTGGTCTAACCCCATAACTGGCACAATATGTAGTAATGGGATTACTTGATTATCTTGGCCTGACGCGGACACGCGATTTAGAAACACGCTCGGGTGCAGTATTCCCATCACCGAAGTACGCTTCGTCGGGAGTAACCACCAGCGACGCTCTTAGCCTCGCATCCGTCTACCGTGCCGTTACCATTCTCGCTAACGCGATGAAGCAACTCGGCATCCACGTTTATCGTGACGACAAAGAGGTTACCCCGGCCCCTCTGTGGATCCGTCAACCTGACGCGGCCACTACACGCGAGACGTGGATGGAGTCGACGGTCAATTCGTTGGCTCTCGCCGGAAACGCTTACTGGCTTGTTTCGCGCAACCCTCGCGGCGAAACCGTCAACCTGCAGGTTCTCAACCCATTCAACATGAACATCAACACGGATGTGAATGGCAACGTTATCAACTACACGTATCGCGGTACGACGAATTATTCGCTCAACGACATTCAGCATTTGGCAATGTGCAGGGTTCCCGGTCAGGCTTACGGCCTTGGCCCTATCCAAGCTGCACAGCAGGACTTGTTGAACGCGCGAGACACTCGTGACTACGCCGCTACGTGGTTTACCGATTCTGGTGTTCCGTCTGGCATTCTCAAGTCCGACCAAATGCTCTCTCCCGATCAGGCGAAAGCTGCTAAGGATGCCTGGAACGCGACTGCTGGTGCAAAGTCTGGCACGGCCGTGTTGGGTAACGGATTGTCGTGGCAGAGCACGTTCCTCAATCCCAAAGATGCCATGTTTATCGAAACGCAATCGTGGAATGTGCAACAGATTGCCAGGTTGTTTGGCATCCCAGCAAACATGCTTCTCGCTTCGGTCGACGGCAACTCGATGACGTACACGAACATGGAGCAAGAGCAAATGGCTTTTGTTCGTTACACGTTGTCGCAGTACATCGTCGAAATCGAGTCGGCACTCTCGCACGTGTCGAGCCGAGGCACGATGGTCAAGCTCAACGTCGACTCGTTGCTCCGCACCGACACGTTGACCCGATACCAAGCACACCAAATTGCAATCGCCGCCGGCTGGATGACGATTGACGAAGTACGAGCAATCGAGGACTTACCAACACTTGAAGGAGATTTCAGTGCAGTCAGTTGAGACACGCGAGATTCAGTTTCGCATTGAGAACGCCGACGAACGAACCGTTGTCGGCATGGCCGTTCCGTATGAGACCGAAGCACACGGTGAGAAGTTTGCGCGCAACGCAGTCGAACTTCACCGCGATGCAAAGCTCTACTGGAACCACAAAGACGTTATCGGCGTTATCGAACGCGGCGAGCACACCGAGGACGGTTACATGATCCGTGCCCGGTTTGCCAAAGGTACCCAATCTGCCGACGAAGCTTACGCACTGGCCCAACAGGGTGTTGTTGACAAGTTCTCGGTCGGTTTCATCATGGACGAGGCCCGACAGGACGGCAACGTGCGCGTTGTCACCCGGGCCATCGTCAAAGAGGTCTCACTGACCCCAATGCCGTGGTATGAGACGGCAGACGTTCTTGGCGTTCGTAACGCCGAGGAAACAACCGAGTCGGAAATCCCGGCCTCGGCTGAAAACAAAGGAGAAATCGTGGATCCTGAAGAAACCACTCCCGACTCTTCCGAACTCGCCGAGGTTCGAGAAGCAGTAGAGGTCATGCAGCGCGAGCTGGTTGTCCTCCGTTCACACGAGAGCGCACCGGTCGTTGACCAGCGTTCTGCTGGTGAATTCATGCAAGCAATCGCAAAGGGTGACGACGCGGCAGTTCGCGCCTACACCGGAGCGAACACAGGTGACAGCATTGTTACCCCGTTCGACCGCGACCTTGTCAGCATCATCGAAAACGCTGCGCCTCTGCGCCAGGTGTTCTCGACCGGAACGACCCCTGCAGAGGGCATGCAGATTGTGTTCGCACAGCTCAAGACCATCGTTGACGGCACTGCTGTTCAGGCTGCACAGGGCGACGACCTCGGCTACTACGAAGTCCAGCTTGAGACGAAGTCGGTCGCACTCAAGACCATCGGAAACTACGTTGAAATGTCGATCCAGGCAATTCTGCGCAGCACCATCGACTACCTCAACACGTCGCTTCGCGGTCAGGCCATTGCGCTCGGTAACAAGCTCAACGCCGAACTCATCGCCCAGTACCAGACCACCGTTGCTGCACAAATCACGGCCAACAACAAGGTCACCGTTGCAACGTCGTCGACCTACAACTCGTGGCTTGCTGCAATCACTGATGCAGCTGCGAAGTTTGCAACCATCGGTCTCCCCATCGAAACGCTCGTCGTTGACACGGCCACGTTCAAGGAACTCATGGCCCTGCAGGGTTCAGACGGTCGCCCAGTTCTCCTGGTTGACGGTTCTGGAGTCAACAACGTTGGAACCATTTCGCCCAGCGGTTTGGGTGGACAGTTCGCCGGCATCCGCGTTGTCGCTGTCACGCAGCTCAACGTCAACAAGTCGCAGTGTGCGTTCGTGAACTCGGCGGCTCTCCGTCAGTACACCTCGGCAAGCTTGCGCCTCGAGTCGACCAACGCCATCAACATGTCGTCGGCCTACTCGCTCGGTGTGTTCACGTGTGTCGCAGACGAAATCCCGGCAGCAATCGTCGGTATCGTTCGCGCCTAATCTAACCCAAGGATAAAACCATGACCGCCGCACTGTTAAAAGCGTATGTTGGAGCACCTGACTCTGACACGACGTTCGTAACAGCATGCTGGGATGAGGCAGTTGTTCTCGTCACCAAGTTTGTTGGAACAGCAACTGTGCCGGCCACGGCTTTACTCCGGGCACGGATTGAATGTGGATCGGAACTATTCCACCGCCGTTCCGCCCCGAATGGTATCGCACAATTTGCGACACTTGACGGCGGTTCGGCGGTGCGAGTAGCCCGAGACCCAATGATTGCGGCCTACCCGATTCTGACCCCCTGGGTCGGTCAAGGTATCGCATGATCTCGCAAGGTCGTGATGCGCTACTAGCCGTTCTAACAACGGCTGGCATTCGCACATCCGAATATGTGCCCGAACGTGTCACCCCACCCCTGGCAGTTTTGCAACCAGCTGGTGACTGGGTTACGGCCGGACAAGTATTCGGCGAATACCGTCTCGGATTCGATGTCACCGTGATTGTTCAGACCGCCGCTAACGCGGTTGTTTCGTCAGCCATGGATGATGCCATCGATGCGGTTCTAACGGCTGTATCGGGCGCTACAGGCTTCTACGTGGGTTCTGTGTCTGCACCGTCACTGCTGTCAGTCCAAAACGCCGAATTTCTATCCGCAACACTTACCGTTTATCAAAACACCCGACTCTAAGGAGATATCGTGGCACTTCCCACAACCTCATCAACACGCATCAAAGCCAACGGCCTGCTGTTCCAGCTCAACACTGGCACGATTGCTTCGCCGACTTGGAAAGATTACAGCTTCGATTGCATTTCGTTCATGATCAAGTCCGAGGATGCATCCAACGACCAGGTCACGTTCTATGATGCATCGGTCGGCGGCGGTGTCGACAAGTACGCAGAGGCTGAACTCATCCAGTCGCTCGAATCAACGTCACTGTGGCAGTACCTGTACAGCAACCCTGGCAAGGAACTGCAGTTCCGTTACGCACCGTTTGGCAACACTGCCATCACCTCGACCCAGCCTGGTTTCACCGGGTACATGCGCCTCCCACGCATCCTGGCTCCCGGACTTGGTGGCGCAGCATCGGTCGACGGCACGTTCGGATCCGAGACGGTTCGTTTCGACATTGTCGACGAAACCGGACAACTGCTCACACAGGTCACGACTGGTACCTGGACACGCGCCTAGTCTCTAATGGCAGATACGGTCATTGGTGGACGTGGGCAAGGTATTTATCTTGTCCAGAAAGCTGGTGGCCGTACTGTCGTTCAGGGCCTAAACGAGACTCGACAGAAGTTTCTGGAAATGGGTGGCGACCGCAACCTGTTTGAGAAGTGGATGAAAGAGGCGGCTATGGTCGCAGCTCGCGAGGCAGTCAACACGGCCCCAGTCAACTCGGGCAAATTGGCTTCGTCGATTCGCGGTTGGGCATCAAAAACTGCACCTGTCAAAACGCGAGGTGGCGGTGTAGATCGTCGCATGGTGTTTGGTGGACTTATCACCGCAGGTTCCGCTCGAGTCCGAAACACGACCGGGGGCCAGCAAGTCACCACAGGCGTTCTCTACGGTCGAGCAACTTCGTTGGGTATGTTCCACGTCGCTGGCAAACAATCAGTGGCTGGCGACCGTACCTGGCGCACAAACGTGCGAGGCCGGGCAGACGCATTTATGGTCAAAGCACGTGAGAAAAAGAAGTCATACATGGTCACTTTGCTAAACTTCAGATTGACCAACTACATAAAGCAGAAAGGCTTTGAAACAAATGGACTTTGAGGACATTACCCTAGGCGAAATCGCCGAAATTGAGGACTACGCGCAACTGCCGTTTTCAGACATTGGTGAGGAGCGCATTGGTGTTATCAAACTGCGCATCGCGTTGGCGTGGATTATCAAACGTCGCACCAACCCTGACTTCATCATTGCCGAGGCAGAGAAACTTACCCCAAACGATTTTGCACAGTTGTTTGGGGATGACGAAACAAAAAAATAAAGAATGACCGGGCGCAACACCTCGCCGCGTTAGTAGTGGGTGCAGGTCTCTCGGTCGCAGAAGCAAACAACCTGACGTTGCGTGAACGTAACGCCATATTCAAATTTATGAACGGAGGCAAGTAATGGCTGTACCAAACATGATCGTGACTCTGGCCATGAACGCCAGCAAGTACGGTGCTGGTCTGAAAAAGGCCGCCCAGCAGACAACGTCGTTTAGTCAGTTCGCTTCCAAGGGTTTTAATCTTGCTCGCACCGCGTTCATCGGTTTGACTCTTGCAGCGTTGCGTTACATTCCAGTTCTGGCAAACATGGGTGCCGAATCACGCAAAGCCGACATCCAGCTCAAATTCATGCTCGAGAACATGCAGGGAATTTCGGTTGCAACTGACCAGACAATCAAACGTATGGCGCGTTATGCCGACCAGGTAAATCGTGCGACTGGTATTGACGATGAACAGGTCAAGGCCGTACAGCGCAAACTGTTGGTGTTCAAGACGTTGCGTGAAACTGCGGATGAAATGGGTGGCACGTTCGACCGGACAACACAGGCCGCGATTGACCTCGCAGCTGGTGGATTCGGCACGATGGAGACTAACGCCATCAAACTTGGTCGAGTGTTGCAGGATCCCATCAAAAACATGAACGCCCTCACCCGAGCAGGTATCACGTTCACCGATGCAGAGAAACGCAAGATTGCGCGTTTGCAAGAGTCCGGCAAACTGCTCGAAGCTCAAGACTTGGTGCTTCAATCCATCGAGGATCGTGTGCTCGGTTTGGCAGAGGAATCCGCCACACCGTTCGAAAAACTTGTCGGGCAGTTCGAGCAAATCGGTGACTCTATTGGTGAGGCCATGTTGCCATCGCTTGAAAAGGTCAACACAGAAGTGTCAAAGTGGCTTGCAACGCCCAAGGGCCGTCAGGATGTCAAAGCAATCGCCGACGGTTTTATCGCGGCGGCAGGTGGCATCCGAGAAATGGCAAACTTTCTCCGCGATGTAAAAGGCTTGCTTGACTCAATCACCAAGTTCAATTTCGACTGGGTGAACGCGCTGCGCAACTTCCGCAACGACATTCTGGGCATTCAAAACAACGCTCGGGGCGACCAGTCGGGCCGTGGCACTGAACCGTTTGGCGGCACAAGCCGCGACCGCGCAAGTGCACCGATTATCAACTTCAACGCACCTATCGACTCCGTCAGTGCCGGACGTGAGGTCGCACGTGTGCTGGCTGATTACAACCGGGCAAACGGTGGCCGATAATGCCAATCCGCGAAAAGTTCTTGTACGGTCTGGTCAAGATTGAGACTTCACCGTGGGCCACACCGTTCGTGTGGATTGATCGCACCGCCGACTTAGTCGCTGGTATCAATTACTCCGAGGGTGGACGTATTGGCACACCTGGAGCATCACAAGTTGACCCGGGAACACTAAACGCCACATTCAAAAACTTGTCAACCGTTCCGGTCGTCGGCAGCTTAGTTCGCATTTCATTCACCGATTTTGCTGGCTACGCATTCACTGGTTATGTGCAGGACGTTTCGCAACGAGTAGTTTTTGACCAATCAGTTTCACTAACAACACCAGTGACTCTGACGACGATCAACTGTCTCGACTGGGTTGGCTACATTTCACAATTCCAAGCAGTAGGAGCTGGTGGTGCTAACTGGATTACTGGTGTAGACGAAACTGACTCAATTTATCCGGCGCGTGATCGTGTATCCGCGTTGAACAAAATTGTCGATCCGTCTTTCAACACCAAGATTATTCTCCCAAGTGGTTTCACGGTTGTAACTAGCCTTGGGGACACTGATTTTGTTGGGAGTTTTGCGCAACATCTTGATTTGATTGCTACAAGCATAAATGTAACCTGGCGTGGAAATCATGCTTTGCCCACGAACGTAACTACTGGCCGAACATCTTTGGTTTCATTTGATCCGCAAAGCGTTTCTGGTAACGAAATAACATTTACTGATGCGGTAGGAACCGCAGGCCAGTTACATTACACCGAAATTGATTTGCTCAATTCAACGTCAAATGTCGCTAACACAATCGTTGTCAATAATCGTGTTCGTTTTGATGTGCCAGATGTCGAAGTCACAAAAATTGGTGGGTTCAACGAGGAAAACTACATGGTTATAAACAATCAAAATGTAGTTGGTTTGGCAATCGACGGTGTCCAAGAACTTTTAGACACAACTTCAATAACGACCTATGGAATACGCCAGACCGTAGTCGATACAAATGTCGCAATGCCAGTGTCGTCGTCCGGCTCATTCAACATCATTGTCAACCCATCAATGGAATATTCAGACGACGGTTACACACGAAACAACAGCAACTGCGTTGTGCGCCGTCGCAAACCATCACAGGATGCAAACCCGTTCGCCGCTTACAACGGTTTGTGGGCCATGCGATCACGCCAAACAGTCGCATCAGCAACAGCTCGTATTCTGTTTAGCGGTGGAGAAGCCGACGGCATCCCAGTCGTCGCCGGGTCAACCTATTACTTCAAAGGCTACGCAGCTCGCGGAACAACATCCCGAACAGACATGCGAGCCAAATTTGACGTGCGCTGGTACGACGATGCCGAAACATTGCTATCAACAACATCCACATCGTTTACAACATTGACCACCGCAAACACTTGGTATTTGGTCAGCGGAAACGCAGCTGCGCCAGCAAACGCAGTTCGGGCCACAATCGAAATGCTGTTTGAACGATCAGGTGGCGGCAACATCACAATTGGCGACCGTCTATGGGCCGACGCATTTATGTTCTCCAAAACAACCGATGCATATTTTGACGGCGATACGCCATGGGATGCCACAAACGCTTATGCGTGGACTGGTGGAGTTGGCGCATCACCGTCTTACAAACTGCTAAACAACGTAGACAGCGTTGGACTAACCCTGCTCGCCTATTATGCCAACACAAGTTTGCGAGTCACAAGAATACGTTGGAATGCCCAAGAAAATTTGTCGGACGTACCCAAATTGGTTGTCGGTCAAAAGATATATGTGGTTTACAAAGGAAATACAACTGCACATAAAATCGTCGGAATTGACGGCAACATCGACCCCAGCCGATACATGATCGACTACTACCTACAGAAAGTATAAAAATGAATGAACTAATCAAACGCATACTCCGCATCGCATCATTCGCATTCGGCGCAGCAATCGCCGGACTCGGCGCAGGTTCCGCAATCGGCCTCACAGTAGCCCAGAGCGCCCTCATGGGAGCCCTCACAGGCGTACTAGGCATATTCGGTGCCCTGGCGTTCATCTACGCCGGCAAAGGCACTGTAGACGACGGTGACTTTGATGCCACCATCAACTCGGCTATCGAAACGGCCCGCGCGAAAGACGGCAAAAAGTGAGCGATGGGGTGGTCGTCACACTCGAACGGATCTATGAAAAGCTCGTCGAGCTGGAGATTCGTCTCGGTGACCACCCCAAACAACTCGACGACCACGAAAAACGCATCCGCAACCTAGAAATGAAAGTTTGGTCATTCGCTGGCATTGGCAGTGTTGTGGCCATAATCACATCCCTCATACTCACGAAAGTAGGCTAAACATGGTTGACGTTGATTTACAACGACCAGTCAAAACAAAACGAATCAGCGACAACTTCGCAGCTCACCTGAAACGCGGTTCCGCAACACCAGGTGTCGACTATGTCACCCCGGTCGGCGAAACAATTTATGCGTGTGAACGTGGCATTGTGGTGTCGGCCTCGAACAACCCGAACAGTGGTGCCGGGCGAAACATCACCATTCGTCACCGCGACGGCTCACGCACAATCTACTTCCACCTGTCCGTGGTCAAGGTTCGTCCGTTGCAACGTGTCAAGCAAGGTCAGGTCATCGGTTTGACCGGAAACAGTGGCACACAAACCACAGGCCCACACCTGCACTTTGCTATTCAGCAAAAGGGCAAGTTTGTTGATCCTGAAAAAGTGTTCCGCAAAGAGAAGCGTGAGGCCCGAGCAGAAAAGGCCGCCGCGTTGACCGTCGAGACCATGACACCGACACATGAGATTATCCCCGGATAGGTTCTAACCTTTCTCCCTACCGGGTGGGGCAGTCGTTCTAGGGGGCGACTGCCCCTGTTTATGTGCTACAGTGTCACCACCTACTAGCAGAGGAGCATCATGCCTAAACAGCAAGCATTCAACCTTGGTCGCACCATGACCATAATCGCACTTATCGGCTGCCTAATATCGGCTGGCTGGGCATTGTTGCCCGGCACAATCGGTTTGGCATTGGTCTGGTATGGATCCACAGACTGAACGCTGGCCACACGTCGACATCGTCCGTAACGAGCTGCGCCAAATCCAAGCCGAACAAACCGCCGCCAACGACAAAGCGCGAGCTGCACACTTCGCCGAGCTAAAACAAGCCATGTCCGGACACGACAAGACACGGCTACGAATAGAACGTCGTAGGTCTATGAGAACCTTTACTGAACGTATGCTCAAATACGGAGAAAAGGTGCTCAATGCAAAAAGAGAGAATGGTCGCCCGGTCACAGACCGATGAATGGTACAAGGCGCGCCAATACGGTGTGTCGGCTACGACCGTTGCCAAAGCCGCTTCAGGCCCTGCCGGATACGATGCCGAATTACAAAACGCCCTATTCCCAGAGGACAACATCGTCGAGGATAACGCTTATATGAAGTTTGGGCGCGACTACGAGGAATGGATCGTCAACGGTCTGCCACGCGAATACGGCATCAAACCGAACGACTGGCTAATCCGGGGCGACGGCGACTACCGTTGGCACCTGGCAACACCTGACGGCCTGAACGATGATTGGTCGATTATCGCCGAAGTCAAGACGACTGGCAAAGACTGGGACGGCAGCACAATCCCCATTCAGTACCGTCGACAGGTGCAGTGGCAGTTGCACGTTACCGGGGCACAAAAGTGTGTGTTCGCCTGGTTGCTTCGCGCCACATCCGAGTCAGGCGAATTTGTGCCAGCCTGGATGGAACCAAAGCACATCATCATGGAACGCGACGAAACCATGATCGCGGAACTAATCGACGTTGCTCAACGATTCATCACCGATTTCAACAACTACAAGGAGATGCAGAATGGCTCGCTTTAACCTGGCAGATTACGCCACAGTCCAAGAACGCATCGAAGCATTCTGGAAAAAATACCCCGACGGCGCAATCGTCACACGCGATCTAACCACCGATGCCGACCGTGAGCGCAAACAATGGCGCGTATACGCCGAAGTGTATTTCACATTCGACGAGGTGCGACCACGAGGCACAGGCCTCGCATTCGAGATTGACGGCGGTGCCGGAGCAAACATGACCAGCGCATACGAAAACGCCGAGACCAGCGCAATCGGTCGAGCGTTGGCCACAGCAAACTTCACCACATCAAAGAACCGGGCATCACGCACCGAAATGGCAAAAGCACAACGAGGAGCTGCACCCGAGGCGCAAATCACCGCAATCGACGTACAAAACGCCGCAAACCTCGACGAACTAAACAATTTGTGGTCTCGGGCCGTCGATTCAGGCGACTCAACCAAACTAATCGCCGAGTTCACAGCTCGCAAAAAAGCGCTCAATGGATAAGTTACTCCGCTTCGAGGTTCCCGGACGGCCAGTGCCCAAAGGACGACCACGCATGACACGCACAGGCGGTGTCTACACACCCAAAACAACCGTCGACTACGAGAAATTAGTCGCAGCTGCGTGGAACAACAAATACGGCATGCTGGCCCTAAACGGTCGACTCCGGGTAACAATCAACGTCTACACCGATCGTCACGCCAAACAAGACGTGGACAACCTGGCAAAGTCCATCCTCGACGGCATGCAACGTGCCGGAGCATTCTCCGACGGCGACCACCAAGTGTACTCACTCGGTGTCGTCAAACACGCCGCCAACATCGATTTCGGCGCGTGGGTATCAGTTTGCAAATTTGAAGACTATGCTGACTGACAATCGCTAGCACGATTCCCCTAAAACTTCCCCCGACCTGTGCTAGCAGGTTCGGGGGATTCCATTTGGAGTCCACATGAAAATAGGATCTCTATTCAGCGGATACGGTGGCCTTGAACTAGGCATCATAAACGCCATAGGTGGTGAAGTCGTGTGGCATTGCGAATTCGACAAAGCACCATCCACCATCCTCGAAACACGATTCCCAGGCATCCCAAACTTCGGTGACGTAACCAAAGTCGACTGGGAAACAGTCGAACCAATAGACGTACTCTGTGGCGGATTCCCATGCCAAGACGTATCACTAGCAGGAAAACGAGCCGGAATAAAAGACGGCACACGATCAGGATTATGGTCAGAATTTGCCCTAGCAATCTCAATACTCAAACCCAGAATGGTGGTAATAGAAAATGTCCGTGGACTACTCAGCGCAACAGCCAACAGCAATGTGGAACCCTGCCCGTGGTGTATGGGAGATTCCGATGGAGAACATCCTTTGCGAGCATTGGGGGCTGTTCTCGGAGACCTTTCCGACCTCGGGTATGATGCGCGGTGGGAAACTGTTTCCGCTTCCGCAGCTGGCGCACCGCACCGTCGAGAGCGAGTTTTCATTATTGCGTACCCCTGTGGCAAGTGAAGCCGAAGGTGGGGCAATACACCCGGACGATGCCAAAGCAGGTGGAAACACGCTGAAACTTGGATGGCAAATGTTGGCATTGGGTGGACACATCCACCCCAAATTGCCAACACCAACAGTCAGCTATACGTTTACAGACAACCTTGCATCAAGTCAGCAATCTGACGGATCAATGCATTCTGTGTCATTAGCGCAAATAGTCAACCGACCCGATTTGTTACCTACTCCGAACACGATGGACATGCTCCCAGCACGCACAGGTGAGGCCAGAGAACGCCAACTAAAGCGTGGGGACCCGAACGGCAAACCTAGAGCATCATCTGGCAATTTGCGCGAAACCGTAGTCAACGACCTGCTACCAACGCCACAGGTTGACGATTCCAAAAACACAGGGCACAACCAAACTAGGCGAACAACATTGGCATCCGAAACCTATTTGCTTCCGACAACTGCCGCGCGAGATTACAAAAACGGTTCTGCAAAACGCATTCGAAACGGCGAATTGCAAACCGACACGGTAGCGAGGGCAGTAAACGAACTAGACGGAACATGGGGCAAGTTTGCGCCAGCAATCAACCAATGGGAAACCATCACAGGCAACCCAGCGCCACCACCCACCATCCCAGACGGTCGAGACGGACAAGCACGACTAAACCCACAATTCGCCGAATGGATGATGGGCCTACCAGCTGGATGGATAACCGACTGTAACATCACGCGAAACGAACAACTCAAAGCCTGTGGCAACGGTGTCGTACCACAACAAGCCACACTCGCAATTACCCGACTACTGCAAGGAATCACATTGTGAGTTTCAAACTTGTCAAACAGGTCATACGATCCACACAACAATCACCAGCACACAAACTGGTGCTCATCGTCATCGCCGACCACACCAACGAAACCAAGTCCGGCACAGCATGGCCCTCAATCGACACCATTGCCGCCTACGTCGGATTGAAGCGACGACAAGTGCAGAGAATCCTGCGCGAATTGGAAAAGACCGGGCAGATTCGGGTGCAAAAACGTGATGGGTTCAAGGGCACAAACAGGTACCGAATCTTATCCACATGGGTGTCACCCATGACACTTGTTGGTGTCACCCATGACACCTCAGAGGTGTCATTTATGACAAAAAGGGGTGTCACCCACGACACCCGAGTACATAAAGAAAAGATAACAACTAAAGCCGGCGGTGCGCCCGGCCCCCAGGCCAGGGGCGCGACCGCCTTAGAAACCCATGATCAACAAAATGTTGCGCCGGTCGCCCACGCCTACGGCGGCGACACGCCACAATGCCAACAACACACCACGCTACAATTCCAATGTCAAGACTGTTACGCTTACCAAGTAAGCAAATGGAGAAAGGAACCCCTAACATGATTACTCCACCACCCAAAGTAATAGGCGCGATGAAACACCTACTACTCGAACTCGAAAAAGTCCAGGCAATCAACACCATCGACCGCGAACACCTAATCCGCGAATACGTCATCGGCAGGATCATCGGATTCGGCCACCTCGCCGAATACCTCCTGGCAACAGGCGCAATCGGATTACACAACCACGACCAAATCATCCGATACGGTCGCCGCTACGGCGAAAACAGATAAGGAAACAACATGGCACACGTCAAAATCGAAGGCATCATCGACAAACCACTCGGCGACCGAGGATTCATCCTCCTCGAAACAATCCGACTCAACGACGGCCGCACATTCGACAAGAAATGGAAAGTCTGGGCAATACCAGCACCAGAATTCTCCAGCTTCGTCGAAGTCACCGGGGAACTCTCCACCAAAATCAACGAATACGAAATGGGCGGCGAAACCCGGCGCAACATTGATCTCAACGTCAACAACCCCGTCGTCAAAGTCCTCCGAGGCCCCGAAGCAGCCGCACCCGACGTAAACACCGAATGGGCAACCGCACCCACCACACAGGCAGCACCGTTCTAATGCACAAATCGTACAAAATGCGCATGTACCAGCGACGACTCTGGCAAGAACGAGCCACAATCGTCCTCACCACCATCGGACTATGGCTCGCCATCGTCACGATCATCATCGTCCTAGCCGAGGTCGCCGGATGAACCTAGAGGAACTACTCAACACAGTCCCAGGCCCACGCCACAAACAATGCAAACTCAACGTGTGGCTCGCAACACTGTCCGAGGACGACCGCAACGCATTCTGGAAAGCCATGGACAACGAGGACATTCCGCTACGCCACATCTGGAAAACCATCCAAGCAATCGGATGCCCCAACCAAGAATCATCCGTCCGGTCACACCGCCGAGGCGACTGCAAAACCTGCGAAAGGAAAAACACCAATGGCTAGCATGTACGAACTCGAAAAAACCGTCGAAACAATCGTCGCCCAAACACGCGTACTTTGCGAGCTCATGGGAATTGACCCAATCCCAATGCCCGGCGACATCGAACCAACCAACGAAACCATCGAGGAACTAACCGACCCCGATGCTTGAGGATCTACTGAATACCCCACAGGCCCCGACCGCTCCTGACAGTCGGGGTGCTGTGGTGTTCAGCCAAGAATGGAACGCCACAGGCGACGAATCCGTGGTCAACGTCATAACCGACAGTGAGCTCGCACAAGAACAAATCCACGACTTCATCACAGGCCGCGGCGGAATCATCCCCGACGGCTACATCGCCACAATGCTCACCGCCAAATACAACCCAAACGCCTGGACACGCGAAAAAGCATTCGACCACCAAGGCAAAAAAAACCCAGCAATCACAAAAGGTTCCTGGTCATACACATTCAAAATCAGCAAACGAGTCGACCGTCAATCCCTAGTTGACGATCTAATCCAACTCACCAAAAGAAAGGCAGTAAAACGTGTTGAACAAAAAACTGATGAGCTCTTTGTCTTTGCCATGGGAGACTCTCAACTTGGAAAACCCGACGGCGACGGAACTGATGGAATCATCCGTGCGTGGTCGCAGAGCCTGGCAATCGCTCGATCCCCATGGCTGGCCTCGGGACGGCCAACTGTTCTCATCGCCGGACTCGGTGACCATCTTGAGGGGAACCAGTCTCAAGGGGGCAGAAACTTCTACCGCTCTGATCTCACTGTCACAGAACAGTTACGTGTGTTTAGACGGATGCTCCTACGGACCATCGACACATTCATTGAAGCACCGCGCATTATTGTGGGTGTGGTCAACGGTAATCACGACGACGTACAACGCTTCCAAACTACTGACTCGAGCGACGGTCACGCTACTGAATCAGCAATCGCAGTCAGTGAGGCGTTGGCACTCAATCCAGCACGATACGGACATGTTTCAATCTACGTCCCCGGCAAAGACAAAGACCACCTGGTACTAGAAGTCAACGGCACCAACTTCGTCCTAATCCACGGCCACCAATGGTCACGCGGCAAAGCAATGGAATGGTGGGAAAAACAGACATTCAACAACCACCCGGCAGGAGCAGGCCACATCCTCATTCACGGCCACGAACACGAGTTCCAAATCAGCTCACGCCGCGACCGTCTCGTCATCACCACACCAGCACTCGAATCCGAATCAACCTGGTTCAAGGACAAATACGGTGCAGTTGGTCGCCGCGGTGTTCTCACGTTCATCACCAAACCAGCCGGACAATTCGAGAGAATGGCCATTGTATGACTAAGACAATCCTTGACCCGGCATCAGGTGGTCGCGCATTCTACTTTGACAAGCAAGACCCACGAGTAATGTTCGGCGACATACGCGAACATGAGGAACACCTGCTTACCAATGGCCAAACCATCATCATCAAACCTGACATGGTCATGGACTTTAGATCACTACCGTTTGATGACGAAACATACAACACCGTCATATTCGATCCACCTCACTTGACCGGACTCTCGGACAAAAGTTGGTTGCGAAAGAGGTACGGTGTGCTGGACAAAACAACCTGGCGACAAGACATCGCCAAAGGGTTCAGCGAATGCTTCAGAGTACTCAAACCAAACGGTGTGCTGATATTCAAATGGAACGAATACTCAATACCAACCAGACAAGTCATAGAGCTGGCTGGTCAACAACCAATCATCGGCCACCGATCAGGCAAGCGGATGCAGACACATTGGCTGCTATTCACCAAGGACATCTAATGCCAGCCAAGAACAGACCCGACCTAAAAACTGCCGACTGGAAAACATTACGCCTTGCCATACTCGAACGCGACGCACACACCTGCGCATACTGCGGAGCCGAAGCAGACACCGTCGACCACATCATCCCAGCAAGCATGGGGGGTACAGCAGACCCCAGCAACCTACTCGCAGCTTGCAACCGATGCAACGGCACCAAGTCCAACAGGATCCATGCACGAACAAACTGGGTGTCACCCAGGTGGGGGGTACGCCTATCGTAACCGCAGCGTGACGGCCCCCTAAGGTCGCCACACAAATTGTCCTCCATTTTTTTGGAGGGCACTTCCACATCCCGCG
>Ga0315905_10002940_pt1 | contig 17742 bp, 10 predicted proteins | sample LakEriMetagenome_5_FD_203522 | JGI IMG/M metagenome (GOLD analysis project Ga0315905, IMG submission 203522) | Freshwater fungal communities from buoy surface, Lake Erie, Ohio, United States - Buoy 4 MA121 | ecosystem: Environmental > Aquatic > Freshwater > Lake | place: USA: Lake Erie, Ohio... | reverse complement strand
TCAGTTTTCAATGAGTTTGTTATTTCATCTAATTCTCTCCAAAATCGATCTATACCAGCTCCATTACCTGTACTCAAAGTTGTATCACCGTCTGTAATAGATATTTTTGTTTCTCTGAAATCTGGTTCATATACATTTGATAATGAAAAAGCATTTCCCCATGTTATACTCGTCTTTCCAATCTCATGAGTACCAGTTAAAATAGCTGTGCTTAGTCTTTTACTTGCATAACTTATAATATCTTCATCTAATATAGAAATGTTATTAATATAATCTTGACTTTTTCTTTTCATAGATGTCGATTCACCATTCTGCAAGTGTAATAAAGTTAGGTCAAACATGTTTTTTTTATAAGCAATCGAACCTGAAGCTAATAAATTCCAGTTTACATTATTTTTACCAACACTACCTATTCGAGAAGACCATTTCTCTAATTCATTAACTTCACTTTTTTCATTTTTAAGAAATTCATTTGTTTCAAATTTATCATAGTATATATTATCGTTTGAGTAACTTAATGATGTATAATAACCTGTAGTTAAATTTTCTTTTTTCGAGAATTTATTTCCATGGTTTATAGAAAATGAACCATTTGGCATACTTGTAGTGTTTTTAGTTCCAAGTTCACTGTTAAATGATCTTGTAACTTTCTCCAAGATTGGATCTACTAATACTTCATCAGGAATATTCATATTAGAAATTTTAATTCCGTCAACAGAAGGTAAACTTCTTTGTCCATTGTCAAAACCTAACCAATCTGTTTTGCTATGTGAATAACTTAAGAAGTTATTATTAAAATGCATTGACGGATTATAATCTATACCTAAACCAATTTCAGTTGTCTTTTTCGAAGGAAATTTTTTTGTTGTAATACCAACTAGACCTCCTGTAAAATCACCGTAAAGATCAGATGACATTGTTTTGTAGACATTTAAATTGTCTATGATAGATGTAGGGAAAATATCTAATGGTATGGCGTTAACGTCTGGGTCTAAACCAGGTATTACCAAACCGTTTAAGGTAGTTTGTGTATAACGATCACCCAAACCTCTTACATATATATATTTACCATTTTGAATAGTAACTCCTGTAATTCTTTTAGCTGCACCCGAAACATCACTATCACCCGCTTTTTTAATCGATTGGGCTGATACTCCATCGGTAACTGTTACTGCATTTTTTCTTTCTAGTAACATTCTTTTATCTGTACTCCCTTTGTTAGGATCATTTCCTTTAATCACGATTAGTTTTCCTTGCATAACTTTTTTCTCAATGAAAACTTCCAATGAAATATCTTGATTGTTTAAGGTAATAGTATCGTTTTTCAGTTCATACATAGGATATTTGTAAACTAATGTATATTTACCATTCGGAATGTTTTCAAAACTAAATTTACCATCTAAGTCTGTTTTTGCAATCCTTTTGATTGTGTCTAGTTTAATCATCACACCCGGCAACGTTTCCCTGTTATCAAAGTCTTTGATGATTCCTTTAATTGTATTTTGGGAGAAAATTACAATCGAAATTAAATTGAAAATAGAAAGAATAATTACTTTTTTCATACCTGTTTTTTATCTGGTACAAAGTTTATTATTCTAAGATTTTTGTGACTTACTTCTATATTAAACCTATGTTAATTTAAATTAACAAGTCTTAACTTGATGGTAATTTTATGTTTAATTATTGTTAAGATTCAGTTTTTTTATCTCATCTAAAAAATCAAGATTTTCCTCAATGAAATTACCAACTATAATTATATTTGAACCTAAATTTTTAAGATTAATTATTTCTTTAGTTGATTTAATTCCTCCACCTACAATAATTGGCAAATCAGTTTTTTCTTTTATTTCTTTTAAATCAATATTTTGTATAGAATTTTTTGATCCACTTCCATTGTCAATAATTAATAGTTTTTTACCCATAAATTTTGCTGTAAACGATAAATTTAGTAACTCTTTTTTAGAGGTTTTATTCGTTGTGTTTTGTGTGATTTTTGATGTTGAAGATTTACCTGTTTCATCTAAAAGAATGTAACCAGTAGGGATAACATCTAAATTACTTTTGATAATCTTTGGAGTACTTTTAATTTGTTCATCTATTAAAAACTGTGGGTTTTTTGTTGTCAATAAACTCAAATAAAATATTCCATCTGCATGGGAAGATACCTGTGAATGATTTCCAGGGAAAATTATAACAGGAACCTTGCTCAGGGTTTTTATTAGTTTAATTATTGGGTCTAAATTTAATTTTTTAAGAGTGCTACCTCCTACGAAAATGAATGATATATTACTAACATTAATTTTATTTATTAATTTTTCAATGTGTTCCTTTTCAAATGTTTTTTCAGGATCTATTAATACGGCAATTTCTCCCTTGCTTTTTCTTATTTTTTTTAAGATATCCATATCAATATTTTTTCTGTGCATGACAAATTATGTAACATTCATTATATTTTTTAAAATCCAGTAAATATCGCTCTCCATTAATTTCACCGAAACCTTTTTCATTATTTAAAATAGTTACAGAAATATCTTTTAGATAAATATTATTTTGATTATTTAAGCATTTGTAAATAGCTTCTTTTGCACTCCAAAACATAGTTAATAACTCAATAGATTTATTGTTTTCAAATTCTAAAACCTCTGTAGGACTACAAAACTTAGATGTTATTTTTTGAATTCTTGAATCTATCTTTTCTATATCTACACCAATCTGATAAGATTCGTTAAGACATATAACTAATTCATCATTTTTATGACTTATTGAAATATAAGTACCCTCATTTAATATTGGTTTTTTATTCCTGTAAGTTAAAATACAATGATCATCAAAGTGGTCTTTCAACAAAATTCTGGTGGTGATAAATTCTCTTTTTCTTTGAATACTATTTAATTCATGAAATTCATTTAGCTCTACTTTGCTTAGTCGTTTTATAATTAGATGATTGTCAAAATCCTCAAATAGTTTTGTATGAATAATAACTGAGTTGTCAATTTTAACAAAATTTGAAGAGATCATTATTTCTTTAAAAATTTAAAAAACAAACTTAATGTCTTTGATAAAAAAAATGTATTTAAAAATTTACTTTTTGCTATTTTTAGTAAAATACTTTAACATTTAGTTAAAATTATATAATTTTACCAACTTCCATATTCTCTATTTTGATTATGGATTGAATTATAATTAAATATTATGCTGAAGAAATTTAATTTAATTGTTTTAGGTTTAATCCTAACTGTTAGTACAGCTTTTTCTCAGGAAGGCTCAGGTATTATTAAAGGTGTAGTCGTTGACGAATCCAAAGGTAATGCTCCAATTTATGGAGCAATAGTTGTTTTAAAACAAAACGGTAACGAAAAAGGGAAAAGAAAAACCCAAGATAAAGGACAATTCCGTTTTGATAACTTATCAGCTGGAAAATACGAAATTTTTGTTGGTTATGCGACTTATCCTAAAGTTAATCTTACTGATATTGTTGTTAAAAGTGAAGGGGTTGTTTTTTTAGGTGACATAAAAATGGGGCCTAAAAAAACTCAAACTGTTGTTATTAAAAAGAAACCGCCTTTGATCAATCCATCGGGACCTAGTATCACTTCATATACAGCAGAAGATATGGAGAACATGGGTACTCGTAACCCTGAAGATGTAGTTGCTCAATCTGCAGCTGTTACAAAACAAGAAGGGGGGAGCGGAGTTAATATCAAAGGAAGTTCAACCGATGGTAACTTAATTATGATGGATGGTGTTAAGGTTAGAGCAACACCGAATCTTCCCAAAGGCGCCATGCAAGAGATTTCTGTTATTACAGGTGGTGTACCTGCAAATTATGGTGATGCAGTTGGAGGTGTAATTTCAATTACTACTAAAGGTCCTACTGCTTTTTATTTTGGTGGTGCTGAAATTCAATCCTCTGGGTTGTATTTTAAAGGAAAAGACCCTAATGGTTACGATGGAAAAGTTTTTGGACTAGATAAATATGGATATAACTTATTTGAGGGTTTAATTTCTGGACCGCTTTGGATGAAAAAAGATTCCACAGGAAAGAAAACATCACCGATTTTAGGATTTATGTTGACTGCAAATTACACAAGTCAATTAGATAACTCACCAATCGCATATGGCGGTGCATATAGAATTAAGAAAGAAAAAAGAGAATTTTTATTAGCTAATCCGCTACAAGTAAGGCCTGATGGTCAAGTTCCAGTTAGTAATGCATTCTTTTTAAACAGAGATGATTTCGAGCAAAACCCTTGGAGAATGAATGCCGCTACTGCAGCATTGTCGGGAACAGCAAAAATATCTGTTAAATTACCTAGGAATATGAACTTGGTGTTTGGGGGAAATTTTTCATATTCTTACGGGAAAGCATATTCTAGAAATTCGTCACTATTGAATTTTACTAATAATGGTGACTTTAATAGCAGAAGTATTAATTCTTATGTTCGTTTTTCTCAGTATTTTGGAGCTAAGGAATCTAAAGATAGTGTTCGACCATTAATTCAATCTGCAGGTTATAATTTAATGATTGATTATTCTAATAGTGGTGGTCAGACTTATGACGAAAGATATAAATATGATGCTTTTAAATATGGTCATGTTGGAACTTTTACTACAAATAGAATTCCTACTTATGCATATGATTTAGCTAATTCCACTGCTTACTTAAACGGATATAGAGATGTTTCTGTAGATTTTGTTCCTAACCCAAACAATATGGAGCTTGCTGCAACAACTATACAATATTATAATATGTATAAAGGTCAACCTGCAGGTCATTTTGAAAACATAACTCAATTACAACAAGGAAATGCTTTGATTAATGGAACTCTACCTCAAGATGTATATGGATTATGGGGGAATTTAGGTACTCCTTATACTTCTATGAGTAAATCAGGATTAGAACAATTTCGTGTAACTGGTTCCGGTAATGCAATTATAGGAGAGCATGCAATTACTATTGGTTTTGAATATGAAAAAAGATGGGATAGAAGTTGGTCAGTAAACCCTATTTCCTTATGGACTTTAGCAAGATTAAAAGCAAATTCTCATATTAATCCAGTTGGTACTGAAATAGAGAGCACTGTAATTACTGATGGTATAAAGAAAATAACTTATAAACCAATAAATTCTTCTTATGCTGCATCAAATAATGGAGCTTATGGTGGAGAAGCTAATTCTGATGTACAATCCTTTTTTGATTATAATTTAAGAAATAAATTGAATTTAGCAGGAGGTGGAGCGAATAGTTCATTTGTTGATGTACTAAGTTTGAATCCATCTTTATTATCAGTTGATATGTTCTCACAAGATGAGTTATTAAACAATGGTAATTCTTATATAGCTTACTATGGTTATGATATAGCTGGAAATAAAGTTTCTGGAAATACTTCAATCCAAGATTATTTTACTGCATTTGATAAAAATAATAATTACAAGCGTTTCGTTGGCGCTTACCAACCGATATATGTTGCAGGATATATTATGGATAAATTTGCTGTAAATAATTTAGTCTTTAATGTGGGTGTTCGTGTTGATGTTTTCGATGCTAACCAACCTGTACTTAAGGATCCATATTTATTATATCAGGCAAGAACTGCTGGTGAGGTAAGATCTTTAATTAAAGAAAATCCTCAAACTTATTCTTGGGCAGTTGTTCCATCTTCTGTTAATGATAATTCCATAGTTTATGTTGATGATTTAAATAATCCAACTCAAATTAATGGTTTTAGAACTGGGTCTCAATGGTATTTAGCTAATGGAAATCCTACAGAAAAATCAAGTGAGATTAGAGGTGCAGGTGGTATTACTCCATGGTTATTAGATCCAACAGATAAAGAAAAAAATAATATTAAATCGGATGCTTTTAAAAATTATACTCCTCAAGTTAATGTGATGCCAAGATTAGCTTTTTCATTCCCTATTGCGGAAAAAGCTGCTTTTACTGCTCATTACGATATCTTAACAATCAGACCTAATAATGGTATTACAAGATTTGACCCTACAGATTATCAATTTTTAGCTTCTACATCTACTCCAACAATAAGTAATCCTGGTTTAAAACCTAAGCAAACTATAGATTATGAAGTAGGCTTTCAACAAGAATTATCTGAAAATTCTGCATTGAAAATTGCAGGTTTTTATAGAGAGCAAAGAAATGACATACAACTTGTAAGGATTATAGATGCTTATCCAAGCTCATATTCTACCTATGGTAATATTGACTTTGGTACAGTTAAAGGGTTAACTTTATCTTATGATTTAAGAAGAGTGAACAACTTAAGAATGACTGCTAATTATACACTGCAATTTGCAGAAGGAACTGGAGCAAATTCTGCTATTACACAAAACGTAACAAGTATAGGTTATAATTTCCGTTATATTTTCCCTTACAGCTATGATATAAGACATCAGTTAAATATTGTTGCCGATTACAGATATGATGTAAAACCAGGTAAAAAATATGAAGGACCAATGATTGGTAAATTTGAGCTTTTAAAAAACACAGGGCTTAACTTAACAACTAATATTTATTCAGGGTCACCTTATACTGCACAAGGCGGTCCTTCTACTACTCAATATGTAGGTATGACAGGAACAGTGAATGGTTCTCGATTACCATGGACATATAGACTAGACTTAGTTCTTGATAGAAATTTTGTTAAAGAAATCAAAAAGTCTGAAAATGAAGAGCCAACAAGATTAAATATTAATGTGTATTTGAGAGCAACAAATTTATTTAATCAATTGAATTTATTAGGTGTTTATCCTGGTACTGGAAGTTGGAAAGATGATGGTTTTTTAGCTGCAGCTCAAAATCAAAATGCAATTCAAAATCAATTAAACGTTCAATCGTATATAGATTATTACACGTTAGCAATTCAAAATCCGGGTAATTTAAGTGCACCAAGAACAATTAGATTTGGTGTTAGAGTAGATTTTTAAATAATATACAAAATAGTTAGTTATGAAGTATTTATTATTAAGTGTAACATTTGCGATTTATATTTTTGGGTTTTCATATAATGATGAAAAACCTGTTGTTTCTCAAAGCAAAATATTAAAGGCTAGTTGTGCTCCTAGTAACACAAGATTGCAATTTCAGTACAATGATGTGTCTGCTCTTATGGAGCCTGCGGGTTTGATGTTCTTAGATAGAGCGAATGGGAAAGGTTTTTATGAGGTTCCTGCAGGTTCAGGTTCATCAGCTATTTATGCTGCTTCATTGTGGATGGGTGGTGTTGATGTTAATAATCAATTAAAAATAGCTGCTCAAAAATTCAGATCAAGTGGTAACGATTTTTGGACTGGTCCTTTATCTACTAAAGACGGTGTTTCAGGTGATTATGATCCTTCGAAACCTGTTGGAGATGGAGCAGTACATAGTTATGGAGATGGAAATGTTTCTCCAGAAACATGTAAGGCATTTGATAGATTCTTTACAATTAGAAAATCCGAAGTAATTCAATTTGTAACATGGTTTGAATGTAAAGCTAAAAACGAATCTAATTGTTTGTCTCCTTCTAATGAAGTGTTAAATAGAATTTATGCATGGCCAGCTCATGGTGATGTTTCACAATTTCAAGATTATTATTTAGCACCATTTAAAGACACTGACAATGATGGTAAATATGATCCACTGAAAGGAGATTATCCTTGGTATGATGATATTTTGGGTAGAGATGATATTAAATGTGGTTCTGATAGAAGAATTTCTCTTTTTGGAGATGAAACCCACTGGTGGGTTTTTAATGACAAAGGTAATATTCACACTGAAACGAATGGTGAACCTATTGGTATGGAAATTCGTGCACAAGCGTTTGCTTTTGCAACATCTGATGAAGTGAACAAAATGACATTTTATAACTACGAAATGATTAATCGTGGTACACAAACCTTATACAAAACTTATTTTGCACAATATGTTGATAGTGACTTGGGTGGTGCTCCAGATGATTATGTAGGTTGTGATGTTACTAGAGGTTTAGGTTATTGCTACAATGGTGACGCAAACGATGAAGATTATAGAAATCAAAAAGGCTATGGAGCAAATCCGCCTGCTGTTGGTGTTGACTTTTTTGAAGGTCCCTATCAAGATGCTGATGGGAAAGATAATATTGGTCCAAGATATCTTAATAAGAAATGGTTTGTTCCTACAGTTTCTCAAGCTATTGAAGATAATGGAATAGTATATGGTGGGTTAGGGATAGGATATGGTGATGGTATAATTGATAATGAGCGTTATGGTATGAAGCGTTTTACATATTATACCAATGGAGCTGCTTCAACTCAAAGTGATCCTGCATTTGCACCTCAATATTATAATTATATGAGTGGTAAATGGAGAAATGGTGATGATATGGTTTATGGCGGTACTGGATTTCCTGGAAGTAAAGGAGCTACTAAAATACATTCTGATCATATGTTCCCTGGTGATTCTGATACATTAAATTGGTCAACATCAGGAACTAATCCTGGGTCTAAAAAATGGGATGAAAAATCAAGTGGTAATACACCTGGTGATAGACGTTTTGTTCAATCTGCTGGACCATTTACTTTAAGACCTGGTGCTGTAAATAATATTACAGTTGGTATTGTATGGGCAAGAAGTAGTGAAGGAGATGGTTCTGTTGCTGCCTTAAAAAGAGCAGATACTAAGGCTCAAAATTTATTTGATAATTGTTTTAAAATTTTGGAACCGCCTAGTGCACCAAAGTTAGATATACAAGAATTAGATAAGTCTTTAATTTTAACACTTTCTAATCCTAAAACTTCAAACAATTATGGTGAAAAATATGAAGAGGAAGATGTTAATATTGATATTGCATATTCTGATCGTAAATATAGATTTGAAGGGTATCTAATTTATCAATTAAAGAGTAAAGACGTAAAGGTAGATGAGCTTGAAAATACAGATAAAGCTGCATTAGTTGCTAGATGTGATATTAAAAATGGTATCAATAGAATTGTAAATTTTGAATATGACGAAGAGTTAGGATTTGCAACGCCTGTTGAAAAAGTTGATAGATCTGGAGATTTAGGTATTAAGCATTCGTTTATTATAAAAGAAGATAAATTTTCTAAAGCTAGAACTTTAGTAAATAATAAAACTTATTATTATGTTGCTGTAGCTTATGCTTATAATTCATATAAGCAATATGTTCCAGATGAACCTACTTCAATTGATGGTCAAAGAACTCCATTTATCAGATCTAGAAATTCTTTTGATGGAAGTACAATTAAAGCTAGTTCTGCTGTTCCACATTTAACAATTTCTGAAGATAAAGTTATTAAAACTAGTTTCGGATCTTCTCCTTCTATAAAAAGATTAGATGGTAGAGGAAATGGAAATAGATGGCTAGAGTTGACAGATAATTCTAGAAATGAGATCTTAAAAAATGGATTTTCTAAGATTGTAGAATATAAAGAAGGAAAAGGTCCTTTAAATATCAAGGTTGTTGATCCATTAATGGTTTCAGGCGGATATTATACTTGTAAATTTAATGGTTACATAAAAGATACTATATTAAAGTATTCGAATTATGATGGATCTAATGTAGATAAAGCATCTTGGGTTATTTATAAATATGATAAAGAAGGTGGGTCTTTGCTAGATAGTGTTAATTCTGAAACTACAATAAATATTGACAACGAGCAATTAATTCCAAAATGGGGTATTTCTGTAAATATATTTCAAACACCTTACTATAGTATGTTGAATTTTGGTTCTGCTGAAGAATATTCTCGTTTTACAGATCCAATTTCTCCAACAGTTTCAGATGTCAGTATTTTGTATAAGGATTCTACTAAAAAATGGTTATCTTTTATTTATGATGTAGATACTTACGAACCTGCAAATTGGATCCGTTCTGGAGATGATGATACAACTAAAGCAGAAAATAATCCCAAGCTTTCTTGGAGAAATCCATATCTATACCCCTCTGAAATGTATAAAGCTTCTGATGGTTCAAGAAAAGGAAAAGATCCTGATAGAAAATATAGTAAATTATTGGATGGTGGTATAGCTCCACATTGTTTAGTTGGATACCAGAGTGAGTTTATGCCTTTAGCATATCCTTCTATTTTAAATAATCAATTTGAAGCACGTGATATTTCTTCTTTCTCAAGATTAACGAGTGTTGATATTGTTTTAACTTCTGATAAAAGTCTGTGGACAAGATGTCCGGTTATAGAATTAGGAAGAAATTCTAAATTAAACGAGGGTAATGCTGAAGCAGGTACGCTAAGAAAAGCAAATAGTGTTGATAAGAATGGAAATAAAACATCCGATTCATCAATGAGTTGGTTTCCAGGTTATGCTATAGATTTAGAGTCTGGAATGAGATTAAACATGGCTTTTGGAGAAAATTCTAGCTTGACAAGTGACAACGGTAGAGATATGATTTGGAATCCTACTTCTGTTATGTATGAATATAAGTACAATACATCTACTGGTGAACAAGATTTACTACCACACATGGGTGGACAACATGCTATTTATATTTTTGGATATAATGTGCATGGTTATCGTAATGATCTGACTCGAAATTGTCCTTATTATGATGTTCAAAATAATTGGGTTTATGATCAGTTTATAAAGGCTGAAAACTTGAAAAAAACGAGTATATCAAAGAGTAAAGACGTATATAAAGATTTATATCAAAGTTTACAATGGATTATTAATCCATTGTTAGCTGATGGCCAAGATTTGTTATCTACTGATGTAACTCTTAAGGTTCGTGTAAATAAAGAGTATTCTGATTTTAAAACAACTAATCTCAATGACAGTAAACCAATGTATGCTTGGTCAATGGATAAATTGGCAGCAGAAATTGCAAGCAAGGATGTTCGAAAAGAAGCTCTTTCATTAATAAATGTTGTACCTAATCCGTATTACGCATATTCCGCATATGAAGCTACTTCTAATATTGAGAGATCTCAATTTGATACAAGAGTTAAAATAACGAATTTACCTAGAAAGTGTAATATAAAAATATTTAATTTGTCAGGTAAATTAATCAAATCATTTAAGATTGATGTTTCAGCTGGTTATGATGAAAATCCTAGACAAGTAACTTCAATAGATTGGGATTTAAAAAATTCTCAGGGTATACCTGTTTCTGGTGGTGTTTATTTAATACATGTTGAAGTACCCGATGTTGGTGAAACTATAATTAAATTCTTTGGAGGTATGCGTCAACCAGATCTAGAGAATATTTAATAAATTATTTTAAAGCTTTTTAATTATGAATTATTTTAAAATATATCTGATTTTAGTGATGGCTTTCTTTATATCATTTTCTACTATTTTTGCAGGGAATGAAGATAGAGTAGGGTCTGCTGGTGCTAGTCAACTTCTAATAAATCCTTGGGCTAGAAGTTTGTCTCTTGGAGATGCATCTGTTGCACATGTTACAGGTATTGAGTCTTCTTATATTAATATTGCTGGCTTGACATCTATAACTAAATCTCAAATTAAGGTGAATCATACTAATTGGTTGTCATCAGCTTCTATAGGTTTTTATTCTGTTGGATATGCCCAAAAACTTGATAGTACTAACTTTATTTCCATAGCAGTACAATCCATGAGTTTTGGTGATAATAAAATAACTACTGTAGAAAATCCTGATGGTGGTATAGGTGTGTTTTCTCCAAAAACTAGTATTATTAATTTTGGTTATGCTAAGTTATTTACTAGAAATGTTTCCGGAGGGCTTAATTTTAAGTTAATTTCTGAATCTATTTCTAATTTATCAGCAACTGGTGTAGCTTTTGATGCTGGAATCAAGTATGTAATGGATAATCAACGATTAAGGATTGGTATAACATTAAAGAATCTAGGTCCTAAAATGAAATTTAGCGGTGATGGTCTTGCTACTCAAGTTACGTATGTAAGTACTGAAAAAAATGCTACCCTTGAACAAAGATCTCAACCGTATGAGATTCCTTCACTTTTGAATATGGGTGCTTCATATGACATTTTAAAAGATTCCGTTCAATACCTAACTTCTATGTTTTCTTTTACAGCTAATTCATTTTCTAACGATCAATATAGATTCGGTTTAGATTATGCATTTAAAACTAAAAGTTTAGCATTTGGATTAAGAGGTGGATATGTTTATGAAAAAAATCTATTTAATTCAGATATTCGATCTACTGCTTTGACTGGCTTGACAGCAGGATTTTCAATGGATTTTAATGTGGGTAAGAATACTGGAATCGGTCTTGAGTATGGAGTTCGTACTTCAACACCTTTTGGTTTAATACACACTTTTGGAACAACTATTGCAATTAAATAATTTTTCCTAATTTTGTTTTATTAAGAGAGCCCTAACGGCTCTCTTCTTTGTTTAATCTAAATTATAAGTTTATGTCTCAGGTAACATATTATACAGAAGAAGGTTTAAGAAAATTAAAGGATGAGTTACATGAAATGAAGACCGTTTTACGTCCTCAAATCTCTGATCAGATAGCAGAAGCTAGAGATAAGGGTGATTTATCTGAAAATGCTGAATATGATGCTGCAAAAGAAGCTCAGGGTTTATTGGAGATGAAAATTGCTAAACTTGAAGCTGTTGTTGCGAATGCGAGAATTATTGATGAATCTACAATTGATACATCTAAAGTATTTATACTTTCTAAGGTCAAAATTCGAAATGTTATTAATAAAATGGAGATGGAGTATACAATTGTTGCTGAAAACGAAGCAGATTTAAAAGCTAAAAAGATTTCTATTGATTCTCCTATTGGTAAAGGTCTATTAGGAAAGAAAGTAGGTGATATAGCAGATGTATCTACTCCAAGTGGTATTGTCAAATTTGAAGTTATTGATATATCTAGATAATATTTATGGCTACAATATTTTCTAAAATTATAAATGGAGAAATTCCATGTTATAAAATTGCCGAGGACGATGATTTTTTGGCTTTTTTAGATATTAATCCGTTAGTTAAAGGACATGTTTTAGTAATACCTAAAACTGAGGTTGATTATATTTTTGATTTAGATGATAATATGCTTTCTTCTATGGTTTTATTTGCTAAAACTGTAGCTTCTAAAATCAAAGCTTTTATACCTTGTAATAAAATTGGATTGTCAGTTGTCGGTTTAGAGGTCCCTCATGCTCATATCCATTTAATACCCATAAACTCTATCAATGATATGAATTTTTCTAATCAAAAATTAAAATTTACATCAGTTGAATTAGAGGAGATAGCTAATCAAATTAGAAATGCATAAAAGACCATAATTAAATGGTCTTTTTTTTGCTAAATATTTTTTTATAAAGTTCTAAATAGCCACTATTTTGTTGAACATATATAATTATTCTTGTTTGTAAATACATTAAAATAAACATACAAACAATACAGATTATTGTAATCGGAACGTTAAATCTTGTATGATAACCTATTATTGGTTTTACTATTTGATATATCACTATAAGATGCCCTACGTAAAGCCATAAAGTATTTCTACTCATTTGTTTCATAAATTTTGGCAAGTCTCTAACATATAAACTTAGAAAGGCCATTGCTGCTCCAACGGATAAAACTATTCCTATCCTGTGATATATCAGATTTGGGCTATCGTGCCAAAAATAACTCCTTCCAAAATAAAATCGCTCAAATTTGTCTCCAAGTATTGATAAAAATATAAAGCTTAATCCTATAACAGTCAATTTAATACCTATTTTTTTCTCAAAATCATCCTTTTTAATTTCATAATTTAACCATAAACCAAGTAATGCACCTGCAAATATATATGCTAACCATGGAGTTAATGGAAACATAGATTTTGTATCATAATCATTTAAATAAGGGGCAACAAAAATTGGTAAATTAGATAAATCAACATTATTAATTAATGGGAACATTGATATGATAATTAACATTAAAATAAAGTAAATGATAGCCATCCATCCTTTCTTGTGATTTGAAATGAAGTATACTAGCATAATTGTTAAAAGTCCAAGAGCAATTATGTGTAGTACATCAACCCTAAATGCTCTTTGCATTTCTTCTTTTGATAATACATTTGAAATTATTAGAAAAGGAATGCTAATAATAACACCCCAAAACACGGATGACATTAATCGTTTTTTTCTGTGTTCAAGTTTAAAATAATTTTTATTGAATAAAGCTGTTCTAAAACGAGTGTGCTTTATGGCATCTTCTCTAAAAATATTTTTAATTTCATTTTCTTCAAAATTCATTTCGGAATTTGTAATTATTTTGTAGAGATAAAGACATCCTGAAATCCAGAGTATTGTCAATAAAGTTTCACCTACTTTAGCACTTAGAAAGTGATTCAAACCCTCCGATGTAAAGATTTGTTTGAATTCATATACAGGAAAGTTTAATAAATATCCCCAAAATAAAAGTGTGAAGATTCTATTTATTCCAGCTCTTACTCTAGGATTTGTGCCATCATTCTTTTCTTGTGATAACATTAAAAATGTAAAAACTGCTCCAGATACCATCATGAAAAATGGTGCTGTATATCCTCTTAAACTTGTCCATATTTTTATCCCTGTACTATGTCCATCGCGTATTGATAAATCAAGAAAATCATACGTTGTATGTCCTTGTATCATCATAAATAATGCTATAACTCGCATTAAATCTAAAAACAATATTCTTTTTGGCTTTTCCATAATTTCTAAATTAGAAAAAAAAACATTCAATTATACAATTATCGTAGATTTTCATTTGATGTTTTTAAATCTTTTACTAAGTTCTAATTTTCTGATATACTAATTCCTACCAATTCTATTTTTCTTTCACGTGCTGCTTCAATGGAGAAAATTGATTTATTCTTGATTTTTGGATTGTCATTTACATTTTTATCAGCTTTTTCTTCTCCAAATGGTATAAATTCAAAAAATATTTGTGAACCAATTTTATTCGATAAAATGCCATTTTCATATTTATGAATATAGTTTATAATAGAGTTTATTCTTCTTTTACTTAATCTTAGATTGTATGAATTACTAGCTAAAGGACTAGCGAACCCTTTTACTTTAATTTTAAATTTAACATTGTGATGTATTTGACTAGTAATGATTTTTAATAATTTGTTTAGGTCATTATAACCTTTAGGTATTTCATCTGAAAAGAAAAGATTGATTTCTTCTTTTGTATTTACTTTTTTATTTCTAGTAAGATATACATCTTCTAAATCTAAATATTCATGATAAGTCGATTCATATTCAGAATTCGTTATTGTGTCATTTGATTTAGGATTAGGAATGTCATTGTGAAAATATAATTTTATAGGAAATAATTCATCTAAAAAATTCTTTTTTAATGAGTCAACTAATTTTGTTATTAAATTTTCATTGATTATTGTTTTTGAAAATATTTTTTTAATGGTGTCTTTTTTTTCAAGTGAAATTGAATCTAAATATATAGTTTTAGCAATGTTTTTTGTGAAATGATAGTATTCATTGCAACACTGTTTATCATTTTTTCTATTTGATGTAAGTGTATATATACTATCTTTTATATTGAAGTATAAATCATTATAGCTACTATTAAATGGTCTTCCTAAATTTTCGATTTTAGAGCATTCAAAATTTTTAAATTTTGATTTAAAAATATCCAAACCACCAAATCCATTCATCCATGAGTTTGAAAAGTATAAAGTTTGGTTTTTTTCATCTAAGAATGGTGATACATCATCTGTAATTGTATTTATTATGGATATATTCTGTTCGTTTGTAATAGAATCTTCCTTGATTAGTTTTCCAAAAAAAATATCTAATCCCCCATTTGAATTTTCGTTATTTGAGCAGTAAAATAAGTACGAGTTATTTTCATCGGTAAAATAATATGGCATTGTATATGTAATAGTATCATTATAATTTAGACCTTTTACGATTCTAATATTTACTAAAGAATCATTAATAATTTTTCCTACTCCAATTTCACAAATGTTTATAGAATCACACACACTAAAATAGACTCTGTTTTCATTAGCTTTAGTGAAATTACTGATGCTTTTATTTTTTAATTGATATTTAATTTGATTTGATTTATTGGTTAGTGGGTTAAATAATTCTGTAAAAAATAAATATGGTTTTTCTGTAAATCGAGTTAAAAAAATCATGCTATCTATCCAATTTGAATTGTGAATGGAATAATTATTTTTTAATTTTTCAATTTGTGTTTCGTGATATTGTCTTTCTATTTCAATATTTTTTATTGCCCAATCTATAGATTCTATTTCTCTGTTAAATATTGTAATAAATGTTCTGTTTTTATTTTTTTTTGAATTTATTAATCCTTCTAAAAATATTTCTTTAGCATCGACATAATGTTTAATAATTTTATTAGCGTTTCCATTTAATTGATAGATTTCAAGATCTTTTGTTTTACTATTCTTTAAAAATTTATTACTATGTTGGATACATCTTTCAAAATCGCGATTTTTATATTCATAAATTGCTAATTCTTTTAGATTAAATAAATTAGTCGTATCCATTTCATATTTTCGCTTATAATATTCTTTTAAATCTGAATATGCTTTATTTTTTTTCCAATAGTTTATTTGGTAATTATTTTGTGAAAAAATCACCATATTAAATACATTGAAAAATAGTGTTATTAAAAATAATCTATGCATGTTCGATTTATTGGATATATTAACGGACTTTTTTTTAGTAAATATTGTATATTAATTTCTAGACTTCCTCGTCCATTACTCGCTACTTTCAATTTAGAGGTGTTTACATCATAAGAAATTATTATTTTACTTTTTTTATAAGATAGTCCGAGGTGTATTATAAAAGCGTCTAAATATCTAAATGCAATTCCGGTATGCAAATGGTGTAGGTTTGGATTATTTATTTTTATATTATCTAATGTTCCTAAAAGTATTTCATAAAATGCACCTTGTTTTTGAATATTAATAGTTGAATTTATTAAATGATTTTTGTACATGTAATTGTAGGTTAAATTAACTACATTTCTAATAGGTCTAGTAACTTCGATTTGATAAAAACTTTCCTTTGGTTTGTTGATGTTATAAATCGAAATGCCCATGCTTAAATCTTGATTTTTTTTTATTTCATACTTGCCTAAAAATCCAATACCGATGGTTGGGTAATTAAAAGAAGTATTAGTATATGTTTCTTTTGACGATAATGTACCATTGTATTTATATCCATCATATTGATTGTCAAATTTAAAGTTTGAGAATTCAATGTTTTTATTTGTGAAACCTATATCTAATCCTATTGAATATGATAGTTTTGGAATTATTTTTCCGTCAATTTTTGAAATAATATCAAACTGATTTGTTCTAAATAAACCATCACCAGTAACATCAGTAAATACATTACAACCTAAACTTAACCAGTCAAGTTTTCTAAATCTCGTATCGATTGAAGTAAAATAAGTTTGATAAGGTTTTGTAACACTTCTCCATTGATCTCTAGCAGCTACTGTAAATTTAATATCTTCGTCATATTGTCCTATTGTAGCTGGATTTAGAAAAGAAGGTAATTGATTTATTTGCGACCAATGAATATCTTGTGCGCGCGAAAATGAAATCATAACTAATTGTAATATAAAGAGTAATAATGTTGTCATTCTCATAATTGTAAAAATACATTTTTTTTATTTCGTGTTAATAACTTGTTGAATTTTAAATTGCGAAAAACTTAAAACTACATATTAAAAAAGTGTATTTTTGAAAAATTATTAAAGTCATTATTTATGATTAGATCATTTCTAAAAAAACGAT
>Ga0315905_10002939_pt1 | contig 17744 bp, 22 predicted proteins | sample LakEriMetagenome_5_FD_203522 | JGI IMG/M metagenome (GOLD analysis project Ga0315905, IMG submission 203522) | Freshwater fungal communities from buoy surface, Lake Erie, Ohio, United States - Buoy 4 MA121 | ecosystem: Environmental > Aquatic > Freshwater > Lake | place: USA: Lake Erie, Ohio... | reverse complement strand
GATAGGGCATGGGGGCATGGGGGTGCTGTCCACTCGGAGCCTCTTTCTTGAGATGTGTGAGCTCAAAGATCCTCAAGAAAGAGGCTCCGAGTGGACAGCACCTTGAACTGACTCGGGTTTCAGGCCCTTCTAACTTTTTTAGTTCGTGCATGTCCCCTCTGCAATATGCAACTGGCAACCCTGCAATGAAAACGAAGAGGATATCTGGTGTGCTCGGCAAGGCGGCGCGGTTGGGGACTCGTCGCCGCGGATGCGGGCAGGCTATTGCCCTCATGGCCCTCTTGATCCCGGCACCTTCCGCTCCGTTTGCTACGTGCCCGATGTTGCGAATTCATCAGCGAGGCGTGCTGCAACAGGCCGACCAGGACTTGGCGGCGAGGCGCCCCGCAGGGGGAGGCGAGGGCAACGTCGAAAGGGGACTCCGAGAGGTGTGTGCGCCCCACCCTGGGTCGCCAGATGGGGACGGGACAGGGCATAAAGCGAAATTGCAACAGCGCGTCCATGTGATCGCGCAGGGGGACGCTGTGTGCCTTACGGCTGCGAAGCATCGGTGCGCAGGATCAAGAGATGCTGCTGATGGGGCGGCGACTCACTGCCACCTCCGGCTTCGGTGGCGAGAGTGCTGCCAAGCTGTGGGAGCTCCTTCCCGCCTCCGTGACCGACCGCTACTCCTGGTGCGGCACTCTCTCTATTGCCTGTCGGCGCTTCTTCTTCTGAGGCACTCTCCCACATGACTGCCTTGCATTTGTGGTAATTACCATAGTGTGCATGCGTGTACGCGCGCTGCTCACAGCGCGAGCGCACACATGCACGTGCAGGATTTCGGAGCTGGGTCGAGGGACTTATGGCACAGTACTGCTGGCCGAAAACAAAGACGCCTCGGCGAGCCCTCGGCGCGTTGCTGTGAAGTTGTGTAGGGGCAAGGAAAATGAAATGGGGCTGATGCTCAAAGAGGGCATGGCGATGCAGCGGCTCAACTCGCCCATGATCGCCCGCCTCGTCGAAATGGGATGTGCTGCCAACCGCGGCCAAGGGATAGTGTACACGGTGCTCGAGCTGCTGCAAGGCAAGAGCGTCAACGAGCTCGTCACGCAGCGCGGCCCCCTGCCAATTGCCGAGGCCTGTCGCGTGGGCATTAACGTGCTGGATGGCCTGCGTGACGTACACAACTCGGGCTTCATCCACCGAGATATCAAGCCCCACAACATCATCAGGGTGGAGCTAGAAGACGGTTCGCGGATCTACAAGCTGATAGACTTTGGCACGGCAACCGGCGCTCTAGGTCCCGGCAGGGTCGGGCTTCCGGCCTTTCTCGCCCGTGACGAGCCTGTTGGCCCCGCAGGCAGACGCGATGGTGCGGCAAGGCAGCGTTGCGACACGGGTGCAGCGCATCCTGGCTTGCGGCAGGTGTTCGATTCCATGGACTGGCGGCAACAGGGCGTGCTCTCCGAAGGCGACGTCTATTCTTCCTTGTTGGCCCTCGGCATCCGTGCTGACCCCGACACGGTGCAGGCCATGGTGGGCAAGTGCGACACAGATGGTAATGGAAACATCGACTTTGAAGAGTTCGCCCTCATGTATGCTGAGCTCGTCTCCCTCCCGTTCTCGGCGCACTCAAGAAGAGAGGGGAACGAGCTGATACTCTTGGAAGCGTTTCGGGCTCTGACGGGCGATGCCGCCAAGATGACCCTCGACATGCTCACCCAATGTTTCAAGAACATGCAGCGAGAGATGCCGCCGGAGAGGGTTACGGAGCTGTTGAACAAGTACGACACCAATGGTGATGGCGCCCTGGAAGCGCAGGAGTTTGTCAACATGTTCGGCGAGCTGGTGGCGCTTCAAGACTCCTTGCTCTCCTCCGGCACCCTGGGCTACATGTCGCCAGAGCAGTACAAGGACGAAGCCGTCACTCCTGCCAGCGACATATGGGCCGTGGGCGCCACGCTCTTCAAGATTACCACCGGCCAGACTCCCTTCACTGTAACGGGCGGGACGTGGGGCAAGGCAATGGTTGGGGACATGACCACTGAAGCGCCCTCCCTCTCCTCCTTTCTCTTCAACGCCCACCCGCCCTTTACCGCGGTGGTGAGCAAAGCACTGAAGAAGGATGCCAGGGAGCGTTACGCCAGCGCCCAGGACATGCGCGAGGCCCTTGCTCAAGTCCTCGCCGACTTGGGCCCCATGCAGGGCAAGGCGTACATGACCGAATGGAACCGGACGGAAGGAGGTGGCACGGCATCAGCTTCAGGGCTCTACACTCATGGGGTAGCGTGGGAAAAGGCTTGGCGAGGATGATGCATGATGGCGAGGATGATGCATGCAGAGCGCCAGCGTGCTCCTGAGCACAAGGCAGAAGACGCGACAGGCATCGTGCTTATCGGCGCACGATGCCACACGATGCCACACGCCATCGTGCTTTTCGGTACACGATGCCACACGACAGCCATCGTCAATGGTCGTCATTGCCGGTGCCCCTGAAGGCTCCAAATTGGCCAAGCGCAAAAATTGGCCGTGGGCGCAAATGGCGGGATAGATCACAATAGACATGTTTTGATCCCTGAAAAACTTGGAAACCCGTGTTTCGAACTCTGGAAACCCGTGTTTCGAACTCATACACATCTGCGATTTGCCCGGCGTGGACGGCGGTGCTGGAGGCCACTTGGTCACGCACCACTGTCGCCGAGAGAGGTTGCCTCACTCACTCGCACGGTCCACTTGGCGTTGCACCACATTATGAATGCACACGGACTGCGGATGAAACAGCTGTCTGATGACTCGATACCACTCAAGTAACAACAAGACAGCTGACACAGCACACGAGCGGTCGTGTTGTTAACTTGAGCGGCATGTGCCAGCATACCACACCAGACAGCTGTCTCGAGCCACTCCATGCCACCTGTTGCCGTGGTCAAGAGCTGCCACGTTGAGCGTCTTGGGGCAAGTGAGGTCAAGAAGATCTGGCCCACAGCATGAGAGTCTTTAGCAGTCTCGCAGCTTCTCACGAACCCCTTGCAGCATCCCCCGTGCCGAAAGCAGGAGGGTGGAGTAATGTTCGAGAATGCTGGAGCAGCGATGCTGGAGAATGCGCTGTCTGAGGAGCGGAGGCGAAAGGCACGCAGCCCTCTATAGTTGCGCCCTCTGTTGTTGCGGCGGAATAGGAGTCCTGGAGCCCCGGAGGAGCGCCTGCCAGCGTGCCATCCATGCCACCGCTCGCGAACCCTTGCACAACGCCGTGATCGCTGCTCTCGTACAATAACGACCCCCCTGCTGCAACGTCACGGGCACCAACGGCTTTCTCCAACGGCTCTCCCTTTTTGGCTCGGGGTCTTCTGGGAGGCGCCGGCTTCTGTGCGCGCCCCGCATGGTGTTTGAGTTGAACAGATAAGGCATCTTCTCGTTACGCAAGGCACAGGACAGGCTAGGACGCGTGAGCTTGGTGAGCACGCAGCACTAGCAGACGCGGCACTAGCTCTAGCACTGTCAGACCTCCCCCTGTGTCACCCTACTCTAAGCCGTCAAGACTCGGCTGACATGGCATGCGCAAAAGAGGCAAGGGCGGCAAGGTGGGCAAGGGATGCAAGGGATGGGCAAGCACGGGGAGGAGGGACAGGGCTCTGCACCTTGGCTATGGCCTGAGCGTGCTGGACCATGAGCAAGTGCTGCTGCTGCATTGCGAGCATCTGGGCGCCCATGCCTGATGACATGCCTGATGACATGCCTGCTGGCATGCCTGCGTACATGCCTGCCGGTGCAATAAGAGGGGCAGGAGGAGGAGGTTGAGCGGAAGCGTTCCAAGCGCTTGCCCAGGCGTTTTGCCCGAAGGCGCTGGCGCCTCCTGCACCATACGTGGGCGATGGGCCCTCGCAAGAAGCAAGGGCTGGGTCCGACGAGGAAGCAAGGGCTGGGTCCGACGAGGCCTCGGATGCCTGCCTACAAGGCTCGGATGGCTCGCATCGATGCCTCGCATCCCTCTCCTCCCATCCCTCGCGCCCCCCTGATCCCGAGCATGCCCTCTTCTGCGCCTTGCTCAGCCGAGGACTTTTAGGGGCGGCATAGGCGGGTAGATGGAGCATTTGCTGCTGCTGCATGCCATGCTCCTGGTGTTGCGAAAGCAGCTCCGAATACTGTCCCCCGCTGGTGCTCGTCTGCGTATCAGGCCATGGCACGTCATCATCACATGGCACGTGAGCGCTATCCTGACATGCCACGTGAGGTAACATGACTGAGACCCAGACGTGCCCACGGGAGACTGAGACGTGCGCACACGGGTGGCGGACAGAGGGTATTGCGTATTGGGTATTGGGTATTGGGTATTGGGTATGAAAGGGCCTTTCGAGGCTCGGGTGTTTTCAAGACTCGGCACGTGTCAGTCTCCAGCCCTTCCTACTCGCTCCTCCCCACCACAAAGCACTCTTACAGGCTAGACACACATGGGGTGAATCGGCAACAAGGTTGGGGCGTACAAGGTTGGGACGTACCGGCTGGGCTTGCTTGCTGGCCCGCCCTCCATTCATCAGTTTGCTTCCTCCTGTCATCCAGCCTCCTCCTCCTTGCCCTCCTACACCACCACTTTCAAACGATGGTGGTCCAGCAAGGAGCGCATCGGCGACGCCTTTGTCCACTCCGGCTTGAGGACCCGGGAGGTTAAAGACTTGCTGCAGCTGGTGGTGGTGGTGCAGGACTTGTGCTTGACGTTGCCTCAGCAGGCCTTGCTTCTCGCGCTCGAACTCTTGGGCTGTAATGGGGGCACGGGCGTGCGTGCAAGCATGCATCACTCGGGTGCAAACATGCATCACTCCATGGCCTCACTTTGCAACATGATGCAGCGAGGCAACGCGCTGCGCAAGAAACCAGAGCTGCACCAAGGCCTGCGCATTCAGCGTCCATGGGCTCAGCGTAACCGGGAACTGCGCTAAAAAAATGGCGTGATGGCCGACGCAGGAGACCAACTCGCAGCTCGCCATTTCTTTCGCACAGGCGGAAGCCAAGAATGGGATCCGGGCCGCAGGGGGTGGTGCTCATCCTTTCTTCCACTCCAACCTTCTTCCTGCCCTTGCGCTCTCTCTGCGTGCTGACCTGACAGGACGCCTTCATCCAAAAGCGCCGCCACCTCCTGCAGCCCCTCCACGTAGGCTTTGTTGATAGCTTCCAGCCTCCTGTTGTTTCATAGCTTGAGCCTCAAGCGCACACGGAGACACCACACATCTAGATTCAAGCGCACACTCAGACACCACACAGCCCCAGAGAAGGCGTCGGGCGAAGAATTTCGCCGCGAACTCGCCAAATTAGCGAGTGCCCAGGAGGGGTTGCGTCTTCCTTTTCCGCTTGCGCGGCGGCGAGCTCTCCCTCTCAACGTGAGAGCACACCCTCTCGGGTCAACAAGCGTCAGAGGTCAGTCCACACCCTGTGCAGGTAACAGGTGTGCAAGGAGGCAGGGAACGCCAAGAGTGGGGGCGGAGGCAGGTAACTGCGCGCGGAGGCAGGTAACGTCACAGCCCAGATGCAAGAGAGACCAAAGGGTGTTGGAGCAGTGTGCACAGGCTGGAGGAAGGCACAGGTCCCTGCAAGGGTGCGCTTCCTGGGGAGGCAGGCGCAAAAGCTAGTCGACGTGGACAACATACAGCTGGTCCACGTCGACACAACATACAGCTCGTCCACATCGACAACATAGAGCTCGTCCACCATCAATTTTTAAACACACAGCTGGTAGACAAGATACAAGATAGAGCGGGGAGACAAGATGCCAGATGGAGCGGGGAGACAATAGACAGACGGTGCGGGAAAAGGGTCGGGAAAAGGGTCGGGAAAAGGGGCGGGAAATGAGGCGTCAAAAAGGGCGGAAAAGGGTCGGAAAAAGGGGCGGGAAAAGGGGCGGTAGACAGACCGTTGCTGCGCGCGCCAGTCAGCCTTGCCGTCTCTCATGCCGCCTTTTTTGCCACCGGAGCCGGAGGGCGCGAGCTGGATGGCGCGCATATTGTGATGCATCAGGTATTCGATGAGCTGGTAGTGTCCCAGGGGCGGCGCTGCAGCCGCCGCCGCCGCCACCGCCGCCTGCGTCTGCTCTTGTCTATCCTGTGCAGCCTCCTCCGCAACATGAATTGCATGCGGCTGCTGCTGCGGATCAAGCGGCAGCGGCGGCTGGGACTGCTCCTGCCGATGTCTCTCGCGCGGAGGAGGCGCAGCGTGCGCGAGAGCAAGTGAGCGAAGGCCTGTGAGCGCACTCGAAATTTCGCCCGAGCGCGGGTGGCTCGGTATCGGAAATTGTTCGCGCTCCAGCAGCGCCAGAACCTCGTGAATCTTGTTCGCCAGCAGCCCCGGTCCTGATCAGTGTTTGCAGAAGCTAAGGATGAGTATTTGCTTGCACAAGCTAACGATGAGGATTTGCACAAGTTAGCTTAGCTTGTGCTGTCCCGCAACTGCCACGTGTTTGAGCCAGCGCAGGCGGGCGCCTACATACGTACCGAGGTCCCGGATGGCTTTGCACTCGGTGCAGGCCCGTCGGATGCGCTTGTGCTCGCAAATGCACTGGCGACATCTGTGCCGGACCTTGCCGTGCTCGCAAAGCGACTTTCCGCCGCAGTCTCGGCATCGGTTGCGAACTTTGTTGTGCTCGCAGATGCTGCCACCCTTGCATTCTTTGCACTGGCTCTTGCGGCGGTCGTGTATGCAGAAGCCGATTCCGCCACACTCCCTGCACGTGCTCCGCACGCGGTTGTGTGCGCAGATGCCCGGCCCTTTGCATTCTTTGCAATACCACCTGTACCGTTTGTGCGGACAGAGGCCAGATCCGTCGCACTCGCGACAGAACTTCTTTTCCTTGCCGTGCACACACTTGGGCACCAGGTACCTGCTCGCGGCACCGACCCGAGATCGCGAAGCGCGACGGTGGTCACACTGGGTATATGTTTGTTATGTACATATTTCTAGGCACTATGGACGCGGCAGAATAGCAGCAACGCACTTGTAGATCTTCTTCTTCTTTGGGCGCTCCTTCTTGGGGCCCTTTGCCTTCATCCCTTCCTTTCGCACGACATCCACCACCGACGCAAGCCCGTCCCCGTACTGCCCCGCGCCCACGGGCTGCCTCGGAGGCATGGCAATCGCAGCGAGAGAAAAAAACTTTCACGTGAAAAAAAAAGCGCCCCGTGGTATTGGACAAACCGTCGACCACCCAACAACCATTTCCGCTGTTCCGGCAGACCGGGATGCCCAAGCCCAAGAAGGGCAAGGGGACCTCATTCGAAGAGCCTGCATCCTGCGTAAGACAGACTGCCGCGCTCCCCATGCTGCGCGGGTCGTGCGCTCACCCACACCTGGTGGGAGTCTCTGCCAAAAGTCTGCTTCCTGCCCTTGCGTAATCTCCCCTTTTTGTGCTCCTGCGCGCTGCCCCGTTGCTGCTCCTCAGGTCGATGTTTTCGGCGTTGCGCCAGGCGCACAACTCATCACGCCAGCAGGTACGATCCCGCTTGCAGCAAATTCATTTGCTCTAGTGACCACGGCATCAACGCAGCAGCTGCTGCCTTGCAACTTTGCCAAAAACACTGGCCATATCATTTTGCACGTTCAGGGTGCCTGTTGAATTGCGTCGTCTGAAATTGCAGTGTTTTGCTGCACAGGGGTGGATGTGACGGTTGTGGGCATGGGGAAAGTCGATGGTTTTCTGTACGCCACGTATCCTGGTAGCTATGTTGCACCTCTGGGAGATGCTGACGGACAGCCGGTCGCGGATTGGGAAGAGCTTCTCAATGCGGTATACACACTGCTGATGAAACCGCAACGACGCGTTAGCACTGCCTCACGTTTGCGCTCTAAGCTCTGTAGTGGATTGGAAGACTGCGGGCTGGTTTGGGCGTCTCAGAAGTGAAATCCTAGTGCTAATGCACGCGAAACGCAGGGGTATACACTGAATCGACATTACGTCCGCGAGCTCGTGCACGTGATAGATGGAAAACGAATATTTGACCCCAAAATGCCCGTTGAGCACGACGCAACAGTCTTCGCGAACCAATCTGAGTTGACAAGTAAAATGCTCCAAGACATGATCACTGATGCGCAAGTGCCGGCGGATCAAATGAAAGAACTGTCGCTCCTTTCTGGTGTGTGTGTGTGTATGTGTGTGCGCGCACGTGTACTGTGGAATCTTGGCCTGCACGTGAGATTATGATGTAGCACCACCGAACGAGGGCTCAACAGAAGTACTCCACCAAATGCCGTTGGCCGCGCATTGCGCGTCAACACACAACAGGGAAAGAACGGGAACGAAAACAACGGCTTGTCATTTCGGAAATGCCAGAAGCGGTTTTGCTGCCAAAAATCCGCGATATCTTGCAGGTTTGATGCGGCTAGATCAACTGGCCCACTTGGCAATTAGCGTAAATATTGGCGGCGTGCGCATGGCTCTAATCCTATCCAATCCCATGCTGCCAATGTTTAAATGCCACGGCCCCTATCCCACGCCCCGTTGCATGGCAGCGTGGGATTGGGTCGTAGGAGTACGGCGTGGGAACGTTGCGTGCGTTGACCGCGTAGGGCCATATGTAGTGTGATCTATATACATCAGACTCCCACACTATATATACCGTATATATATAGTGTGTGTGTAGGAGTGTGAGCGCTTGCTTGTTCATCAGCATTGTGGCGTTGTTTTTCAACCACACATTCTCACACTATATGTATATACCGTTAGGGTGTGAGCCACTGCTTTTACTGATCAGTTTTGTGGCGTCCTCCTTGAAGATTCGGGCATGCATATTGTCTCTCAGGCCCCAATCTCACGCTCTATCGCGCCAATCCCACGCCGCCAATCGCAGGCCCCAATCTCACGCCCCAATTCCACCCGTATGCATATAGCGTTTTCACGTTTATATTTATATAAGGTCAGAATGTGAATGTGAGCTACTGCTTGTTTTAATGTGAGCTACTCTTTGTTCTAATCAGCGTCATGGCGTCCTTTGTCAAGATTCGAGGGCAACCGACTACCGCGTTCGAGGGACACACTGGCACTTACGTTGCAACAAAGCCGGAGAAGCAGCTGATATTTGAGCGTTGCGCAGGACACTTTCACGGGCCCGGATAACATTAAAAAGATTTTGAGAATAGAAAAGTTTGCGCAGCCCAAGACATATTCTCCAGTGAGTCTTGCGCCCGTGCAAACCACCCCATTCTCGCTTCTCCTTTGTCGCCCTATTTCGCTCGCGTCTGAGCATGCTGTCGCCGACACTAAGCAGCATGCAACTTGTCTGCTTGTGTTCAACATTCAGTAGCAAAGCATCTTGGATAACCACTCAACTTAACCACACATAACCACTCAACTTAACCACTCCGGTTTGTGTGCGCAGCACAAAGAGTCTCTTCTGTTAAGCAGAGGTACAACATTCGACATGACATTTCCTACCTCCCCTCAAAAAGTTGCGGCGGCCTCCTCCGCACACATAACAAAGGAGTACTTTGCAAAACCCGAAAATCGTGATGAAAAGGCCAATCTGCCCTGGCAGGTATTTGGCCCATGGGAAGCGCGCGTCCTAATACTCCGCCGAGTGCAGTACCGTCTTCTGTTTTTTAGTGACATTGGCCTCAAAAAACTCATCTTGGGGGGTATTTGTCCTCGGCGGGGTATCGGGGCGCGCTGCGGTGCTCATTGACGCCTTGTTGATTATTTCAAACTTATTTCGCACTGACATTCGTTCGTCTCACTTGCTTGTTCGTGTGTGTGTGTGTGTGCGCGCGCGCGCATGCTATGGCTCACTAGGTCAAGTGTTATTTCGACAAAAATTACGACCCGCTGGTGCTGCCCCCCGTTGTAAAACAATATTTCGCGCTCAATCCAGTCGAGCCTCCGCCAGAGAAGAAGGGCAAAAAGGGCAAAAAGGGCAAAAAGAAGTAAATAAAAGCGATGTTTTTAAAACACGGAAAGTGCACACGGCGCATCTTCACCGCTGAAAATCAGCACAGGGTGACTGGAATTTTCGAATTCGTCGAGGGCTAGTCGAAACGACGTGGTCGAGCGGTCGAAACCTCGAAATCCTCAGGCCATCTTGGTCATTTTGATTTCGGAAATCCCCTCCCGTGGCGCACTTTGCGTTGTGCGTTGATCAACCTGTGCTCACCTAACAGCGTCTCCACCTCCGCCTGCTCTAACACCTGCGAGCGCATGAAACATGCAGCGGGTCAAACCTTTTAGATGGAATGTAACAACGATCCCGGGCATGTTGGAGGTGCGGCATACGTATATATACACAGATTTGTCCACGGCGGAGCCGGCTGAAGCATCCCTCCTCGGACCGGCCACGTGCATAGCAACGCTCTGCGCTCGTCGAAAGGCGTGCCACAAGGCCAAACGGAGAGGGGGGGTATAGTACTCGCTGCCATATGCTGGGGCCCGAGCGCCCAGAGGCGGTGTCACCCGGAAGAGGCGTAGGTACAGGCGTTGTACCTACCGACCTTTGAGTCATTTTGCCTTGAGTCTTTTGTTGTCAATAAACTTTTCTCTCTCTCTCTCTCTCTCTCTCTCTCTCTCACTCTCTCACGGCAGGCACGCCACGGCCCCGTGGAGAGCTAGACAAAGTGCCACCACCTGAGTGCCACCAACTCCACTGCCCTCCCACTCAGTGCCCGATCTGCGGCAAGGCGAATGGAGACATGCAAGTCATGGTCTGCCGACGGCACATGTGTAGCTGCCTAGCTTGCCCTCTCAAGCGCGTGCGTGTAACGTTTACAAGAGCGCAAAGGAGGCAGGAACACACCTGAGTTGCTTGAGACAGTTTCGAGACCGCCGACGCTGGCGTGGCGTGGGGCGCGTGTCCTGGGCCAAAGTGCGTGCTGTGACTGCTGTCGCTCAACACGCCTCGGTGATATGCTGAGGTATTTTCTTTCACATATGCTGTGTGTGGCTTGAATGGCAAGGCTCGCGCTGAGGGCACCTTGAGGTGTGCATAAGGCATGTTGAGGTGCGCTGAGGTGGGTGGAGGTTGGTTGAGGTATCTTGAGACACCTCCCCCAGCCTCATTTGAATGAGCAGGAAAGGAAAATGAGGCGACCGGGTGGAATCGGGCGGGGAGTTGGGGTGTGCCTACGGCCGCCATGCCGCCAGCCAAGACACTCAAGCCGCTCGCGCCCGTATTCGGCAGACTGCCCGGCGGCATGCTGGCTCTCGGCTTACCCACCGAAGCCAGCGAGAGAAAATAGTTGGACAAAGAAGAGTTGGACAAAGGCGAGTTGCACAACGCCGACAAGGCTTGCTTTGACAAAGGCGAGATGCCTGCCGAGATGCCTGCCGCGATGCCTGACAAGGCCAGCCCTGTGCTCCGTCCTGCCCCAACCACACAAGCACCTGCAGCCGTTTGATGGACGCTCGATACGGGCGATAGCGAAGGACTCCCGAAGGATAGCGAAGGACTCCCCCCCCCATACATGCCCTCCATGCACGCGCTGCCGGTATGAGGTGACCAAGGCCAAGCGGCAGAGTGGGGCCATGCATTGGGCTTCTGATTCACGGCCAGCTTCTCCACGGCCAGCGGAGCCATCTCGTGCCCCTGCCGTGCGTGCCTTAAGAGCCGTGAGAGAAGACAAGACCCCCTAGAAGACCCCCAGCATCGGCAACCACACACAAGACGCGCAGCATCGGCAATGACACACCTGAGCACCTCAGCCTCGCCCATTTGCTCAGCACGCAGACAGGGGAGCAGAAGGCAGAGGGTGCTCGAGACTGAGAGACAGGGGAGGAGGCAGTGGGACATGACACACGTCACAGACAACGCAAGGACCTGGAGCAGCGGGTGCTGCTGTTGGTGCACAAGAGGCTGACGCTGTTGGTGCAGCAGAGCCTCAACAAGCCGGCGCGTGGCGGCCTGCGCGTGCTTCAACGAGTGGAACTTGAGCTTTTCGCGCTGGAGCATCTTGACCAAGGTGCTTGGGTTGGCAAAGATGCTCGAGAAAGGCATCAGCGCCTCGCCGTGACATGTGCCGTCGCCTTGCTGCTGTTGACACCTACTGGATTTGTCGTTGAGGACGGCCACGAAACAGATTCTTGTTTCCAAACTAGCCCGCTGCTCTTGGCCAGGCGCGGCACGGGCGGCAATAGCGTGAGACATAAGGTCACCTCCTTGAGGCATGTCGTCACCTCCTTGGGCGTCAGACTTGTGCTTGCTTCCGGCACGTGTGTGATAGCCTGGCACATGTCCTGGCACATGTCTGCTTCGGCCAGGCATGTCCTTGCCCCTTTGATTGCCGTTGGCGTGTTGATTGCAGGCGACGGAGCGGTACAGCGAGTTTGGCCACGACCAACTTGCTCTGTCTGTCCCACTGTTCCACGTCCACCCCGTCTGCCCGTTGTCCGAGTCCCCATTGCTCCAGTCCGTGACGTGGTTGTCGTCGCCGCTCCCGGAGGAGGAAGAGTGGGACGAGTTGGGCGAGTTGGAGTGCCCATTGGTGGAGTCTGTGCCTCGGGTCCCGTCCTTGGAGTCTGTGCCCGACATGGAAGGCGACGAGCTCTTGCGTTCCCCAATGGCGTGCATGCTCGACTTGCTGTTCATGTGGTGAGCCAAAGACGTGGCTGCCTCTTCTGCCAAGGGCCCGTGCTCTTGCAAGTGGTGCGCAGACGTGGTGCGATAAGAATAATTCACTACCCCGGTGGCCATGCCCTTGTGGAGCAACCTTTGATACCAGTTGGCCAAGTGCCAACACGTGCGCATGCGCACGTTGAGGGAGCGGTACGCGAAGACGTAGTGCTTGTCTTGAGCGGGAGCGGGGACATGCAACGAGGCCAGGGCAAAGCCGGCGCCCTTGACCCACTCCAAATAGGCCAGCATCTGTCATAACAAAAAAGTAGCAAGACAAGCTGGTGACGGTGCGGCACACGGTGCCGCGCTAAGCGGGTACACGCACAGGCCGAGCAGGGAGCGGGGAGAAGCGGGCAAGGGAGAAGAGGGCAAGGGAGTAGCGTCTCACCGTGGCCGTGAGCAAATCCTGCCGTTGCGTGCCGTCTTCGTGCGAATAGAGCGGCGTGCTGTCGACGCACTCGATGCACACGCTGTTGGCCAAGCGGTCCGGGCAATCGGACCCGTACTCTCTCACGTACATGACAAAGATGAGGAGCTCGCCAAAGACCGGGCTCACCGTGAAGACTGCCAAAACCCTCCGACGGAACCCAATCTCCTGTGCCGCCCCATTGGCATGCTCCACGACGGGGGCGCGACAAGATGGGCGCTCAACCTGGGGCACGTGCAAAGGCGAATGCAATATGGGGCCCACGTCTTCTGGGGACCTGTCCGACGAGTGCAAGACTTGCCTCGTGTCGGCCACCACCTTGACCAGAGCCAAGACGCAAGGCGGGCTTACGCGAGCGAGCTTCCTGCCACCTCCCCCCCCACCCACAGCTGCTCGTCAGAGACAAAGGAGAAGAGAGTGGCAGGAGGGTACCCGAGACATCGGGTCTAAACGCATGCACGCCTCATGCGGTGTAAGTGTAAGTGGTGAGGGTTCAGGGCCTAAACCCCCGTCAACACGTGAGTGGTCAGGGTCCAAACGCACCCCGCTCTTGCTCGTCGAGTGAGCGTCGAAACGCACCCCGCCCTCTCGTCACGCTTACTGACTGGCGCGCGCGCGCACGAGCGGAGCTCGGCGCGTGGCATCGCTCAAGGCCTGGCCCCGTCATGGCTCCCTCACTGTTGCTCGCTCCATGGGGGGGGGGCCTTACTTGGTCATAAACACGGAGAGGTGGGTGTCTTGGAGCGCCTCACTGCTTGCGCTCCAGAGCGATGGTGCGCTCCAGAGCCTTCCCTCCCGCCCTCCATCTTCTTGCCCAGCATCCTCTTGCCTCCCACTGCCCTCCTTGCATGAAGCTGACGCCACGTAAGCTTGCACACTGGTCACGCTTGCGGCTCTTGGCACGTTGCCCATGGCTCCAGCAGCAAGCGCGTGCATGGCGGGACTGATGGCGGTGGCGTGGGTGAGATTGGGCCATGTCGGCGGCATGGGCGTCGTGCCTGGCAACATGCCTGGACAAATGCGGTTGCGGTGGGTGGGATGTTGTTGCGTCTCCACGGCAACTTGCGTCTCCCGCTCAACGGCCCTCTCCTCTTGCTGCTCGAGCGCATGAGGGACGTGACTGGCGTGTCGGGGGATGCTGTTCGGCATGTTGTTTGCATCACGAGACAAGCTGTTTGCGTCATGAGCCGAGACCAAGTCGCGTCCGCAGCGTGTCAAGTGCCGGCCATAGCCCACAGGCTTGGCGGTGGCGTACGGTGGGATGGGAGGGAGCCTGGCCATGGTGGCGGGAGGGAGGCTGGCCATGGCGAAGGCTGCGTTCCTGGCCATGGCATACGGTAGCTCGACCACAACCTGGTGCTCGTCTACCAGTTCATTGATGCCCTTGGAAAATCGGGTGGCGTCGGCGTCGGCGAGATAGGCGGCGATAAGGCGGTGGAGGCGCACCTTACCGTCCTGCGTGAGTTGTGCGCCAAGGTCGCGCAAGACGCGCAAAATGTAGCGTCCCAGTTTCATCTCGTCCGGCCCATCGATGCCCCACAGCCTTCGCCTCCTGGCCTCCTGTTTCCCTCCATCCCTCCATTGCTCAGTCGTGCTGCTGCGTTAACTAACAACCAGCAGCAACCAGCAGCTCAAAGTGGCTTGAATGCAGGCAATCTCTCTCCCTTTTCCTATAAACATGAATGCAGACAATCTCTCTCCTTTTCCCTACAAACAAACACATGAAACACGTCACCTGTCGCCGCAGCATGTTTCTTCTCATCTCGTCATGGCTGAGGACGTTATGGAATGAGTCGCACACGGGTTGGGTCTGGTGTCCATGCTCCTGGTGCATCGTTACCTCACCCTGCACCTCCTCACTTACGTCTCTGCCGTCTCCTTCGCTTCCGCCGCCGCCGCTGCTGGAGCGCTCATCGCCGGATAACTGCATGACATCATCTTCCAACGGACACTGGACAGCATCTGTGTCAATGTTTTGTGGGCTTTCTTCACTTCCAGTCATTTGCATGGTACCGAACACCAGCAGCAGCGTCGTGCTGCGCAAATTCACCCAAATCAGTCCAAGAGACCGGAATTGGAGCGCGGAAGCGCAAACAACACAAGGGTGGTGAAGGCTGCAACGCACCTGTAGCAAGTGTAGCACTTGATGAAAGAGATGAAGTCATCCGTCGAAAAGTTGCCATTCCGCCACGACGAGAGGCAGGTTTGCAGCGCAAGCCGGGCGCCTGTCGGCAGCTCCTGGAGCACACGCTCAAAGTGATGGTGTGTGAGCGGAGCAGGGTAAGGCTCCTCGTGCCCATCTGGGCGCCCCTCTGCTTTCTCAGCTTCATGTTCGTCGCCCTGGTCGTCTGCGGATGAGGGTGGCGACGAGCGCCTGCGTTTTAGCTTGCCTGCGCGCTCCGCCATCTGCTCGCGCTCCATCAGCCCCGCAGCGATTTCGTACCGCGCATGCACGGTCCGGCCCTACACAAACCCCTGTAGACACTCCATGTACAGCTCTCCTGCGCCAAAGCGCTGTGGCACATACTTTAGGCTGAGATTGGGTATCTCATCAGCAAGATACCAATCTGAACTTATACCCAACTGAACGACGTCTTATAAGTCAACTTTTCATTTTCATGAATTTCGTTTTTGTTTCTCTTAAGCTGGATTCGGAGTTTACCACAGCTCAACTTTGACGAGATTTTTAATCTCATGGTATCTCCGCGAGCAGCAAGGTGCACATACGAACCACGACAATGGCGTTCGAGTACGCAGAACCAGGCGCGCTGGGCGACCTGGCGCGCGCGACCGTCGCGCTGCTGGTGTGGTTCTATGTGGCGCTGTTCACGCAGAGCTACGCCAAGATCGCGCTGGTGCAGCGGCAGCGGCAAGAACAGTTTGGGATGTTGAGCTACAGGATGGTCCACTACACGGACCCGGACGTTGCGCGATTAAAGTACGGGGTTCCGCACGACTCGCCAATCGCGCTGACTGCTGATCGCACGGCCGGCAATCTGAGCGAGCAGCTGGTGCCATTCTTGGCGTCAGCGTGGCTCCGCGCGCTCCTAGTGCCGGGCGCAGCTGAATCGAGCAGCCGTCTGTGCTATGCGTATCTGGTCTCGAGAATGGTGTACCCCTTTGCCTTCTACGCCGGCCACCCATTGCTCCAGCTTTCAACACAGCCGGGGTACCTGATTGTGTGGGGACAGCTCGCAGACGTGGCCTGTTACGCTGGGGATCCGCCAACCTGGTACGTCTTCCATGTCACGCTGCCCCCTAGCGCGCGCCGACATGACTCTTTTTTGAGGGCAGGTGGTCTCCCGCGCGCACTGAGGTTGCAATTTTTACGCTGGGCGTGGCCTGTGAAGTCCTGTTCCTTGGCCAATGGGCTGCCGCAAGGTTCTCGAAGGGCGACGTAAGCAGCAAGGACCAGTCTGATGCGATCACGCACCCGCAAACACCGCGGGGGAGGTCGCGGCGCAAGGCGCAAGGGAACAGGGGCGTCGCGCCTTCTCGCTCCCCCTCCTAGCCTATACTAACAGGAGAAGATGACAGGCTCAATTGAGGCCGCCTGTCCCTGCTTCTGCCGTGTCGCAAAAGGGCCAGCGGTACAGTCGTGTGCAGATGACTTGACTCGCCGAGAATTTCGGAAGTAGAAGCAGCCGTATGTTCAATATTGCTTTTGTTACGGTGTCTGGCGGTACCTCCGTGTATCCGCCAGCCGGGTTTTTGTAGCGAGTTTTATTGTTGCCCATAGTTCATTGGGACACCGGGCGATTTAAAAAAAAAACCCACAATCAGCCGACAGTCTCCGCCACCACTGCAAACTTGGCGGAGGGCTCCGCCTCGATCCCCGGCACCAGTGTCTACCGGAGGCCGAAGTGGGGTAGGAAGATCGTCAGACGGCCACAACGAGCACAGTCGGATTGTCCTGCAACCGGACAGGAGCAGCCCTCACTCGTCAGGCTTGAGTGATGCGCCCTGGCTTAACCGCAGGCCCGGGCGCCCTGGGTCCCTCTATAGTATCATTGAATACGAATAAATCCTCCTCCTCCTCCTCCTCCTCCCCTCCGACTCGTAACCTCAGGCTGGTACTTTGGTAGAAGGAGTCCAGATGAGGCAGTGGAGGCTTAGCGCAAGGAGAAAGATGCGAGAAAGCGCAAGAGGCTACGGAGGCGGCTGGCGGCGAGGGCGGCAGAGGTCAAGAGCAAGGAAGAGGAGGCAGCGAGGACGGCAGAGGCCTCGAGGAAGGAGGAGCAGTCGGCGAGGGCGACAAAGCGCAAGGAGCAGGACCACACTCGAAGCAGATGGAGGCTGCAGTGGCGCCCGCAGCAGCAAAGAACGTGCCGACTGCCCCACAGTCGGTGCAGACTGCGGGGTGGGGCGCTGGGCGTTCACCGTTCTCCGCTTCGAGCTCGCTCGCGCGCACGCTTTCTGCGCGCGATATCTTCCGGAGCTCCTCGTTCTTGGCCTGGAGCTCAATCGCCAATGGTCTGCGAGGCGGCTGCTCCGGCGCCAGGCAGGTATGAATCCGCAGCTTCGCGCGTTGGGAAGTAGGCGCAGGGGCTGGACATAGAGGATTGGTTCGTGAGCTGAACCTGAAAAGCCAAATTCATGAAAATGAGGGAGGAACGGTGTGGTGGGGCTTGCGGTGGTGGCGGTGGTGGCGTGCGCGGCGGGCTTGACTGCACGCAGCGGCTCGGGCACGACGCTGCTCGATTTCCCCATGAACTCGGGGATCGTGTACCCCATGAACGCGGACGCCATTGGCATCAGCG
>Ga0315905_10002938_pt1 | contig 17746 bp, 17 predicted proteins | sample LakEriMetagenome_5_FD_203522 | JGI IMG/M metagenome (GOLD analysis project Ga0315905, IMG submission 203522) | Freshwater fungal communities from buoy surface, Lake Erie, Ohio, United States - Buoy 4 MA121 | ecosystem: Environmental > Aquatic > Freshwater > Lake | place: USA: Lake Erie, Ohio... | reverse complement strand
CTTGCCTTATCAATTCTTTTGATTTCTTTTCAGCGGCTACTAAGGCGGCCTCAGCCTGTTCCTTTTCAAGAATTATGGCCTGTTGCTCAGCCAACAATACTTGGGCCTGCTGATTTTTTTGATCTTGCGCCTGGGAAATCAAGGTACTTAATTGGTCAGTTGATGCCGCTAGAGCTTGCAGTGACTTTCGCTCAATTCCAGAAACGGTGGGTGTTGTATCAATGACCGCATCAGGATCGCTGGTTGGATCATCAACTGTGGCTGCAGCTGCAACCACTTCGGCTTCGGCAAGAGTTTGGCGATCCTCGGAGCGGCTTGCAGCCTGGGCGCGCGAGGTGCTGGTTTGAATCGAGGCGACAGGTGCTTGCGCTACTAAGGCCAGTTCATTAGCAGCAGAGGTTTCTAAGACAGTTATGTCACCGGCCTGAGTGACTTCAGCAACGGTCGATCCCGAAGTAGCCACAACCGAGCTCATGCCGGCAACACCTACGAGTGCACCTAGGTGCTTTCCGGAAACAACCTTCTTTTTTGGGGCAGCATGACGCGCAGCGCGATGACGACCGCGTGGTTCTGTGCTCATGATTAACACCCTATCGGAAGCAAAAATGCTTAAGTTATAAGTCTTTTCTACCTGAATTTTGGGCCTTTGGGAAATGAAAATGGGGTGTCAGTGACCAAAGTGACATAACCCACCTCAAATTTGCCGAATAATCCCAATATTTGGAAAATTTAGCTCGAATACGAGCAAATTGCGGGCAAGCCGAATTTGCCTGTATGAATAAGAGGTGAGCCAAATCCGAATCGTCATTGCCAAGCCTGGTCTTGATGGCCATGATCGCGGAGCCAAAGTTATAGCCCGCGCGTTGCGAGATGCTGGATTTGAAGTGATTTACACCGGACTACACCAAACCCCAGAACAAATAGTACAAACTGCAATTCAAGAAGACGCTGATGCGATTGGCTTGTCAATTCTTTCGGGCGCACATTTAACTTTGTTTCCTGCGGTAATCGAATTACTGGCAACAAAAGGCGCATCCGACATTGTTGTGTTTGGCGGCGGCGTGATTCCAACTGATGATGTCACCCAATTACAAGATTCGGGTGTTGCACATGTGTTCACACCTGGTACACCAATTGGCGATGTTGTGGAATGGGTTCGCGCCAACGTGGGTGTAGCTAGCGTTCGATAGAGTTAGGTCACAAGCGAGAGAGAGTGGCCCGCAAACCGTGGATCTATACGAGTACCAAGCCAAAGATTTATTCGCCAAGCATGGCGTTGCAGTTGTACCAGGCAAAGTTTGTTTCACGCCTGAAGAAGCCCAAGCGGTTGCATCTGACATCGGCACAACTGTTGTCGTCAAAGCTCAAGTTAAAACCGGCGGCCGGGGTAAAGCTGGTGGGGTAAAGCTCGCTGACAATCCAAGTGATGCCAGGGATCGAGCCCAAGATATTCTCGGGCTGGACATTAAAGGACATGTCGTCCATAAAGTTTTAGTTGCTGAAGCAGCAGACATTGCATCTGAATACTACGTTTCATTTTTGTTGGATAGAACAAATCGCACATTTCTTGCGATGGCCAGCGTCGAAGGTGGCGTAGAAATTGAAGAGGTCGCCGTAAATAATCCTGACGCATTAGCCATGATTCGAGTTGATGCACTTGTTGGTTGCACGGTCGAAAAAGCAACTGAAATTGCAGATGCTGCAAAGTTCCCAGCCGAAGTCAGGGAACAAGTTATCGAAATGCTCCAGAGCCTATGGAAAGTTTTAGTTGAAGAAGATGCAACTTTGGTGGAAGTTAACCCGTTGGCAAAGATTTCTGATGGCAGAGTTCTTGCTCTAGACGGAAAAGTTTCATTGGATGACAATGCGCAATACAGACACGAAGATCATCTGGCATTAATTGATAATGCCCAAACTGATGCAATCGAATTGCGCGCAAAAGAATTTGATTTGAACTACGTAAAACTCCAGGGTGAAGTTGGAATCATCGGAAATGGTGCCGGTTTGGTTATGTCCACTCTGGATGTGGTTGCTTATGCAGGTGAAGAGTTTGGTGGAGTTAAGCCAGCAAACTTCCTTGACATTGGCGGCGGTGCCAGCGCACAAGTTATGGCTAATGGTTTAGATATCGTTCTAGGTGATCCCGATGTTAAGGCCGTATTCGTAAACGTATTCGGTGGAATTACTGCTTGTGATGCGGTTGCTAACGGAATTGTGCAGGCAGTTGCAATGCTTGCCGATCGCGGTGAACCAATTACCAAACCGATTGTGTGCCGCATTGATGGCAACAATGCTGTCGAAGGTCGCCGGATTCTCGATGAGTCTGGCATTGCATTGATTGAACGTGTTGAAACCATGGATGACGCTGCCAGACGCGTTGCCCAACTAGCTGCAGGTAAGTAGGACTTCTAATGGCAATTTTTCTGAATGCAGATAGCAAAGTTTTAGTTCAAGGAATGACTGGCTCGGAAGGCACAAAGCACACCCGACGCATGGTGGCTAGTGGCACAAATGTTGTTGCTGGCGTAACTCCAGGTAAGGGTGGGCAAGAAGTTGACGGCATCCCAGTTTTTAACAACGTTGGCGAAGCAATGGCAGCAACTGGCGCTAATGTCTCGGTGGTTTTTGTGCCACCTAAGTTCGCTAAAGCCGCAGTCATTGAAGCGGTCGATGCAGCTATTCCATTGTGTGTGGTAATTACTGAAGGCATTCCAATTCATGACACTGCAGCATTTTTTCAATATGCCGAAAATTCCGGCAAGACTCGATTAGTCGGACCAAACTGCCCCGGCTTGATTAGCCCGGGACTTTCAAATGCTGGCATCATTCCCGGTGACATAACGCAAAAGGGACGCATCGGTCTAGTCAGCAAGTCAGGCACGCTGACTTATCAAATGATGTTTGAGTTAAGGGATCTTGGTTTTTCAAGTTGCGTAGGTATCGGTGGCGATCCAATCATTGGAACAACACACATAGATTGCCTTGCGGCATTTGAAGCAGATCCTGAAACGCAAGTGATTGTGATGATTGGTGAAATTGGTGGCGATGCCGAAGAGCGGGCGGCCGCATTCATCAAAGACAATGTGACGAAGCCCGTCATTGGATATGTTGCAGGCTTCACTGCACCCGAAGGCAAAACTATGGGTCACGCCGGCGCAATTGTGTCGGGTTCATCGGGAACTGCAGCTGCGAAAAAAGATGCACTAGAAGCAGTTGGCGTTCGCGTTGGAAAAACTCCAAGTGAAGCAGCCAGACTTGTTCGGGAAGTCTTAGCGAGTCTTTAATTCGTGTCGAATCAGCTTTTTTTAGGCTGAACTGGGACGATTTTAATTGTGACTAACGATCTTCCTCGCAAGCGACCAACGGGCGCTCCGAATCGTCAGTGGCGTCGTCCAATACCTGAAGATCACATCAACCACTACCCACCATTGATTGCTGGTGCAATAGCTGCTGGCGTTTCAGTTGGAATTGGATTGATTTTAACTTTAGGTTTCATCATGGCCGCGTGGCTATTTGCAGCTCATGGTAGTGAATCAACGCTGCAGGTGCTTCGAGCTGCTGGCCTTGCTTGGCAGGTATTGCATTTAACACCGATTGTTATCGGGACAACCACAATCGGAGTACTTCCTTGGGGATTCTTGTTCCTGCCAGTTCTAATTTTATGGAAAGCAACGCACTGGGCGCTGAAGAGCTCCAGCCCTAGAACTGCAATTGAATTTATTCGAGTCGCAATTTCAATAAGTATTCCCTACTCAGTTTTCGCAGCACTTGTTGGATTAATTTCTTCAACCGACAATCTGCACACTGACTTAACTTCAGCATTTTTGCACTCACTGCTTGTTGCACTCGCTGTAACTACCGTTTGCATTATTACCTTTGCACCATCACGAACAATTTTGACGGACGCGTTACCAAAGGTATTTATCGATGGCATCAGACCAGCGCTAGTTGCCTTTGGACTTTTGTTTGTTGCCGGATCGCTTTTAACTTCGGTGGCCCTTGTTTTGAATTGGGAACAGTTGCGTGCAGTCACGACACTTATGTCTCCTGGATTCATTGACGGATTCTTTATGACGCTATTAGGAATTGGATATTTACCGACAGTAAATGTTTGGGCGATGTCATATTTGTTGGGCCCAGGAATCACGCTTGGAGGCGGAGTTGTGACTCTGGGTAATGCCAACCCAGGAGCGCTACCTGCATTTCCGTTACTTTCTATTCTGCCGAGTGAGTCAGCGTCATTTGCCCCATACTTTATCTTGATTCCAATTCTGATAGGTGTCGTTATATATGTCTTGATACCTCGAGAAAGATGGTCAGCACAAGGTGAGACACTTCCAGTCACACTTTCCTTTGTGCTGCGGTGGCGTGAGTTAGTCACCTTGGTTATTTCGATCGGTTTACTTTCGACCTTGATTTGGCTTGTCGCAAGTGTCTCAAGTGGCTCTCTTGGTACTGGTTATCTAAAGTTCATCGGGCCGATGCCATCTCAAATGGCGTTTGCGGCAATCTCAGTTTGTGGTGTTTCAGCACTACTAAGTCTGGTGATGCCTCGTACGGTTATGTCACTTATTCACTATTGGTCTAACCGCGAAGCTATTACAAAATAGACTTAAGTGGTGGCGGATTTTCGCGTAGTTGTGTTGGCTTCGGGCGCTGGCACGTTGTTTACGGCCCTGGCAAAACAAGCCGATCAAATCGGAGTTCAGATTGTTGGACTCATAACGCAGGCTCAGGTTCCGGCTTGTGAACGTGCCCATGAATTAGACGTACCCGTAACGGTTGTCCCATTCCTTGAGGATCGAGTTAAGTGGGACCAGAATCTGGCTACCGAACTTAGCCGGCTAAAGCCTTCACTAATTGTTTGTGCTGGATTTATGAAAATTCTTGGGCCAGTTGTCTTGCGATTCCATCAGGGCAAAATCATAAATACCCATCCAGCGTTACTTCCAAATTTTCCTGGTGCTCACGCCGTGCGAGATGCGCTCGCTGCTGGAGTTACTGAAACTGGTACCACGATTCACTTCGTGGATAAAGGTGTTGACACTGGAGAAGTGATTGCTCAGTCCAGAGTTAAGGTTGAGCCAGGGGACACCCAAGATTCACTTCATGAGCGAATTAAGCAAGCCGAACGCGAACTATTGGTATCAACAGTAAGTGACATTGTCCAAGGAAAGGTGACTCTGAAATGACGCAAACTCGCAAAGTCACTCGAGCACTTATCAGTGTCTACGACAAAACGGGATTAACCGAACTGGCCCAAGGACTTCATGAAGCTGGGGTAAAAATAGTTTCGACTGGCAGCACTGCAGCAACAATCGCCGCACTTGGTATCCCGGTAACTGAAGTCAAAGATGTAACTGGGTTCCCAGAATCACTAGATGGTCGCGTAAAAACTTTGCACCCTAAGATTCATGGCGGACTACTTGCAGATGTGCGCAAACCCGAACATGTTGCCCAACTTGCGGAACTTGGGATCGAAGCTTTCGAGTTAGTCATTGTGAACCTCTACCCATTTGCCCAAACTGTGGCATCGGGGGCAAGTATCGAAGAATGTATTGAGCAAATTGATATCGGTGGACCGGCGATGGTTCGAGCAAGTGCCAAGAATCATGCCAATGTTGCCGTCGTGGTCGACCCACTGACTTATGAAACTGTTCTTGCGGCGGTGAGAAAAGATGGATTTACAAAACCTCAACGGGTAGCCCTAGCCACTTTGGCATTTCAGCATGTTGCGCAATATGACGTGGCTGTTTCAAGCTGGCTAGCTTCGGTAGTTTTGCCAGATTCAGACCCTTCGCAAGTTGGCTTCCCAGCATGGTTTGGTGGAGTTTGGGAACGCGCTCAAACCTTGCGTTATGGCGAAAATCCACATCAGGATGCTGCGCTTTATGTTGCAAAGTTTGGTGAGTCTGGAATTGCTCAGGCAGAACAACTTCACGGCAAGGAAATGTCCTACAACAATTTTGTTGATGCCGATGCTGCATATCGCGCTGCTTACGACCACAAGGCTCCTACCGTTGCAATCATTAAGCATGCGAATCCATGTGGCATTGCAAGCGATAAAGATATTGCTCAGGCTTACCGCAAGGCCCATGCCACTGATCCGGTATCAGCTTTTGGCGGGGTAATAGCGTCAAATCAAAAGGTAACAAAAGAAATGGCAATTGCAGTCTCTGAGGTATTCACCGAAGTTATCGTGGCACCAGATTTTGATAGTGACGCACTTGCTGTCCTTTGCGAGAAAGCTAACATTCGAGTTTTAAAAGCGGCTGCGCCAAATGAGAATGTTCATTCCCAAATGAGACCAATATCGGGCGGAATGCTTTTACAGTCTCAAGATAGATTTCAAAGTCCAGGTGACGCAGTATCGAGTTGGAAATTAGTAGCAGGACTTGCGGCGGATCCTGCAACCTTGGCGGACTTAGAGTTCGCTTGGCGCGCCTCACGCTGCGTTAAGTCGAATGGAATTTTGCTGGCTAAAGATCTAGCTGCCGTTGGTATTGGAATGGGACAAGTAAATCGCGTGGACTCGGCCCGGCTTGCAGTATCCAGAGCGGGTGAGGAACGTGCAAAAAATAGTGTGGCTGCTAGCGACGCATTCTTCCCGTTTCCAGATGGCATAGAAGTTTTGCTCAGCGCAGGAATTTGTGCCGTGGTCCAACCTGGTGGATCAGTGCGAGACGCTGAAGTAATTGAAGCGGCCAGTGCCGCAGGAATCACCATGTACTTTACTGGGACCAGGCATTTCTTCCATTAAATTAAAGCGTTTACCTGCATCCCACCTTGAACCATTAAACAGTGGCAAGATGGGCAAGTTATGAAAACTTTGGTGAAGCAACAATGGCCAATCCTGAGTGTTTATTTAGGAATCTTGGCCGCACTGGTTGTTGTCATTTACGTTGATTTTCGATTTGGCGCAATCTTGCTATCACTAAGTGTTTTACTTGCATTTTTCTTGCGACTAGGTTTGTCAGATTTAGCTGCTGGTCTTCTCAGAATTCGAAGGCGCCGAGTAGATCTAACGGTCATGGCAACACTTGGAACGTTTCTTTTAATCTTGGCTCTGGTAGTACCACAAGGAAGTAATTAACCTAATGACAACTGACTCAGAACTTCAAGTAAAAGTTAAGTTTTCGCATATCGTCATAACGTTCATTGCATCCATAATTATTACTGCGCAATCCTCGATCAACAGTGAATTAAACATTTACACTGAAAATGCATTAATCACTGCGCTGATTAACTTTACGACGGGTCTTATAGTTCTGGCGCTAATGATGATTTTTAGTCGTGCCATCCGAAACGGATTCACCAGCATTCCTCGCTTGGTGCGCGAAGGAAAACTAAAGCGTTGGCAATTAATTGGTGGACTTTCTGGTGCATTTTTTGTTGCCAGCCAAAGCAGTTTGGTGCAAGTTGTTGGAGTTGCTATTTTTACCGTAGCTGCAGTGGCCGGACAAACTTCTGCTGCGCTACTTGTAGATAAAGCGGGAATTGGGCCCGCTGGTAAACAGCCAGTAACACTCATGAGAGTGTGTGCGGCAATTTTAGGCATTGTTGGAGTTTTGGTTTCAGTACTTGGCCAGGATTCAACTGGTCAGTTTGCATTTGGCGCGGTTTTGATTTCGTTTGCTGCTGGCGCGCTAGTTTCCACTCAGCCAGCACTAAATGGTCAGATTGCAAATCAAACTGGGCAACCAGCAGCAGCAACACTTGTTAACTTCATTGTTGGGTTCTTAACATTGGCAGTTGTCTACGGAGTTAAGCAACAGATTAGCCCGCAAGGGTTTAACGTTCCGCCGATGCCATGGGAGAACCCAATAATTTGGCTCGGTGGACCATTTGGCGTGCTATTTGTTTTGACTGCAGCTTTTATGGCAAAGACACTTGGAGTTTTTCTATTCACTCTTACATCCGTGGTTGGTCAGTTATCTGGCGCAATTCTTATGGATGTACTTTTCCCGACCGCAACTACAAACATTACTTGGCAATTGCTTCTTGGAATTTCAATTACTGGTTGCGCAGTAGTCCTTGCAAGCGGCAAGAAAAAAACTAAGAGCCAGTAACTGCTGCTGCAAAAGATTGCATGTCTGGGAAAACCTGGTCCGGCGTTGCGCTTGCCACAGGTGCGGCGCCATTTCCTCGCCGACTTATGTGAACCGTAGTCATTCCGATGCTCTTGGCTGGCCCATGATCATGGAACAAACTCTGGGCTACGTGTAAGCTTAGATCCTTAGTGACTCCAAGAGTGCGTTCTACTTTTTTATGCGCAAAGTGAAAGTTTTCAATGTTTGGCTTGTATGAACCAACTTGTTGGGCAGTGATTACTTCATCGAATTTGATACCAAGACGCTCAGCAGATGCTGCGAATAGGTCATCGTCGCAATTTGTAATTACTACAAGTTTGAAGTGTTTTTGAAGTTCAACTAGCGCATCATGTGAATCTGGGAATGCGGGCCAATCAACGACGCTGCCGCCAAACTGAGCTTCTTGCTCTGCGGTCGTCGTAAGTCCCCGTGCTGAAGCGAGCATACGCAAGGTCAGTCCAAGCACTTCGCGGTATCCCTTGTATGGCACTTCGGCATCGTGCTCATGTGTAGAGAACTCGCTGAGCAATTCAGCGTCAGTTGCGTTAGCTACTTCGGACCCAAGAGCTGCTCGGATACCAGCCAGAATTCCAGACTCCCAATCGATTAGGGTGCCGTAGCAATCAAAAGTTAGCACTTCATATTTCTGGTAATCGATCATAGAAGCCTCCGAAAATGAATCATTGAACCTTATGTTTGTACTGTACTGAAGTGCCGATAAGGCTAAGTACCCCACATCCAGATACGCGACAAGCTGGAATTGGGACTAAGATTAAAGTGTCTTGACGTCAAGATACTTTCACATAAAGGAATTTTTCATGGCTGGCAAAGTTACCGTCGTAGGTGCTGGTTTCTACGGATCAACAACCGCGCAACGTATTGCTGAATACAACATTGTTGACACAGTTGTCTTAACTGACATCCTCGAGGGAAAGTCAGAAGGCTTGGCTCTTGATATGAATCAGTCACGTTCAATCGAAGGTTTTGAAACCAAAATTGTTGGCCAGACCACCACAGTTGATGGTGGTGGCTACGAAGCAATCGCCGGCTCTGACGTCGTGATCATTACTGCTGGACTGCCTCGTAAGCCAGGTATGAGCCGCATGGATCTAATTGAAACTAATGCAAAAATCGTCCGCGGTGTTGCCGAAAACATTGCTAAGCATGCGCCAAATTCAGTCATCATTGTGGTTTCAAACCCACTTGATGAAATGACTGCACTCACTCAACTTGCTAGTGGCTTCCCGAAGCAACGCGTACTTGGTCAGGCTGGCATGTTAGACACTGCACGTTTCACACATTTTGTTGCTGAAGAACTTAAAGTTCCAGTTGCATCAGTCCAGACTCTTACGCTTGGCTCCCATGGCGACACCATGGTTCCAGTCCCATCACGTTGCACAGTAGATGGCAAGCCACTTGCTGATTTGTTGTCGGCTGAAAAGATTGAAGAACTTGTGGTTCGCACGCGCAATGGTGGCGCGGAAGTTGTTGCATTACTAAAGACTGGATCCGCTTACTACGCACCTTCTGCAGCAGCAGCTCGAATGGCTAAAGCAGTAATCGAAGACTCGGGTGCAGTTATGCCAGTTTGCGCTTGGGTTGATGGTGAATATGGCATCGAAGGCGTTTACCTTGGTGTCGAAGCTCAGATTGGTAAGGGCGGCGTCACAAAAGTTGTAGAAACAAAACTTACTGACTCTGAACTATCCGAGTTGAAAGCTGCTTCTGAGGCGGTTCGCGAAAAACAAGCTGACGTTGCAGGACTCTAAGTTTCAACAGACATCCATTAAGGAAAATCTAATGTCAAAAATTAAAGTACAAGGAACTGTTGTAGATCTTGATGGCGATGAGATGACTCGTATCATCTGGTCGTTCATTAAAGAGCAACTGATTTTGCCTTATTTGGATGTCAATATCGATTACTACGACTTAGGTATGGAAAATCGGGACGCTACTGATGACCAAGTAACCATTGATGCAGCTAACGCGATCAAAAAACATGGTGTGGGAATCAAGTGCGCAACGATTACGCCAGATGAGGCACGTGTCGAAGAATTTGGCCTGAAGAAAATGTGGAAATCACCGAATGGAACTATTCGTAACATTCTTGGTGGCGTGATTTTCCGCGAACCAATCATCATTAGCAACATTCCAAGGTTGGTTCCAGGTTGGACTAAGCCAATTATTGTTGGTCGTCATGCTTTCGGAGATCAGTACAAGGCAACAGATGTAAAGATCCCTGGTGCTGGTTCATTAACTATGACGTTTACTCCGGCTGATGGCGGAGTACCAATGGAATTGAACATATTTGATTTCCCAAGCTCTGGTGTTGCTATGGGTATGTATAACTTGGATGAATCTATTCGTGAGTTTGCGCGGGCATCACTTCGCTATGGCTTGTCTCGCAATTACCCGGTTTACCTCTCCACCAAAAACACGATCTTGAAGGCCTACGACGGTCAGTTCAAAGATATCTTCCAGGATGTATTTGAAACTGAATTCAAAACTGACTTCGAGGCTGCTGGCCTAACTTACGAACATAGATTGATCGATGACATGGTTGCCTCCGCACTTAAGTGGGAAGGCGGATACGTCTGGGCTTGCAAGAACTATGACGGTGACGTGCAGTCAGACACTGTGGCCCAAGGTTTTGGTTCGCTAGGACTTATGACTTCGGTATTGATGACTCCAGATGGCAAAACTGTAGAAGCTGAAGCAGCCCATGGCACTGTGACTCGCCACTACCGTCAACATCAGCAAGGTAAGCCAACCTCAACCAATCCAATTGCTTCGATTTTTGCTTGGACTCAAGGTTTGGCACATCGGGGCAAGCTCGATGGCACACCAGAGGTTACAAAGTTTGCCGAGACGCTTGAGCGGGTCTGCATTGAAACGGTTGAAAGCGGCAAGATGACAAAAGATCTTGCTTTATTGATTAGCAAAGAACAGCCGTACCTCACAACTGAAGAATTCTTAGCTGCGATTAACGAAAATCTGCAGAAAGCTATGTCGGCTTAAATTATGCTCGGCGTTATTTCAGCTAATGCAAATGGGGTTCGCGCTGCTTTAAAGCGTGGTGGATTTGATTGGATCAAGAGCCAATTAGATTCAGGCAACGCTGAAGTTGTCTGCTTGCAGGAAGTTAGAGCCACTACGGATCAATTGCATGAAGTGCTGGCCGCGGCAGGATTGTCAGATCTGCATGTAGCTCATGATTCCAGCGCTCGACTCGGGCATTCCGGCGTGGCAATTCTGAGCACCAAGAAATTGAGCAAAATCAAAACTGGAGTCGGTCCAAAGGAATTTGCCGAAACTGGCCGTTGGGTTCAAGCAGAAATTGAAACTAAAAAAGGGCCTATGACGATTGCCTCGGTTTATGTTCACTCTGGCGATGTGGAAAAACCAGTTCAACAAGAAAAGTATCGTTTCCTAGAAGCCATGACGAAAAAGTTTCAAGCAGCTCAAAAAACGGATGAACTTTTTCTTGCCTGTGGTGACTTTAATGTTGGCCATCGTGAACTTGACATCAAGAACTGGAAAGGCAATTTAGCTAATGCCGGATTCCTTCCCGAAGAACGTGCCTACTTTGATAAGTGGTTCGACAAAGTCGGGGTAGTTGACTTAGGGCGCAAGCATGCTGGCGAAGTTGAAGGTCCCTACACCTGGTGGTCTTGGCGAGGTCAAGCTTTTGATAACAATGCCGGCTGGCGAATTGATTACCATGTTGCTAATTCGGCGCTTGCGCCACATTGCAAAGAAATTGTGGTTGGCAGAGCAGATTCGTATGCCCAGCGATGGAGCGATCATGCCCCAGTTACGGCAAAATTTAACTTGTAGACTCTAGGCATGGGGACTTTTTGGCAGACAATGGCAATTGTCTTGCTCTTCACCGCAGTTGGTGGTGTATTTGCCGCAGCTGAAACTGCCTTAATCACACTTCGAGATAGTCAAGTAAAGAAACTCGCTGCCACTGGCAGGCGTGGTCGTCGCCTTGAAAAGTTGATGCTCAACCCAAATAGATTTCTTGGCGCAGTTCAAGTTGGCGTTACATTGGCTGGATTCTTGTCCGCTGGTTACGGCGCTTCTCGAATAGTTCCGACTTTCGCTCCCCAGCTAGTCACTTGGGGATTGAGTAAAAGTGTCGCCGAAACTATTGCATTCATACTGGCAACACTGCTAATCGCCTATCTGTCACTTGTGATTGGCGAACTAACTCCAAAACGCTTAGCTATTCAGCATGCAGAACGGTACGCGCTTTTACTGGTTACCCCCGTGGACTTTATGGCCAAGATAACTTCACCGTTTATTTGGTTTCTTTCCCATTCGTCAGATGCCTTATTACGGATACTCGGCGGTGACCCGCGAGCCGGTAAAGAGCAGATATCTGGCGAAGAACTTCGTGGCATGGTCGCTATGCACGAGGATTTAACTCATGCCGAACGAGAACTTATTGATGATGTGTTTGAAGCTGGTGATCGTGAGATTCGCGAAATCATGATTCCGCGAACTGAAGTCGCGTTTCTTGACGCCGACTTACCGGTGTTCAAGGCAGTAAAGATCGTTGCCGATAAGCCGCATTCACGTTACCCAGTGTCAGATGATTCCGAAGATGATGTTTTGGGATTCGTTCATGTTCGCGACCTACTTGATCCAGAAATCCGCGAGCGCTCAATTCGCGTTGGTGATTTAGTGCGAGATGTTGCCAGATTGCCAGGAACCAAACGTGTCATTCCAGCGCTGACTGACATGCGTGCAACTAATGCGCACATGGCAATTGTGGTTGATGAATATGGCGGCACGGCAGGCATCATCACTATGGAAGATCTCGTAGAAGAGCTAATTGGTGATATTCGTGATGAATATGACACTGATGCATCAGAAGGTGTAATTCCGCCTGGTAAAGATGTTGTCGTTGACGGTTTGCTAAATCTTGATGACTTCTCTGAGGAAACTCTTATGGAATTGCCAGAAGGTCCATACGACACGGCGGCTGGATTTATGGCTGCCCAGCTTGGGCGAATTCCAATGGTGGGCGATGAGATTGTGATTGATGCTGGTTCTTTGACGGTGTTGGAAATGGATGGCCGAAGGGTGTCCCGGATCCGAGTCGTTCGCTCTGCCACAATAGGGAAATGACACCACGCGTTTTATCGGGCATTCAGCCAACCTCGGATAGTTTCCATGTTGGTAACCACCTAGGCGCGTTACAAAACTGGGTTGCAATGCAAGAAACCCATGAATGTGTTTACTTCATTGCCGACATGCACGCCATCACAGTTGAACAAGATCCTAAAACTTTACGTAATCGAACTTTGCTGTCGTATGCACAACTACTCGCACTCGGTATTGATTCAAATAAATCGACCTTGATTGTGCAAAGTCATGTCCCCGAACATGCGCAGTTGATGTGGGTTATGTCTTCAATTACTGGTTTAGGCGAAGCAAATCGGATGACTCAGTTCAAAGACAAGTCTGCAAAAGGTGGCGCTGCAACCGCGAGCGTTGGTTTGCTGACGTATCCAATTTTGCAGGCTGCTGATATTTTGCTCTATCAAGCAAACGCGGTTCCTGTCGGTGAAGACCAGCGTCAGCACCTAGAACTGACTCGCGACCTGGCAATTAGATTCAACGGTCGCTTTGGGGAGACTTTTACTGTGCCTGAAGCGCACATTGTTAAAGGCACTGCAAAGATTCAGGACTTACAAGATCCAACTGCAAAAATGAGTAAGTCATCTCCATCGGGCTGCATCAACTTGTTGGATCCGTTAAAAACTACTGAAAAGAAAATCAAGTCAGCAGTAACAGACTCTGAATCAGTAGTTGCCTTCGATCCAGTAAATAAAGCTGGCGTATCAAACTTGCTAACCATAATGTCGGCCTACACAGGCACTCCAATAATTGACTTAGTAACAAGTTTTGAAGGTCGGATGTATGGCGACTTAAAGAAAGAAACCGCGGCAGCAGTTTTGAATTTCGTTGAGCCACTGCAGGTCAAAGTTGATTCTTACATGACAGATCCGGCAGAACTAGAAAACTTAATGCGAAAGAGTTCTGCACGTGCTCGCGAGATTGCGGCAAAGACTCTTGTAGACGTGTATGACAAACTTGGATTCGTTCGTCCATGATCTTTGGCAACGCATGAGTTGGGACGTAGTACTTTTCGATCTTGATGGCACGTTAACTGACAGTGGACTAGGTGTTGGCAATGGCGTTCTCTACGCACTTGCGCAAATGGGATTCCCAAAGCCAAGTGACGATGAACTCAAAAAATATCTTGGCCCGCCCCTGTGGAATTCGTTTAGTGACTATGCCGGCATGGATGAATCTCAGACTATTGAAGCGGTTCGCCTCTACCGCGTGTACTACAACGAAACTGGTGCTTACGAAAATTCCGTTTACCCTGGCATCCCAGAATTGTTAGCCAGACTTGTATCAGACGGCAAGCGCTTGGCGGTTGCTACTTCGAAAGTTGATTACGCAGCAGTCAATATTTTGCAGCACTTCAACATGGATCACTTCTTTGATGTGATTGCAGGCTCCGATGAGACTGGCGAACTTCGTGGCACCAAAGCTCTTGTAATCGAGCACGCGCTTTCGGAACTTCGAATGTGTGACGGCACTTCGATCGTGATGATCGGGGACCGGGAACACGATATCCTGGGCGCTAAAGAACATGGAATTCCTGGGATTGGAGTGCTCTACGGCTACGGAGATCGGGCTGAACTCGAGTCCGCCGGCGCTGTGGAAATCGCCAGCGAAGTTTCAGATTTAGCAACGGCCCTTTTGCGCTAGACCTAGGTCCAATACCTGGCTCGGAAGCCATGTGCGACATATCACAATCGATTTACCTACGCTCTCCTGCAGGCTCGTGCCACAGACCATAAACTTCTGGCTATGGCTGTTAAATCAATGGAAAATGGTGTCTCGGCGCCAGGTCGAGCAAAGATCGCATTTAGGCATTTAAGGACTGACAAATGGTGGGTAGAGCCACTGATTTCAGTCGTCGTTCTCTTGGCGTTCATTGTTTACTCAACATGGCGAGCATTTGAAAACGATTTTTATTACGTTGATCATTTAGTTTCCCCGTTTTACTCACCATGTCTTGCAACTTCTTGCCCACCTGAAGCAGCCATGTTCGGTACTCCATTTGGCGATTGGTATTCAATTTCGCCGGCGCTGTTGATTTTGGTTTTCCCACTTGGTTTTCGTTTAACTTGCTACTACTACCGCAAGACTTACTACCGTGCGTTTTGGATGTCACCACCTGCATGTTCAGTAGCTGAACCACACAAAACATACACAGGCGAAACTCGTCAGCCATTACTACTTCAAAATTCACATCGTTATTTCTTCTTTGCTGGACTTATCTTCAACGTGATCTTGACTTACGATGCGATTTTGGCATTCAAGGGTAAAGATGGTGGCTTTGGTATGAGCGTTGGAACTGTCGTACTACTTGCCAACGCGATTTTCCTTTGGATGTATTCGCTCTCTTGCCACTCTTGCCGTCACGCAATTGGTGGACGCTTGAAGCATTTCAGCAAGCACCCAGTTCGTTACAAGGCATGGACATTTGTTTCGAACCTTAATCCACATCATCCAAAGTTTGCCTGGGTTTCGCTGATTGGCGTTGCTCTGTGTGACCTGTATGTCCGCAGTGTCGCATCAGGCCAAATCACAAACATCTACTTCTTCTAAGGGGACTTGAACACTCATGGCTGAATTTGAACGTCACGAATACGACGTTGTAATCATCGGTGCCGGTGGCGCAGGTCTACGCGCTGCAATCGAAGCACGCGCAAGTGGTTTGCGTACTGCAATCATCTGTAAGTCTTTGTTTGGTAAAGCACATACCGTTATGGCTGAAGGTGGCATTGCTGCCAGCATGGGTAACGTCAACAGTAAAGATAACTGGATGGTCCATTTCCGCGACACTATGCGTGGCGGTAAGTTCCAGAACAACTGGCGTATGGCTGAACTTCACGCCAAGGAATCTCCAGATCGGGTTTGGGAACTAGAAACTTACGGTGCACTTTTTGACCGCACCCCAGAAGGCAAAATCAGTCAGCGTAACTTCGGTGGCCACGAATACCCACGCCTAGCTCACGTTGGTGACCGCACTGGCTTGGAATTAATTCGCACCATGCAGCAAAAGATCGTTTCATTACAGCAAGAAGACTTTGCTGAAACTGGTGACTACGAATCAAAGATCAAGGTTTTCGCCGAACTAACCATCACAGAAATTCTGAAGACTGATGGCAAAGTTTCTGGCGCACTTGGCTACTGGCGTGAATCCGGCGAGTTTGTTGTATTTGAAGCACCAGCTGTTGTGCTTGCAACTGGCGGTATCGGGAAATCATTCAAGGTAACTTCTAATTCCTGGGAAGGTACTGGCGACGGTCACGCATTAGCCCTTAAGGCTGGCGGAAACCTGATGCACATGGAGTTCATCCAGTTCCACCCAACCGGCATGGTTTGGCCACTTAGCGTCAAGGGCATCTTGGTTACTGAATCTGTTCGTGGTGACGGCGGCGTACTTCGTAACTCAGACGGCAAGCGCTTTATGTTTGATTACATTCCTCCTGTGTTCGTAAAGCAATACGCAGACACAGAAGAAGAAGCTGATCGCTGGTATACCGATCAAGAAAATAACCGTCGTCCTCCTGAACTACTTCCACGTGATGAAGTTGCGCGCGCAATTAACACCGAAGTTAAAGCTGGCCGAGGTTCCCCACACGGTGGCGTATTCCTTGATGTTTCAACGCGTCTAGCCCCTGAGGTCATCAAGGCCCGCCTGCCATCTATGTGGCACCAGTTCAAGGAACTTGCTGATGTAGACATCACCAAGCAGGCGATGGAAGTTGGACCAACTTGCCACTACGTAATGGGTGGCGTTCAGGTAGATCCAGATAGTGGCGCTGCAACTGGCGTGCCTGGCCTATTTGCTGCGGGCGAAGTTGCTGGTGGCATGCATGGGTCAAACCGTCTAGGTGGAAACTCACTTTCTGACCTTTTGGTTTTCGGTCGCCGCGCAGGTGTTGGAGCCAGCGAGTACGTAAACGCTCTTGCTGCCAAGCCAAAGCTAGAACAATCCGAAATCGATCGCGCATTAGCTTCTGCGCTGGCCCCATTCAAGGGAGACAGCAAGGAAAATGCTTACGCAGTTCATTACGAACTTCAACAGATGATGAACGACTTAGTTGGCATCATCCGGGTAGACGCGGAAATGCGGGAAGCAATTGAAAAGCTGGAAGCCATGAAAGAGCGCGCAAAGCATGTGAGCGTCGTGGGCGATACCAAGTTCAATCCAGGTTGGCACATTGCGCTTGACTTGATGAACATGCTGCTAGTCAGCGAAGCGGTCGCAAAGTCAGCTATGGAACGTGAAGAATCACGTGGTGGACACACCCGCGATGACTTCCCAACTATGGATCCAACTTGGCGCGCAATCCACGTCATTACGTCATGGGATGGCTCAAAGGTAAACACTGAGCGCCAGTCACTTCCACCGATGCCAAAAGAATTGGCGGAACTCTTTGACGTCGAAGAATTAAAGAAGTACCTGCTGCCAGAAGAACTCGTGCAGCTTGGAATGGGAGGCAACTAATGGGTTACTTAGCATCGATGCGAATTTGGCGCGGTAACAGCGAAGCCGG
>Ga0315905_10002937_pt1 | contig 17748 bp, 19 predicted proteins | sample LakEriMetagenome_5_FD_203522 | JGI IMG/M metagenome (GOLD analysis project Ga0315905, IMG submission 203522) | Freshwater fungal communities from buoy surface, Lake Erie, Ohio, United States - Buoy 4 MA121 | ecosystem: Environmental > Aquatic > Freshwater > Lake | place: USA: Lake Erie, Ohio... | reverse complement strand
GACACACATACAAGCTTAAAGATTGAAGTGGTTCAGAGGGTTCTTGTAAAAGATGGAGAAAAAGTTAAATCCTATGGGCCTGTAAATCTTTTAAAAACATATTTAGTTTTAAATATTATTTCTGACTTACCTCACCTCTCCGCGGATTTAGAATTTATACCATTGGATGTTGAAGATCATTGCCAACTTAAACTGATTGTTTTAGAAACTTTATCTATTCGGAAAGATACATTTGGAGAAATAAATCGTGGGTTTACTGTAAGTGAAATTACAGTAAAAGATGGAGATAAACTAGTTGCAGGAACTAAAGTAGCAGAAACGAAACTTTTATGTAGGTCAAGAGGAGAAGTAAGAAGTATCTATGTAAATAATAAATCCGTACGAAATATTTTACTTCTAACCGAATCTCATAAAAAAATTATCTCAATCCCAGGAAAAACATTTCAAGTTTCAAAAGGGGATTTAGTTCGTTATGGAGATCAGATTGCTGAAGGCGTTATAGCATCTGATTCTGGTCAGATTATTGAATTAACCAGTGAAGAAATCACGATTCGTTCAGGCCGGCCTTACCTAGTTTCCTCTGGAGCAATTCTGCAAGTTAATCACCTAGATTTAATACAAATGGGGGATATCTTGGCTATTCTTGTCTTTGAGAGATCTAAAACAGGCGATATTGTTCAAGGTTTACCAAGAATTGAAGAAATTTTAGAAGCTCGAAAACCAAAAGAACCATGCAGATTAGCTCAAAAACCGGGTCGACTTAAACTACAGTACAATTCAGATGATACAAATATCATTAAAATTACTGAAAGTAATGGTTATATAAATGAATATACACTACAGTCTTCACAAAAGTTTATTGTCTCCAACGGAGATTGCATAACATTAGGTGAACCTTTAACAGATGGAGCTCCAAATCCACATGAAATGTTAGGTATCTTTTTTAACTTTTACAAAAATATTTTGAATTTATATGAAGCTGCCAAACTAAGTTTACAAAAAGTCCAGATTTATCTAGTAAACGAAGTTCAAAATGTTTATCAATCACAAAACGTAGATATTTCTGATAAACATATAGAAGTAATAGTTAGACAGATGACATCTAAAGTGCGAGTTGAGGATGGGGGGGACACAACACTTCTACCAGGTGAATTAGTAGAGCTCCAACAAATAGAGAATATCAACGAAGCAATGTTACTAACAAAAGGTCTTCCTGCAACTTACTGTCCAGTCCTACTGGGTATAACGAAATCATCTTTGAATACTGATAGTTTTATTTCTGCCGCAAGTTTTCAAGAAACTACACGCGTATTAACAGAAGCAGCTATTGAAGGTAAAGCAGACTGGTTACGAGGTCTAAAGGAAAACGTTATTATAGGTCGACTTATACCTGCAGGTACAGGATTTAACTCGTACAGTGATAACTCAACTTCTAGCAATCTTGAAAAAGTTCCACTAGTCGATACATACGAACCTTCTTTGCATGAACCTGAACGCAAACTAAGTGTAGAATCACTAATACTTGATGATAGAGTTGCTAGAAACTATTCTTTCAATGACAGTGAAAATCTACTAATGTTACCTGAAGATATTATAAATTGAATATGTTAAGTTAAATTTAACTAAAAAAATATCATCTATATCTTGTACAACCTAATTTTTAATATTTAAATACATAGGAGTTTTACACCATGGCGGTTGTTACTTTAGCTGAATTATTAGAAGCTGGTGTTCATTTTGGTCATCAAGCTAGAAGATGGAACCCAAAAATGTTTCCTTATATCTATGCTGAGAGAAATGGGATTCATATAATCGATCTTGTTCAAACTTCTCAACTGTTAACTAATGCATGTGAATTTGTTCGAAAAGCATCACAAGAAGGCAAGAGATTCCTTTTTGTCGGCACTAAACGACAAGCTGCTAGTGTTGTATGCCAAGAAGCTGAACGATGTGGCGCATACTACATTAACCAAAGATGGTTAGGAGGAATACTAACTAATTGGTTTACGATAAAGACTAGAGTTGAAAGATTGAAAGATCTTGAACAGAAAGAGGAAAGTGGATATCTAGATCAATTACCTAAAAAGGAAGCGGCGTCTTTAAGAAGAGAATTAGAAAAACTACGCAAAAACTTAAACGGGATCAAAAATATGAAACGTTTACCAGATTTAGTAGTGATAATTGATCAGAAGAGAGAGAGTACAGCTATACAAGAATGTATTAAATTAAAAATACCTGTGATTTCTATTCTGGATACTAATTGCGATCCTGATTTAACAGATATTCCAATTCCAGCAAATGATGACGCTATACGATCTATAAAACTTATCTTAGGCAAACTAGCCGATTCTATCTGTGAAGGCAACAATGGTAACTTTAAAACTGAAGAAGAGTTAGTTCCATCACAAAGTAACTACTAAACTGGGTATAAACTAATATTTGGAGAACGATTATGGGAGTTGAAATATCTGCACAAGCTGTAAAAGAATTACGAGATAAAACTTCAGCCGGTATGATGGACTGTAAAAAAGCTTTACAAGATGCAAATGGAGATATGGCGAAAGCTATGGAAACTTTAAGACAGAAAGGCCTAGCTTCCGCAGATAAAAAAGCCAGCAGAATTGCAACGGAAGGGGTTATCGAATCCTATATTCATATGGGTGGAAAATTAGGAGTTATGGTTGAAGTAAATTGTGAAACAGATTTTGTTGCCAGACGCCCTGAATTCCAAGAGTTAGCAAAAAATATAGCTATGCAAATCGCTGCATCACCCTCTGTTGAATATATAACTCTTCAAAGTGTGCCATCAGATATAGTTCAAAAAGAAAAAGAGATCGAATCTTCTAAAGAAGATCTTGCTAAAAAACCTGCAGACATAAAAGAAAAAATTGTTGAGGGGAGAATCCAAAAACGTTTAAAAGAGTTAACGCTTATGGATCAATCTTTTATACGTGATTCCTCTATAACTATAGATGAACTGATTAAACAAAATGTGGCAAAATTAGGTGAAAACATTCAAGTAAGAAGGTTTGAACGATTTGTCTTAGGCGAAGGTCTACAAAAAAAGACAGAGAATTTCAGCGAAGAAGTTGAAAAAATGATAAAAAAATAAAAACCTATTAAGCTATTACTTTCAGATCAATCTATCCTATCTGTGCTTCAGTAGAAATTTCAAGATAAATTTACTCTAATTAAGCATATAGGGTCGAGAGGAACTTTGATTCATTTTACAAATCATCTTTCCTCTTGCAAAATAGAAAATTTGGTCGACTTTTCAACTTACAGAGATGTAAAATTCAAGGGTATAATTTATGTGTGTAGAAGATTTTCACTCCTCACAGTTATACAGACACCTTATAAAAATTCTGCCCGATTATGCATCAAGAAAATTTTTATAGTTTTATGAGTTCTTATTTGTTATCAGAAATTGAGGTCGGAACACACCTTTACTGGGAAGTCTTAGGATTAAAAATACATGGTCAAACTATTATAATGTCCTGGTTTGTAATATTTGTATTACTAACGTTTGGGATAATTGGAACAAGAAACCTTAAACAAATTCCTCAAGGTATCCAAAACTTCATGGAATATGCCTATGAATTTTTACAAGATATTGCTAAAAACCAAATCGGAGAACATAACTATCGACCTTGGGTACCTTACGTAAGTACAGTATTTTTATTCATATTTGTTTCTAACTGGTCAGGAGCTTTAATTCCTCTTAAACTGATTCATCTACCTAGTGGGGAACTTGCTGCTCCAACAAATGACATTAACACAACAGTTGCCTTGGCATTGTTAACATCTCTATCCTATTTCTATGGTGGGATAAGCAAAAAAGGTTTAAATTATTTTGGACGATATGTACAACCAACTCCAATCCTTTTACCTATTAACGTGTTAGAAGATTTTACAAAACCTTTATCATTAAGTTTCCGTCTTTTTGGTAATATACTAGCGGACGAACTAGTAGTATCAGTATTTGCTCTGCTTGTTCCTATTTTCATACCATTACCCGTTATGACACTAGGTTTGTTTGCAAGTTCTGTACAGGCTTTGATTTTTTCCACATTATCTGCGGCATATATAGGAGAAGCTGTTGAAGAACACGGCCATCACTAATCAATTAACTATAATCTTTGATTTTTAAGTTATTGTAAAATATTAGTAAGTTTTAATTTGAAAATAAGAGTCTAAAATATTGTAATAACATAATTCAACTTTATAATTATTTAATTTATGAACCCAATCGTATCTGCTGCGTCTGTAGTTGCTTCTGGTCTTGCTGTAGGTTTAGCTGCAATTGGCCCTGGTATTGGTCAAGGTTCTGCAGCAGCTCAAGCTGTAGAAGGTATTGCTCGTCAACCTGAAGCAGAAGGTAGAATTCGTGGTACTCTACTACTATCTCTAGCGTTCATGGAATCTCTAACAATTTACGGTTTAGTAGTTGCGTTAGCATTACTATTTGCTAATCCATTTACTGCATAATTACAAGTAACATATTTTTTGGTGTGTTTAATCATTAAAAATGATTAAACACTTCCCTAAAATACTTTTTTTAAGGGTCTATTAAAAATATAACAACAATGACAAATTCCTTATTCTCGTTAGCTTTACAATCAGTTAGTACAGAATCAGAAGGTGGCTTGTTTGACTTTAATGCTACACTGCCTCTAATGGCAATCCAAATACTTCTGTTAATGGTTGCCCTTAACCTTATATTCTATAAGCCTATAAGCCAAGTGCTAGATGAACGAGATGAATCTATTCGTAAACAGTTAACAGAAGCATCAGAAATGCTTATGAAAGCTGAAAACATTACAAAACAATATGAGTTAGATTTAGCTCAGGAACGAAGAGAAGCACAAAGTATTATAGCCTCTGCTCAAAAAGGTGCTCAAGAAATTGTGGCACTTGAAATCAAACAAGCTCAAAAAGATACTGAGCAATTAGTTACAGAAGCTACAAATCAACTAAATTCCCAAAAAGAAAAAGCCTTAAAAGCTTTGGAAGAGCAAGTTAATACACTAAGTGAGCAAATAAAAAATAAACTTATAAGCAAACAATTAGTTTCCTAAAAGTCTGTTTATCCACCAAAAATTATTACGTAGTTTAGAATTATGGACATTATTGGGAATTTTCTACTAATTAGCTCTATTGCAGAATCTGAGGCGGCCTCTGGACAGTTGAAGGGATTCGGCTTTAATTCAAACATACTAGAAGCTAATGTCATCAATATAGTAATACTGGCATCTGGTGTATTTTATCTAGGCCGTAATTTTTTAACATCTGCTTTAGAATTAAGACAACAAAAAATTACTGAAGCCATCCAAGAAGCAGAAGAAAGATTACAACAAGCTAGTTCTAGACTTGCTGAATCAGAGAAGCAGATGGCTCAAGCAAAAATAGTTATCGAGCAAATCAAAAAAGAAGCAGAATCTACTGCTCGAAAAGTTAAAGAAACAATACTAGCTCAAGGGAAATTAGACATCGAAAGATTGACTAACAGTGGCAAAAGTAGTATTGAGAAAGCTGAAGTACAAATAAAAAAACAAATTCAGCAACATATCACTAATTTAGCTTTAAAAAGGGTGACATCTCAACTTCAAGATTTTATGACACCTAGCGTACAATCCAAGCTTGTAGATTCTAACATTTCTCAACTAGGAGGTCAAATATGAGCTCTAAAAATGTAAAAATCGCACAACCATATGCAGAAGCATTTCTAGAACTATTTAACAAAGGTTCGTTAGAAAATGTTATTAGTGATTTAAACTCAATTTCTTCTGCTCTATCAGGATCTTTAGAACTGAGAACACTACTCTCCAATCCTTTAGTTAACTCTCAGACAAAGAAAAATGTCATTAAATCTGTCTTTAATGACAAAATTGATTCTAAGACGATCAACTTTTTGTCAGTCCTATGTGATCGAGGACGCATATCTTATTTAGATGCAATTCTAGACAAAGCGTTAGAATTGGCTTATAAAGCCGCTTCAATTGAAACAGTAAAAGTTACTTCTGCAATTGCATTTACAGCATCTCAACAAGATGCTTTAATTTCTAAACTGAAAAAAATGACTGGAGCTGAACAAATTAGATTAGATATATCAATCAACTCTAACCTAATCGGTGGATTTGTTATCCAAGTAGGTTCAAAAATAATAGATACAAGTATTCAAGGCCAATTAAGAGAATTATCTTCTTACTTAGGTGCATCTATTGTATAGTCAAATATCTTAGCTTTTACAACAACTCAATATTATTAACACTAATCAAATACTGATATGGTAAACATTAGACCCGATGAAATTAGCAGCATTATACGTCAACAAATTGATAAGTATGATCAAGGAGTTCAAGTAGCAAATGTCGGTACCGTTTTACAGATTGGAGACGGAATAGCTCGTGTATATGGTTTAGATCAAGTAATGGCAGGCGAACTATTAGAGTTTGAAGACAAAACTATCGGTATCGCATTGAACCTTGAAAGTGACAACGTGGGTGTAGTTATTATGGGTGAAGGCCGAGATATTTTAGAAGGTAGCGCTGTAAAAGCTACTGGTAAAATCGCTCAAATTCCTGTAGGAAAAGGTTATCTTGGAAGAGTTGTAAACGCTCTTGGACGCCCAGTAGATGGAAAAGGAGATATTACTGCTACAGAAACACGTTTAATCGAATCAGCTGCTCCTGGTATCATTTCTCGTAAATCGGTATGTGAACCTATTCAAACAGGTATCACAGCTATCGATTCCATGATCCCAATCGGTCGTGGTCAAAGAGAACTTATTATTGGTGACAGACAAACTGGAAAAACTTCCGTAGCAATTGACACAATTATCAATCAGAAATCTGAGAATGTTATCTGCGTTTATGTTGCTATTGGTCAAAGAGCTGCTTCTATATCTTCAGTTGTAACAGCACTGGAAGAAAGAGGCGCACTAGATTATACAGTAATCGTGTCTGCTTGTGCAGATGATCCAGCTACTCTGCAATACATTGCTCCATATACAGGTGCAGCCATTGCTGAATACTTTATGTATCAAGGACAAGCTACTCTTGTTATCTACGATGACTTATCTAAACAAGCTGCTGCTTACAGACAGATGTCTCTTCTATTAAGACGCCCGCCAGGTAGAGAAGCTTACCCAGGAGATGTTTTCTATCTACACTCAAGACTATTAGAAAGAGCTGCTAAACTTAGCGATAAATTAGGTAGTGGAAGTATGACGGCATTACCAATTATTGAAACACAAGCTGGTGATGTATCCGCATATATCCCAACAAATGTAATTTCTATTACAGACGGCCAAATTTTCTTATCCGGTGACTTATTTAACGCTGGTATAAGACCTGCTATAAACGTTGGTATTTCCGTATCCCGTGTAGGATCTGCAGCTCAAATTAAAGCAATGAAAAAAGTTGCTGGTAAACTTAAACTTGAATTAGCACAGTTTGCTGAACTAGAAGCATTCTCTCAATTTGCTTCAGACCTAGACCAAGCAACAAGAAATCAGTTAGCTCGTGGTCAAAGACTACGTGAAATTCTGAAACAAGCTCAAAATTCACCTATTCCAGTAGAAGAACAAGTAGCGATAATTTATACAGGTATCAACGGATTCCTTGATGATGTAGCAGTAGGCCAAGTAAAGACTTTTGTCGAGAATCTACGTACAAACTTAAGAAATTCAAAACCTCAATACGCTCAACTAGTGAAATCTTCTAAAGATTTCACAAAAGAAGCTGAAGACATATTAAAAGGTGCTATAGCTGATGTAAAACAAAGTTTTACATCCTAAATAAATAAAAGAAGAAAATTTAGATTACTCTAAATTTTCTTCTTTTAACCAGTCATAACCTTTTTTTTCTAATTCTAGAGCTAAATCTTTTGTCCCAGTCTTAATAATTTGTCCATCTTGCATAATATGTATAAAGTCAGGAGTGATGTAATCAAGAAGTCTTTGATAATGTGTAATCAATATAACAGAATTTGATCCATTCATGAGACTATTAACTCCATTAGCCACAATTCTTAGAGCATCTATGTCTAATCCAGAATCTGTCTCATCTAAAACAGATATCTTCGTATCTAAAATTGCCATTTGTAAAATCTCATTTCTTTTTTTTTCACCTCCTGAAAACCCCTCATTTACATTCCTAGTCAAAAAATTGCTATCCATGCCAACTACATTTAGTTTCGAATGAATAAACTCAAAAAATTCCAATGGTTCAAGCTCTGTTAAACCTTTTGCTTTTTGTCTTGAATTATAGGATAGACGCAAAAAATCAATATTTGTTACACCTGGAATTTCTACTGGATATTGAAAACCTAAGAATATGCCATTTTGTGCCCTTTCTTCAGGAGGCAATTCTAATATAGATTCGTTTTCAAATAAAATGTCTCCACTTATAACGGTATAAGAAGGATGTCCAGCAATTATTTTTGCTAATGTACTCTTACCTGATCCATTTTTCCCCATAATGGCATGGACTTCCCCAGGATTAACCGTTAAATTGATTCCTTTTAAAATAGAAGTTGTCCCTATTGTTGCATGTAAATTCTTTATTTCTAAAACAGCAGATTTTTTTTCAGTCATATTATTATCCAACACTCCCTTCTAATTTGAGACTCATTAGTCGATCTGCTTCTAAAGCAAACTCCATAGGTAATTCAGCAAAAACTTCTTTACAAAAACCACTTATTAATAAACTAATAGCTGACTCTGTATCAATTCCTCTTTGCAAAAAGTAAAATAATTGCTCTTCTTCTATTTTAGATGTAGATGCTTCGTGTTCTACTTTACTTGTTGAATTACTGACTTGTATGTAAGGAAACGTATTAGCTTGTGATTTACTTCCAATTAACATAGAATCACACTGCGAATTATTTACACTGCCTAAAGCTTTAGGCATTATCTTAACTTGACCTCGATATGTATTTTTTGAATTCCCCGCGGAAATTCCTTTTGATACAATCCTACTTTTTGTAAATTTACCCACATGAATCATTTTAGTACCAGTATCCGCTTGTTGATAATTGTTTGTTAAAGCTACTGAGTAGAATTCACCAGATGAATTGTCCCCAACCAAAATGCAACTAGGGTATTTCCAAGTAATTGACGAACCTGTTTCAACTTGAGTCCAAGATATCCTTGAATCTTCTCCTGCACATAAACCGCGTTTAGTAACAAAATTATAAATTCCTCCTAATCCATTAGAATCTCCAGCATACCAGTTTTGCACTGTCGAATACCGAATATTCGCTTTTTCTAAGGCAATGAGCTCTACTACCGCTGCATGTAATTGGTTCTTATCAAACTTAGGAGCTGTACATCCTTCCAAATAATTAACTTTGCTATTTCTGTCTGCGATTATGAGTGTTCTCTCAAACTGACCTGATTCTTCATTATTAATTCTAAAATATGTTGATAAATCTAATGGGCACGTAACATTTTCAGGAATATAGCAAAATGATCCCTCTGTAAAAACAGCTGAATTTAAAGCTGCAAAATAGTTGTCAGCTATGGGCACTACAGTTCCCAAGTACTTCTTTACTAAGTCAGGATATTCCTTTAAAGCTTCGGAAATTGGACAAAAAATTACCCCAACTTTCGATAATTCTTCCCTAAATGTCGTCCCGATTGAAACACTATCAAAAATCGCGTCTACTGCAACATTCGCTAATCGCTTTTGTTCCGTCAAGGGTATACCTAATTTCTCAAAGGTATTTAAGATTTCTTGATCCACTTCTTGCAGATCTGATAATTTGTTTTTTAGTTTGGGAACTGAATAATAAAGTATATCTTGATAGTTTATATTGTTATGATTAATACATGCCCACTCCGGTGACTCCATTTTTTTCCAAGCTTTGTAAGCTCTTAATCTAAATTCCATCATAAAAGCAGGTTCATTTCTCTTCTGAGAGATTAGAGCTACTATATTTTCATCGAGTCCTTTTGGAAAATCTTCAGTTTCAATTTGAGTTTTAAATCCATATTTATAAGGCTGTTCAACTAACTCTTTAAGAGTCGTGTCTCCATAATTTTTCGATGAAGAAACTTGATTTATTTTGTTTGACATGAAAAAATCTTTGTAATTATATATATATTTATGCAATATAAAAATATTTTAACCCTAAATTCACTAATTACCTTCTTCTTAATCGAAATAAAAATAGAATGTGATATTTTTTGATATAATTAATACAGGGTGAATGGCGGAATGGTAGACGCAATACACTCAAAATGTATCGATTTACATCATGAGGGTTCGAGTCCCTCTTTACCCACTATAAAAGTACATATGATTAATAGTTTATTTTATCTGATAAACTTTCTATAAAAACAATGGATAAAATTAAAATTACATGAGTTTACTTATAATAGGAGCCACAGGGACATTAGGACGTCAAATTGTTAGAAGAGCTATCGATGAAGGATATCAGGTAAAGTGTTTTGTGCGAAATTTACGGAAAGCTTATTTTTTAAAAGAATGGGGAGCAGAATTAATATACGGAGACTTAAGTTTACCCGAAACAATCCCAATGAGTTTAAGAGATATAACGGCAATCATAGACGCCTCTACAGCTAGACCTTCTGATCCTTATGGGGCTGAGGAAATCGATTTAAAAGGAAAAATTGCTTTGGTAGAAGCTGCAAAAATAGCAGGGATAAAAAAATATGTTTTTTTCTCAGTTTTAAATAGTAAATATCATTCTTCTGTACCTCTTGTTAATCTAAAACTTAAGCTGGAGTCTTATCTAATAGAATCTGAGCTAAATTATACGATTTTTTATTTAACAGGTTTTTTCCAAGGTCTAATTAGTCAATACGCGATACCTATTCTGGAGAAACAACCTATATGGACAACAACTGAAAGCAGTAACGTTGGGTATATAGATACTCAAGATGTAGCAAAATTTGCACTACGCTCTTTATCTATAGAAAAGACAAATAAACAATCTTTTCCCCTGGTTGGAAATCGATCTTGGAGCTCAAATGAAATTATTGAACTATGTGAGAGACTTTCAGGACAATCTGCCGTTGTAAATAAAATACCTTTATATCTACTACGTTTCTTAAAAAGACTAACGGGATTTTTCGAATGGGGTAAAAATATATCAGATAGACTCTCATTCGCTGAAGTTCTTGTGACTGGACCAAATATGACAGCCGATATGACCAATGTATACGAAATTTTCTCATTTGATTCGTCTGATGTTTCAAGTCTAGAGCGATATATGCAAGATTACTTTGGCAGAATTTTGCGTCGTTTAAAAGAACTAAGTGATGAAAAAGAAAAAACACTGTAAAGCAAAGCTAGATATGTGAAATTTTTCTTCCCTAATTAACTTTATTTACAAACTAAGGATATAATTATGTTACATATCAATATTTATAATAACAAAAATATCATTTTGGGGATAAATTAATGTTCACACTAAAAATTGCTGTATATACGACAGTGACGTTTTTCGTATCTCTTTTCACTTTTGGGTTCTTATCTAACGATGCGTCCAGAAACCCAAGTAGAAAAGACTTAGAGTAATAATTTGCTAAATTAATAACTCTATTTAGCTAGTTATTAATTTAGTAAATATAATTTTCTATCAGATTACTAAAAGCAGTTAGAAAATCTTTTATATATATATAATTATTTGTATTATTAAATAAATAGAATACCAACAATGAAAAACTGGCGTTCAGATAACTTAAACCAATCAGCATTCGAAAAAACTGGTCCAATACCAAGGTCCATAACCAGAACATTTGAGAAATTCAAAAAAGAGCTTGATCCAAACGCAGAGTCTGAAATTATTGAAGAATTTCGAGTATCAAGATATCAAACATCAGCTTCTATCAAATACTTATTACTTTTAATCATATCTCCAATACTGGTAAACCAAATTTCACGGAGCTTTATATTTTCACCATTTATTGACTATTTTTGGAACGAAAAAAATAGTGAAATCTTTCTAAATGTTTCACAAGAAGAACGTGCATTCAGTGAACTACAAAGATTTGAAGAAAAAATACATTTCGAAATTTTAATAGGTCAATTACCTCATTTATCTCAAGAAGCTGTAGAAAAAGAAATAAAAAATAAAGCTGTCGAACTTGCTCAATACTACTCTTCTGAAAGCACAGACGCTATAAAAAACTTATTATCAGATGTAATTAGTTTCTTTACATTCACCTATCTTGTAATAACAGGGGAACGTCAAATATCTGTTCTAAAATCTTTCGTAAATGAATTAATATATGGCTTAAGCGATACAGCCAAAGCGTTTTTAATAATTCTATTTACAGATATATTCGTAGGATTTCACTCTACTCATGGATGGGAAGTTATACTGGAGAATGGATTACGGCATTTTGGATTACCTGAAAATAGGGATCTCATTTTCCTGTTTATAGCAACATTTCCTGTTCTTTTAGATACAGTGTTTAAATACTGGATATTTAGATATTTAAACCAAGTATCTCCATCAGCTGTGGCTACTTATCATGAAATGAATGAATAATAAAGAGATAGATTTAACTATTTATCTCTTTATTAGTATTTTTATTTTAATAAACTAAATCCAGAAGTTTGTAATAAACTAATGTTTGTTATTAGAATATATGCAAATGTGGAACCACCAATAGCTCCAACCAACCATCCAGATGTGAATTGTCTCCACCCCTTAGCTGTTTGCAATTGATCACTAACATCACTTTCTTCAAAAGAAACTACACCATAAATTGCCAGACAAGCTGTCATGATAAAAATTAAACCTATAGAAGAAAAGAATCCTGATAAAAGAGCAACATCAGAATTTCTTAATGGACCTAATTTATAGAATGGACCAACTAAAAAATATCCATGAGTAATTCCAATCTCTAAACCTCGTAGAAGAGGAGATAATCCAACTCTGTAAGCTGGTAAATTACTTAGTAAATTGCGAGTAAAACTAGACGTACTAACAGGAGTAGCTAGATTACCTACGAAAGGGTCATCGTTGTATGGTTTTATAAAGTCAGACATAGTTTCAAACTTATAATAAAAATGCATTATGGGTTATTAGACAATTATAGACTAAGAAGTTCTTTTTTTTACGCTTGTATAAAAAATTAACTAAGAAATTTTATAGACAGGCTCAAAGTCGTTCACAATAGGATATACTATAGTAATCAAATACAATAGAAATAAAAAATGAGTATATTAATTGGATACATAATCTTATTAGCGTGTGCATTTGGATTAGCTGCTGGACTATTCTTAGGTTTATCCTATATAAAATTGATATAAGATCTTATTTTAAAGCTTAATTGATAGACGTTTAAATTTATTTTTACCCAATATCAATTAAGCACTCTAAAAACTAAAATAAACAACCTTTTAAAATTTTAATTATATGACGGCTCAAACTACATTAGTCCGATATGATTTAATTTTAGGCTCCCGAAGATTAAGTAATTATCTTTGGTTAATTATAAGCCTGCTTGGCGGTCTAGGATTTTTTACAGTTGGAATTTCAAGCTATTTTAGAGTTCAACTACTGCCTTTTGGTAATGTTGAAGCAATTCAATTTATTCCTCAAGGAATAGTTATGACATTCTATGGTGTTATTGGTATGCTTTTAAGCTTATTTCTTTTAGTCAACATAATTTTTAATGTTGGAGGAGGGTACAATAAGTATGATAAAAATATAGGTAAAGTAGAGATTTTTCGTCTTGGATTTCCACTACAAATTAAAGAGATTTATCTATCATATAGTTTTAAAGATGTTCGCTCTATTAAATTAAGTATTCAAGAAGGGCTAAACCCAAAAAGAGAAATATATTTATGTACTAAAGATCAAAGAGAAATTCCTTTGACACGAGTGGGTGAACCACTTCTTTTATCCTCGATAGAAGAGGAAGCTGTAGATTTGTCCTTATTTTTAAATGTTCCGTTGGAAGATTAAACTAGTAAACTATAAAAATATTTTAAAAGGTAGTATTCTTTTTTAAAGAAATGTATTATATTTTCAGTATTAAAATTTAAAAATTTGGCAGCGGGCATAGTTTAGTGGTAAAACCTTAGCCTTCCAAGCTAATGATGAGGGTTCGATTCCCTCTGCCCGCTTAGTGAAAGAATAGATAGATTTCTAATTCTGACAAAGTATTTAAATAAAAATGTTTTTTTGACGGTTTTTTTAGCTACTATAAGTGTAGATAGAAATCTAATAATGTATAAAAACTATGTTTATCCGTATGAATAATCTAGTAATTTGTAATATTTACAACTAAAAATTTACTTATTTGTAATCTTATTAATTAAGAGAAAATACCTTCGGTATAATGTAGGTGTCAGATAATTTTCCTAACAAAGTTATTTGATTCAAAAGATAATAAGTTGTTACAAAATAAATAGAACTAATTATAGTTTTAACGTGTATAACAAATTATTTATCTTTATAAAAAAATATAAATAATTTAACTCTCATACTTTTAACTTCTCGGAGGTATTTTATATGTCAGGAGGTTCAACAGGCGAACGCCCATTCTCTGATATAATCACTAGTATACGTTACTGGATTATTCATAGTATAACAATTCCTGCTCTCTTTGTAGCAGGTTGGCTTTTTGTTAGTACTGGTTTAGCGTACGATATATTTGGGACGCCTAGACCAAACGAATACTTTACACAGGAACGTCAACAAGTTCCTTTAGTTAATGATAGATTCAGTGCTAAACAAGAGTTAGAAGATTTAACAAAAGGTTTGTAAAAATAAGTGAGATTTTATCGTGAGCAAAATTAAACAACCTATCGCTTATCCTATTTTTACGTTTAGATGGTTAGCTATTCATGGATTAGCTGTTCCAACTGTATTTTTCCTTGGTGCTATTACTTCTATGCAATTTATTCAACGATAGGAGACTAATATGAGTGGACCTAATCCTAACAAACAACCCGTTGAATTAAATCGTACATCCCTATTCTGGGGTTTATTATTAATTTTCGTTTTAGCAGTATTATTCTCTAGTTACTTCTTTAACTAAAGATTTAGTTGCTTTACTTTAGGTTATAAAAAATTATTGTTATCTTAAGTTTATTAGAAATTTTCTAAAACTTACCAAGTTGGAGGTAATTATAGATGGCTAGTACTGGTAGAATTCCTCTTTGGCTTATTGCCACAGTAGGCGGCATAGCAGCTTTGACAGTTGTAGGCTTATTCTTTTACGGTTCTTATTCCGGAGTAGGATCGTCCTTGTAATACGAAAAATTTGACAAGGAAAATTAAAGTAAATAATAACAAAATATTGATTTATTTGTTATTATTTATTTCATTTTTATGATAAATTTTAACCAACCTCATCCTGCTCTATGTATATAAATGCAAAAGCCATAACTAACCCAGGAAATACTAACCCAATTAAAGGAACAAGAATAGAAGGAAGGTATGCAGCAGTCATAATTTTCTGTGTAGAAAAATTTTATTAAGTCTATAAAAGTCAGATTTATTAATATCTTAACTTGTTGAGATTGGAATCTTTAACTATTTTAGTACTAAACTCGATCAATATGGAATATACTTCAGAATATATTTACATAAAAAAAAACTTATCTTAAGAAACAAAATTAATACGAATAAAAATGTACTATGACACAGACTAATTATCCTGAGAGCCTTCAAGCTATGCAAAAATTCTCTGAGACCTATGCTAAAAGAACTGGAACCTTTTTTTGTTCTGATCTAAGTATCACATCTGTGGTAATAGAAGGGCTAGCAAGACATAAGGACGAATATGGAGCCCCATTATGTCCCTGTCGTCATTATGATGATAAAATTGCTGAAGTATCCTCTGCCTATTGGAATTGTCCTTGTGTTCCAATGAGAGAAAGGAAAGAATGCCACTGTATGCTATTCCTTACTAAAGATAATGAATTTTCAAGTGAAATTCAGGAGATAAGTGTAGATCAAATTATCTCATACACGAACAAATAAAAATTATTTCATCATAATAGATAACTTTATAAGGTAAACTATCCGCCATACGAGTAGTTTACCTATAGATTAGGATAAAAATCAATACTAAATATTATAAATTACCGCGTCTTAAAGCTATCAACACTATAATTGCTGGTCCTGCAGTAATTACAAGAAAAAGGGAAACTAGTTGTAACAAAGTTGTAAGATTAAAAAACATATTAAATTCCCCTATGATTAAATCACTTTGTATTTCTTTAATTATTTTATAGATAACATTGAAATAATGTATACATATATAGTATATTCTAATACTTTTGTTCTAACATAAATCTTTGTAAAAAATTTGCTAAATAAATAAGATATACCCATATCTTCAATAACTAAAGAAACAAAACCTCGAACAATAATGTATCAAAATATAAAGAAGAAATAAAAGCCCGAACAAAGACTCTTTTTGGATAATTTTTATTCAAGTATTCAAAGATATCTATCTTAGAGATTTCAGATGGCCTTAATTTTAAAACTATAATTTCCATAAAATAGTTATTTATGATAAATCTATAGAGCTTGTATTAATTAATTAATTATGATATTTATATCTTATACCTATATGCAGGGCTGCTAACTCAATGGTAGAGTACTCGGCTTTTAATCGATTTGTTCCGGGTTCGATCCCCGGGCAGCCCAGTCATGATATGTGTTATTCAGTTAAACGTTAGATATTTTAGAATGATAGAAAGCACCAACATTTATTAATACCCCCAGGGGAATTCGAATCCCCGTTACCTCCGTGAAAGGGAGATGTCCTAGGCCTCTAGACGATGGGGGCCTTATCAACTTAGTTATATAATATAATTAAACTTATCTAATAATAGAATATATGTCAACTAATTAGTTAAAATTAAATCTCAATTTTTCCTAGATTAATTACTCCCTCCTAAAAACTTCTTTTCTTATTTAATAAATTTAATAATGAACTCTTTATTACCGACAATTTATCTACTAGCCTTATTTACAGCTTTATTTGTAATAGTATTACTATTACTCACACAGATTTTAAAAAAAAAAGATTTGGAACGAGACTTATCTGACCTCCAGAAAAAGTTAAGACTAGGTATAGCTACACCTTTAGATAATTATTCATTAGGAGTTATCTATCTATCTAAAAAATTATTTGACGAAGCAATTCTACAATTCTCTAATGCATTAAAGAATTGGGATAAAAATGACATAGACGGACTTTCAAATCTTTATAATACAATAGGTTTTACTTATTTTGAGAGTGAACAGTTTGACGTATCAATCTATTATTATAAAGAAGCTATAACGTTAAACCCCACTTATACAGTTGCATTAAATAATTTAGCTTATTCCTATGAGAAGAAGAAAATGTTCCAAGATGCAATGGAGGTATACGCCAAAGTTTTAACCTATGATGTGGAAAACCCTATAGCAAATGAAAAAATTTTATCTCTAAAAACTAAAACTAAAACTCGGGATGACAGGATTTGAACCTGCGGCATCCTGCTCCCAAAGCAGGCGCGCTACCAAGCTGCGCTACATCCCGTTTTAATACTATTTCATAGTAACATAGGATAAAAATGATGTCTATAATATTTTTCTAATTTACCTTCTTTAAATTAAAACTTATCAAAATACGTGGTATTATTGTGGTGTGGATAATTATAGGAGAAAATTCGTGAAAAACTGGATCTCGATTTTACTAGTATTAAATTTATTTATTCTTCCAACAACTGCAAAAGCAGACGTAGCTGGTTTAAAACCTTGTAA
>Ga0315905_10002935_pt1 | contig 17750 bp, 20 predicted proteins | sample LakEriMetagenome_5_FD_203522 | JGI IMG/M metagenome (GOLD analysis project Ga0315905, IMG submission 203522) | Freshwater fungal communities from buoy surface, Lake Erie, Ohio, United States - Buoy 4 MA121 | ecosystem: Environmental > Aquatic > Freshwater > Lake | place: USA: Lake Erie, Ohio... | reverse complement strand
ACCAACTCTCTTTAAGGTCACCGAGCCGAGTTCCGTACCGTACAGAGCTCCTCCCGCGTGCGCCAAAATGGCGGCGTACCCGGACCCCCCACCCGTAATCCTCCTTCCAGAATCCATCGCTGCCCAGGCGGCCTACCAACTGCGCTACGAGACTACGAGAACACTGAGTATTATTCCTGGATCGGCTCCGGCCCGAAATGTTTCCAGGTATTGGGGCTCTCCCCGAGCCTGCTACAGAATCCCATGTTGTGAACAGGGGGACCCTAGTAGCCCCTTGTCGGCTAAAGGCCCAGAGAGAAAGAGTCACCCGCGTGGGAAGCCCTGCAGCCCAGTTTTCCCAAATATCATGAGCTGTTTGAAGAGCCCCATCACTTCAAAGCCGCGGATAACTCACTAACGGCTAAAGCCGCAAGCACTTGGGACTCCCCAGTCAGAACTAACTTCCCAGTCAGTGTGTGTTGAGTGTTTAATTGGAAAACAAAAGAAACCAATTCTCTGTCACGGTTCCCGCGTGCAGAGATAAGAAGAGTTTGTTGAGAATACACAGTTTTTGTTCAAGTTCCATGCTGTCGAGGTCCCACACCACACCATCGGCGCGCGGAAAGGCCATTGAGGTTCCGGTTCGTCACCTTTCGCTTCCCTTTCTTTTGCGTTCACTAGTTTTAGTCTCGTCTTCATCTCCTCTGAAGCAAGACCCCCCGACAGTCGGTCGAAACCCCGGCGCTCAAAAAAGGTTCCCTGGCATTTTCGGCGTCGTGCTCTTGACTGAAGGGACTCCCAGATGTCGGTCCTCGTCCTTGACCGCGCGCCACGTCGTCTTCCACGGCCCGGGCGCCATGCCGGCAGGCTTGATTTCGCCCCTCGCCCAGGCCGTGGAGTCTGCCCACGACGGCGCCGGACCCTTCCCGGGTTTGACGCCCTCGGGGACCCCCGCCGGCTCGCTCAGCATCTGCACGCGCCCCTGCCTCGCCGCGAACCGACTGGGCCACACCGGGCGAGCGGCGCGCACGGGGCCACGAGGCGCAAGCAGCGACACCGCGCGCGGCTGGAGCGCCACGAGCAGCAGAAAAGCCAGCGTTGCGCCGCATGCGGCCATCGCCGCTGTCCACATCATAGAAAGTTGACGTTCTACTTGTATGCGGACAGCGGCGATGGGCTTCGCATCCAACTATTCGTTCGTGTCATCAATTCGCGCCCATCAGGTTCAATCATCCAAGGCGTCATCATGATGCGCGGCGCGAAGGCGCATGCGTGACCTGGCCGCATCTCTCTTCCGGCCCGCGACCAGGGCGTGCCGTCACCGGAGTCTGTACGCTACTGCGGCTGCACTCGCGGCGGCTTCGCTCTTCCTGCCAGCGACTGCGTTTGGCATAGTGCCCGCGCGGCATAGTGGTGGCATGCCCCCCGCTCGCGCGGTGGCCAAGCGGGCGAGCTGCGCCGCGACGGCGGCTGCATCGTCCCAAACTGGCCCGCGGATCGAGCTCTTCTTCAAGTCCGACGCCGAGCTGCGCGAGCGCGTGAGGTTTCTCTCTGCTGAGGGCTTTGCGGCCTTCTCGCTCGTTAACAAGAACAACGACGACCGAATGCTCGAGTGGCTGGACGCGTGCCTTGCGGAAGCCCCGGACGCCAGCGTGTGCGTGCACTATTCCTTAAAGTACAACAAGAGCAAGGCGAGCGCGGACGCGACCTTTGGTCGCTTCTCCGCGCACTTGAAAGCGCTCGACACCCGGGGGTACGGGCAGCGCGCAGAGGTGCTGCTAATCTCGGGGTCAGGCCCCAAGACCCCCCTCGATACTGTGGCCTGCCTCGAGAAGCTTGCGCGGGAACGCAGCGCGGAGGAGGGCCTGACCAAGGTCGGGGTGGCGTTCAATCCCTATTACGAAGACCGCACACAAGCCGAACTCGAGCGCACGCGTCTGAGAAAGAAACTCGCCACGCGCCAAGTTGATACCGTGTGGCTGCAATTCGGCAGCGACTCCGCGCTGCTGGAGCGGAGCCTGCAGTGGCTGACGAGCGAGCTCGAAGAGGAAGTGCGCCCGCGGCGCGTCGTTGGTTCCCTCTTCCTCCCCACAAAGCAACTCATTGCGCAACAGCGTTTCCGGCCTTGGAACGGCGTCTTCCTCTCGAGCGAGTATCTCTCGGGGCCCGAGGGTGCCGAGGCCATCACGAACGAACTTCTGCGCATCTACGCGCACTTTGGTGTCGAGATCCTCGTCGAAGCCCCGGGCGTGCGCGTCACCAAAGACGCCGCCCTGCTGCGCTCCCTCCTCGCCGACGTCCCTGCCCCAGCTCCGACACTCGCCTCTGCCGCCGCGGAGGCTGAGGGCGTGGTGCAGGAAGGCAGCAAAGCGCCGAAACGTCTGCGCTTGTCTGGCGGAGCTCCTGCCGCCTCTGCCTCCAAGGCGCTGCAGCTCGGGGAGGGCTCGGCGACGGGAGTCGTTTTGTTTGGACACCACGATCTGCGCCTCAACGACAACCCCGCGTATGCAGCCGCGTGCAGCCATGGCGCTGTCGTGCCTGTGTTTGTTTGGTGTTCTGGAGAGGATGGCGAGTTTGAGCCTGGTCGCGCGCTGCAGGTATATCTGGAACAGGCAATCAAAAGCCTAGAGAGTGAACTACAGGCAAAAGGCCTCCGCCTCATCCTCTGCTGCGGCACATCGACCCCTGAGGCATTGCTTGCTCTATGCAAAGACATCAAGGCGTCAGCAGTGTTCTACAACAGGGACGTGACTCCAGCGGGCAGTCGCAAGGCCTCCAACCTCCAGCGTCTTCTTTCACAGCACTTAGTTTCCTGCTGCGAATTCCGCGGCGCAGCCCTGCTGTACGAGCCCGAGGCAGTACCAGTAAAGACGGGCTTCAACGGCGGGCATTGGGGCACGCTCATGCCCTTCCTCCGGTCCAAAAATCCTCAAAAGTCAGTATGTACTGGCTGTATAAAGTAAATCCACTAGGAATTTACATTTAATTTTTTTGACAGCGCGTGTTTGACCACCGGCATCCCTCCCCGCCCGGTTCCTGCGCCCGCAAACGCTCGTGCGCCGCAGCACTGGCCGTCCAGCGCCAGTATCCATGAGCTGGGGCTGGCGAGAATGCCAGTTGGCAAGAGCGGAGACATTATTGACTGGGGCGCGGGTATCCGGGACCGCTGGCCTGCTGGTGAAACTGCTGCTATAGCTACTGCTGACAAGTTCGTGGCTGCGGGCATGGCGCGGTACGAGAGCGACCGCAGCCGCGCGGATCTAGAGACGGCAACCGCTCGTGTCAGTGGCCACCTTCGCGTTGGGTCGCTCTCGCCTAGATATCTCTATCATGCTATTCGCGATAGCGGTATACCGGCAGAGCTGGTCAAGACCTTTGGCCGACGCCTCCACTGGCGCGACCTCGCCTACTACCATCTCAGTGTCTTTCCTAGGATGCGGAGTGTGGGCATTCGCAAGCACTACGATCAGACGGCGTGGGTGTCTCCACCAGAGGAGGCGGCGCGCCGGCTAAAAGCGTGGCAAAAAGGAAAGACGGGGTACCCGATTGTCGACGCCGGGATGCGCGAGCTGTATGCGACGGGGTGGATGTGCCAGTCAGTGCGTATGGTTGTGGCCTCTTTTCTTGTCGAGTATTTGAGGGTGAACTGGGTGGAGGGCGAAAAGTGGTTTTCGGACACGCTCATCGACGCTGATAGGTGTTTGTGTGTGTGAGAGAGAGAGAGTAAGAGTGTGTGTGTACGTGTGTGTGTGCATCTACGTGCATGCATCGTCTGTATTTATACATACGTCTCTCGGTGTATGTTTTCATATCCATGCATGCACGTGTGCATGCATGCACATGCCTTTACATGCATATGTGCTTACAATCTAAATTGGCTCTCTCTGCGCGTGCATAACACACAGCGCTATCCATATAGGGGCTGTACATAGGACACACACACACACACACACACACACACACACACACACACACACACACACACACACACACACACACACACACACACACACACACACACACACACACACACACACACACACACACAGCGCTATCAACGCGATGATGTGGCAAAACGCTGGCCGCTCCGGCATCGACCAATGGAACTTCGTCTTGTCCCCCGAAAATGCTTCGCAGGATCCCTCCGGTGCTTACACGCGTCGCTGGTGTCCCGAGCTCGCGGGCCTGAGCAACAAGTTCCTGCACACCCCCTGGAAAGCAGCGGCGCATGAGCTTTCTGCTGCGGGTGTGATACTCGGTGTGACGTATCCGCACAGGGTAGTGACGGCACTGGCTGCTGAGCGTGAAGCGAGCGTGGAGGCGGTGCTGCAGATGCGCCGCCTTGCGTCTCAATTTAACGACGCGGGCGGGTATGACAGCATTCAACTGCCAGGCGGGCAGACCACAAGAGTGTTCACCAAGCAAGAATACCGCCTCGATGCGTCAGGCAATGTCAAGCCGCCGCCTCCGCCTCGCGCAGCTAGCGCGGGTGGCGGCGGGCGCGGGCGTGGGCGCGGGAGAGGGCGTGGGGGAGGAAGAGGGGGAGGGGCGGTAGGGGCAGGGGCGGGGAGGGGGAAGGGGCAAGATGCTGACATCCGTGGCTTTTTGAAAGCGAAAGACACTTAGAGGCTAGAGGGCATGTTGCGCTGTCGGCGTGCATGCATACGCGCTGGTTCTTGTTCCGTATTTGCTTATGTTTATTGTTTTGTTAAAGAAGGGCCCCTAATTCAGTTCGGGTTGTGTATAAATCAGCATTGCCCTGTCCCGCCAGAGAGTAAGCGCGCGCGCGCGCACGAGCGAGGGCATTATTGGGAACTGTTGAGTAGTTCCCAATAAAGCTCTCACGGGGGTGATCGTCCTCCTGCGGGGCTGCACCCCATCGACTCTATTTTTCACCACATCGCTGCTGCCTGGAGCAAGCGATCACCCGATATCTTGGACGTCGTGTTCGGTGATGATTGAGTACTGCGTCCGGGGATCCTTTTTCAGGCGGAAGTAAGTAGGCACTTCAGTGAGGCGCGCAAGATTGTCGATGAATTCGTTGTCGTGCGAAATGACGATAAGCTGGAAACCATTATTCTTGGCCTGCTTGCGATCGTTAACAATACGTGAGAGCGCCTCGGTGAAACCCCCAATGTTTTGCTCGTCCAGATTGGACGTGGGCTCGTCCAGCGCCAGCACACCGCAGTTGTGACAAAAGGTCTCTGCCAACGCCAGGCGCACCACCAGCGATGCGAGGACCTTCTGCCCCGCCGAACATCTCCCACGCATATCAAGCTCGGACATGTGGCGATGGCGCATCACGAGGCGGTAGTTGTGGGAGCGGCGGTTCGCCTGATTCTCCAGGTCGGCCTTGATCTCGATGGTCTCAATGTCATCGCCTTTGTAGGTTGTCTGCCAATACTCCTTGACGTACTTGTTGATCTCCTCCATCTTCATCTCGTGGAAGCGCATCAGCGCTTTGTCCAGCGCCGCGTAGTACCTGCTCATGCGCTCCCACGGAATCAGGGTTTAGGGCTTCTCACATCCATGAGGACGGATCTTCAGAAACAAGCAGCACTACTGTATTCGCAAAGTCCGAGGTGCTGCTAGTTTCTCAAGGATTTTTTTTTTCCTTGGAAAATCATGTCCGCGTCAAATGGGATCCTTTATCTCGGAAACCACGCCCGCAGCATCATTCAGAGGTGATGACGCGACTGCAAGGCATGTGGGGGAGGGGGCCGGGATCGGAGGATGGCAGTGGAGAGTGGCGGTGGGATCGGGAGAGGGAAGGGCGAGTGAATGACGGGCAGGGAAGACGACTTGTCAAGATCCTTGCTTGCCCCCTTTTTGGTTTCGATGCCGATTTGAGTTTTCCTGTACTTCGTGTCGATGTCCACGTATTCCTTCTCCTTCAGCTTCTTTTCCAGGTCCTTGATCTGCTCCACACGCCACCTCATCCGGTTACCGCTCAGGCCATCGCGCAACAAAACAGTCCTGGCAAACGCTCAGCAAGAACACTGCTGCGTGCGCGGTTCTGACATGGTGACTTGCGTGCGCACGCACGCCTGTCCAAATGAAAGAAAAGCAATGGACCTGCTGTTGGAGCGACTGCAGCGTTAGGGTTTAGGGTGTAGGGTGTGGGGTCTAAGCCTTGTGAGACCTGCTGTTGCAGCAACTGCGGTTTTAGGGTGTAGGGTGTAGGGTTTAGGCCTTGTAGACCTGCTGCTGGAGCGACTGCAGCTTACCCTCCATGCGCTGCACTTCATTGTTCTTGTCCACCACCTGCGCTTCATACTGCGTGGCAAGGTCCCTCAGCTCCTGTGCACCGAAGAGGATCAGAGAGACTGGAGGGCATGCGTGCAGGACGCAACTCGCATCCAATATACCTTCTTGGATGGAAGTTGGTCAAGTTCCTCACCCCGGTCCTTCATCTCGTCTTCCAGGGTCTTTATTTTGTCCCGGTAGTCTCTCCAGCTCAGATTGTCCTCTATCTCGCGCACAAGCTGCGCGATGCACGACGTATCCGCTGTGTATACATCATACGTATGTGCAGAGATGCATGACTTGACGCTCGGACGAGAGAATGTGTGTGCACCAAGTTGCCCACCCAAACCCCTCTCTGTCTGTCTCCCCTGTCTGTGCCTCTGCATCGCCGCGGCGCTCTGTCTCTCTCTGCCCATCGCCTAACTTTTGCCCTTCGCGCTACCTTTTTTCTTGTCTCTGCCTCGCTATGAATGAGTGTGTTAGCGTGTATACATTCTTGTGTTTGCGTGTATACACTCTTGTGTTTGCGTGTATACATCCTTGTGTTAGCGTGTATACATTCTGGTCTCTCACTCGCTTGCGCTCTCGAGTTCTCTCTGACCTATTTGCCCTGCGCGGTCCTTGGCAGTGGTGTGTTTGTCTTTGGCATCTTGCAGCTTTGCCTTGGTCTGGTCAATGAGACCTTTTAGCCTCTGCTCCTCCTTGTCCAGCTTCTGCTGCTTGAACTCGGCAATCTATAAATACACATAATGTATGAATGTATGTTTCTCTCTCTCTGTATATATATGTTTTATGTATGTGCTTTCTGTCAGTGCGTGTGTATGTACATACAAACTTACACACACACACATGTGCACACACACACGCACACGCACACACACACACAGGTCTGGCGAAAACATAGACAGCAACGCGTAACAGAGCCAGGGAGCGCGAGACCTTATTTTCGTAGTCCTGCAGCTTTGCCATTTGCTGCCACATTTCGGTGATATCAAGATCATTTTGCCGATCCTCTCCCTCATATTCCTTGCGCTGCCTGAGAATCTTGGCCTTGCTGTCCTCTCTCTTCTTGTCCAGCTCCGGGAGCTGTTCGCCCAACAAACAAAAATTCCATAGGTTCAGCACTGCGCGCATCCGGCGCTTGATGCGGCGTGTGTTCGCGCACACAGTGGTTGGCGGTTGGAGCGCTCCGCACAAGGAGCACAGGCAAGGACACACATCTGCTGAATCCGCTTCAGGGTTCAGGGTTGAGAGTATATGGGTTAGGATATAGGGTTTAGGTACCTGCTGAATGCGGTTCCTATTCTCTTGCTCGAGCTTTTCCATTTCGCGCTTGATCTCATCCTTGTGTCTGCTCTTCTCGTCATGGCTTTCCTTCTTGCGCTCACATGCGTTCACCTTGTCCCTTACGTCATTGTAGAGCCTACACACATCGGAATGGGCGGATTAGTTAGGACGTAACATGTATGTACATACATACAAAGATACATACATCTCTCCTCTCTCTCTCTCTCTCTCTCTCTCTCTCTCTCTCTCTCTCTCTCTCTCTCTCTCTCTGTCCGTCTTTCTCTCTCTCTCTGTGGGTGTGGGCGTATGTATGTATATATCGGCCTCTGTCGAGCCAGCAAAGATGCCTCTCCGCCTGTCTCTTGATCCGGCCTGCCAGGTCTGTCCTGGTGGACTCGAGAGAAAGTGGTGGTGGAAGACATTTACCTCGTCCTCTTCTGGAGTTCATCGACCATGGTGGTCTTCTCATTCCACAGTTTCTGAATCTCGATCTCCAGGTCCTGTGCCTGCTTCTCAGCAGCGCTGTGCTCTTGTTCAAGGTCTAAAATATCTCTCTGCCAAGACAGTGAGATTAGTCGCCCAAGCCTACTTCTGCTACGGTGAGGCTCGTTGCGTGCCAGTTCCACAAGACGCAGCACGCTCTCTCCTTGCACAGGGCGTAAGCAGCTGGGACACAGCCGAGTCCCCAACCTGTTTCAGATCGCGGCTGGAGAGCTCTGCCTCCGCCTGCGCGATCTTTTGCTTGAGGCGATCCAAATTCGCCAGATCGAGCTGCCGTAGGAAGTCATTGACGTTCTCCGTCTTGTCATAGCGCTCTTGCGCCCGCCTCTGCTTGTCATCAGCGTCCTCTAGCTGCCGCTCAGCCCTCTCGCGCTCCTGCTTCAGGTCATCCTCCTGGACCGCAAGCTCTTGCGCTTGGGCCTGGACTGTGCCTGCTTGAGCCTTTTTGTCGCGGGCTTGCTGCAGTGCAACTATTTGCTTCTCAAACGCCACAATCTTTTGCTTCGAATCACTATGGTCGAAGTCCGCCAAAAACTCGCTCAATTTGCTCTCAAATGTCCTGAGTACGTCTGAGCCCGGAGAGATCGCCCTATCGCAAAGCGGGCAGGTGTGGTTCTTTGCTTGATGATCCTCAAACAGCCCCACACAATTCTTCATCGAACTCGCGAACGATTCAGCCTTTTGCTTTTTCTCTTTTTTCTGCTCCAGGCCTGCAATCAGCGCGTCAAACGATGCTGCGCCCAGCGCTCCCTCCACAGCTTCGACCAGTCCTTTCACCTCTGCGCCGCCTACTTTCGTCGCTTTGGCTTCTGCAATCAGGTCTTTCATTTGCTTGTTCAGCCGCTCCCTCTCCTCTGCTTTGCTCTGCAACAGACGATCAATGCGTCCTACCTCCGTTTTGGCTTTCAGGTGCTCCTCCGTCGCATCTTTGAGCTCTATCCTGCTCTCCTCCAGCTCCTGCTTGACTGTATCTGCAGCATGTCCCACTTCGAATCAGTACGAGCGGATGTAGTCCGAGGAGTCGAGGCAAGGGCAGAATGGAGGCAACCTGTCACGAGGGCCGCTTCATCAAGCTTCGGCCTGTAGCCCAGGAGAGTCTGCAGAGCACCATGCTGATCCATCTTCTCCTCCAAGTCCTTCTTGAGCGTCTCAAGCTCCTGCGACACAAACACCCCGCAGGGGGCGATTCAGCAAGCGGCCACAGCGACAGCGAGGGCAGAGTGGGCACAGAATGCCACAACGAAATTCTCAACCACAAACCGTGAAGGGGTACCTGTTTGTCTCTCTTGACGAATGCAATCTTTTCCTGGTCTGCCTGCCGCGCCCTGCCGATTACATTTGCACACTCAGCTCGAGCGCGAGCCACCACGGAGGTGGCAAAGGTTTCCGAGACAAATAGGAGCATCTGTGCACAAGCTCGTGCGCAGCAAAACAAACAACAAGCAGATGGCGTACTTCATTTCCTCCTGGAGTTTGTTGCGTTTCTCGGTGGCGCGCTGCCGCGGCGCTGTCTTGCTATCGATCTCCACCTGAATGGTCTCGGGGCTCCTCCCGAGACCAGACATGTCCCTATTTGCGTGTGTATGTGTGTGTGTGTGTGTGTGTGTGTGTGTGTGTGTGTGTGTGTGTGTGTGTGTGTACACATACACACACATGCATGTGTGTGTACCTCTTGAGCTGCTCCTTCTTCTCCTCGAGCTTCGGTAGCTCATCCTCGTCATAACTGAGCTCTTGGATTGACCGCTCCACCCGTGCAATTTCAGCCACCTTGTCCTTGATAAGCTTCTTCCTGAGCTCAATCGCTTGCTGCTCCCGGTCATGCTCCGACGAGGCTTTAACCACCTCCTCCTGCCAATCACAGGAGATCAAACAACACCGTACATCTCCCTCCGACCTCCATGCGCACGTGCGGCACACGCGAGCGGGATCTGCACACAGGCCTTTGCTCGTGGCAGTATAGACCTGGATGGCATCAAGTGCCCGTTGGTTGGCTCTTTTGCGAGTGTCCCCGTCTTTTTTCTTGGCCTCGTACTTGTTCGTGAGCTCGCGGCAAAAGATCGACGGCGCCCTTTCGAAGGGCACCGGCTGCGTCATGCACAACCATCACACCATTATCACATCAGCACGCTGCGCTCAAAGTCGAGTGTTTGCGTGTAGCTCTGGCTTTTTCAGCTTCTCCAGCGCCTAAACCTTAATCCCTAAATCCTAAACCCGCGAAACTCCACTTTCTCCAACGAGAAAGTCAAAGTGCCACGAAAGAGAAAGTGCCAGAAAGTGCCACCATGCTGCCTTTCTGCGTCACTGCAGACAAGCAATGGCACGCCAAGCGGCTAAACGGCGGCGTAGAGGCACCGGAGTCACTAACTTACAGGTTACTTTGCGCTTGCATATTGCTAATAAATGAGTTCTACGCTCCCCGCCCGCGGTGGTGATGCAGGCTCACCACAAGGGCCTTGTCCATGCCATAGGTGTCGGCAATCCTGTTGGCCAGTTTGGAGCGCTCCCCCTCCTGCCCCTTCATGACGTCCTGCGTCGCCTGCAGCCTGCTGTGTTGGGTCTCGTACCCGCTCAAGGTCTCACTGCACTCATCTACCGCCGCCTTCGACTTCTCCACCTGCGACATCGCCCAGGGGGCAGCGTGAGCGAACTTACCTACCTCTTATGCACATACACTAATACTAACACTAAGACTAGAACCGGGCAATGGCCAGCATGCAAGAAGACACGCGGACTGCAGGCAAGAATGGCTTGACACAAGGAGGGCGTCAAATAAGGAGGGGGCGAACCTCGTCTCTGTACTTGCGCATTGCGCTATCGTTGTCTTGCAGCGCCTTCTCGTGGTGACGCTTCTGCGTTTTGAGTTCCTCGGTGGATTCCTCCAAATAGTGCTTGATTTTACCATCAACCTTGTCCCTCTCCTGAACCCACGTCGCAATCTTCTGCTTGCTTTCCTTGACATACTCATCGTGCTCCCTGTACTGCTTGAGGCCGTCGTGGTACTCGTCCAACAGTTTCTGGCAGTTTGCGATCTCGGTCTCCAAGTCCTTCTTCTTGCTCACAGAAGCGATTCGGTCGGTTTCGCACTTCTTCAGATTGTGCTTGAACTCATGCGCGTGCCTCTTGATTTCCTTCTGCTGCGCCTCGTCTTTCTCAAAGTCTTTTAGCTCCAATTTCAGCTCGGCCTGCGTCTTCTTTACTTGCTCGAGCGCCTTGGAGTAACGCGTCGAGGCGAAAATAGCGTCAAACTTGTCCTTGAGCACCTTAGGTTCCCCGAGAATCCAGTTAGACTCCTCCTGGTGGCAGAAGATGACATTCTGCAGCACAGCTTGAGATACGCCCATTAACCCCGGAATCAGCTTGTCGATTTCCGCACACTTGTTTGTGATAGACTTCCTTTCTGACCCTTGCACATTCTCTTTCAACTGAACGCTGCCCTCAAGCTGCTTGTACTGCTGCTTCTCGACTCGATTCGGCCCTTTCTTGTTCGTGAGGTTAAACAAGCGGGACACGGTGATGGTGGTATTCTTGGCTTGGAACTTGAGACAGATTTTGGCTTTAGTTTCCGTTGAGGGCGCAGCTGACACCCGCGGGTCGTGGACAAAGGCCTGTCCAGAGCCAGAATTCGGAGGCAAAACGCCGCACGTGGCCATGCGCAGCGACTCAATCACCGTCGTCTTGCCGCAGCCATTGGAGCCGACGATGAGGGTCAGCGGCGGGGTGAATACGATCGACTGCTCCTGGTCCGGGCCGTAACTCCGGATGCCCTGGATGCCGAGACGCTGGATTGTCGTCATGGTGGCTCACACGCGAGGCGAACGCGCAGGTGCCACTGCGCTTCAATCGACTCCGATCGCGAACTGGTGTGTCCATGCAGAATTTTATAGTTACAGGGTTCGTGACTGGTGGGTAGAACATGGCGGCCCGGGAGCTGAAGCAGGCGTTGCGATACATGCGCACGCACTTCAAAGGGCGCCACGGGAACCCGACGGTCCGCCACCCGCCCTGCATGCCCCGCCCCCGCCCCGCGGGGACCCACGAGCCGGCCTTCGTCTCACAGGCGACTCTCCGCGCCGCGCTCGTCAACGCGGCTGCTCTGTGCATGCGTACAGTGCAAGAGGGTGAACACGGCACGTGCGCCGGGACGGCATGCGGCCGGCCGCGACTGATTTCCACGCACGTGGGGGCACCGGATGCGCAGGGCGATGTGGAACCATACGCCAAGTTTATGTTGGACACCGTGAGGAGCAACAAGGACGCAAAGGAGCCCGACGTGCTCCTGAAGGTTCGCCTGCCAGAGCCCCTGTGACGGAACCCCTTGCTTGAAGGCTCTCAGGGCGCTGCATTGCCCGCCTTGGCGATCTGATGCCCTGATGCCCTGACGCGTGCTGCGCAGGATCTGGAGAGCTACTCCTACTACCTGAGTGCTCTCGTGGACAAGAAGCGTTTGCTCTCTTCTTTTGGCGGCGACTCTGTGCGAGGGATTTCCGCGAAGCAACGCATCGAAAATACCTCCGGCCGCGTTGGTCTGTTACCTGCCACAAGGCCCACGCTCGCCCCAATGCGCGCGTTCCCCTCGTGCTGCCCCCCTCGCGTGTCCGTCGCTGATGCCCCCCCCTGCCTCCCGCGGGCTGTGCATTCATGGGCCGCTTCGCAATCCAGGATTGAAATTGCCGCAAGGATCGTTTCAAACCGCACAATCTGCTGGATCTGTGCCCCGTCTTCGTCCCGGAGGTGCCCAATGCTCCCCAATGCTCAAAACCCCTGCTGTGTGCTCAACGTTATGTCGTGGTTCCCGCTCGCTTTCACGTGTATGCTCTCTGCAGCAGCTTCGCTCTGCCTCCTACTGACACCCTCCGTTCTTGCACCACAACCACACATGCCCCGCACCAACATCAAACTCCATCAATTGCCGGCTGGACGAAATGCAGAGAGAAAACCAACGCTCAAATCTCTGCGCGAAGAATTGTCATCAGTGGTCCAATCTGGGCTCCCTGACCCCAAATCCAAGTAACACAACCGCCCTTTTCACCGTTGCGCTCAATGTGCTCGCCTTGCTACGCGAGCGGGGGTGGGGTGCGTGGGGGAAAGAGGGACGATGCGCGTGCAGCGTGTAAGTCCTGTGTTGTCGACGATCTTGCCAGACATGAAGGGGCGGGGAGGGGGGAACGAGAGGAGACCACGGGGCCTGACGGGCGGGCCTGAGTGACTTTTGGCCTGCCTGAGCTCAGCGACTTTGTGTCAAAAGACATTTTGTCAAAAGACTTCCCACGTGTTGAAAACACAGCGCTCCTAACTTGCTCCTAACCTAACAACTGCAGCCTCATGTGCACACTTTTGTTATGCGCACACTGGAACCAGTACTGGGTGTAGATGTGTCCACTGGCCAGACTGTGTGAACGTGTGTGCGTGCGTGCCTTTTATTCTGCTCGCCGTGCCTTACGGCGCCCCCACACCGAAGTCCCATACCATGCATGTCTAGGTTTAGGTAGCTTAGGTTAGTTTTGTTTACGACACCCCCAAACCAAAGTCCCATACTATAAGAGAGTAATCATCAGAGGCCGACACAAGAAACCGATCTTTGAGCACAGCCACTGCTTGTACACCCGAGCTGTGCCCTTGCAGAGCGTAGCCTATGTGTGTGTGTGTGTGTGTGTGTGTGTGTGTGTGTGTGTGAGTGTGTGGTGTGTGTGTGTGTGTGTGTGTGTGTGTACACATAGCCTGCTCGCGCGGTGAAAGGCACACGGCAAGCGCGGAGGGAGTGTCAGTCCTGATTCAAAACGAGCTGTTTCACATGCCTCCCTCCTTCGTGCCCTCCCGCTCTCTCCCTCAACACTGAAATTCTCTTTGACACTGTGCATTCGCATTCCCGACACCCACGGTCTGTGCTCAATAAACAATTAAAAATTATTTGTAAAAATTATTGTTATTTTTTATTCATAGTGTTTTCACACTATAATCAAAAAATAACAATAATAACAATACAACAACAATTTGCATTCCCGACACTCAAGGTCCATGTTCAACAAATGATAAACAACATCATCCCTGTGCACGCGTAGTACATACCAGGATACTCGGTGGCCCAGTGGTGTTCAACCAACGGCCTCTTTTTATTTTATTTGTTTTATTTTGATTTTTATACCAGGATACTCGGTGGCCTCAGTGGTGCTCAACCACCGGCCTCCTTCGCCACCTTTCGAAGCGTCTGCTACACCCACATTCAGATCAGATCGTCAAGACCAACATTCAGATCATGTCGCCCAAGATCCACACCGCTCATTAGTATCGTTGAATACGAATAAATCCTCCTCCTCCTCAGATCTGTCGTCAAAGAGCAACCCGAGAGAAGGCAGGCCGAAGCAGTGAGATAGGGCGCAAGGAACGGGAGAGGAAATCTGGGGAGGGGAGGGTTTAGGGTTTGGGTTGTAGGGTTTAGGGTTCAGGGGAAGCTGTTACTGGAACACAACCACCTGCAAATCTTAGCAAAGGCGCGTGGTCATCGGTATCCTGAACTGACGACGCATGCAACTCAACACACTCTTCGCTGCTCGTTGATTCTTCCAGCACGGAATCACTCAATTCCACCGTCCTCGACTCGTCGTCCTCCGCATAACTCAGCGCATCAGGGTATTCAATGTCAGCCGTAGACCACCCTCCTCCTGCTTCGCCCTCATCATCCAGCGGCGGTGACGACCGAAAGTTTGCAGCAACATCTCCTCCTCCACTCCATACACCCTCGTCTCGCTGTTCCCTTCTTCCATCTCTGGCACGGCTGGCAGAATTCGCAACATGTTGTTGTTGGCTGCCAGGTTGCACGGACGCGGAACGAAACGCCGCGTTGCCCTCTGCAAAAGTCTGCTGGAGCTCTCGTTCACCTCCATGGCTGGCGCAGGGCCGCCCGGAGGCGTGCGCACGCACCGCATCCAGCGCGCATCCTGTCCCAGGCGCTGTAGCACGACGCGGATTGCGGTGAACTACTTTGCATGCTGATGGACGAGGAGCGGGCATGCCCCAATTCTTCTTGAAGTTGGCCACAGAAGCGGGGATAGGCGAGGGGCTGTCGTCATGAAAATCCCAGATGCGTATGTTGCGATCGTTGGCGCCCGTGACGCACACGCGCTGGGTTGCAGTGAGGCAGAGTACTGCGTTTTCGTGCCCTGACATGGCACGGAGGCAGCGTCCAGACAGCATGTCAAAGAGACGCACTTTGCCGTCGAAGCTGCCCGAGAGGAGCAAGTTGCCTTGAATGCGGATGCACGAGACAGGGCCGCCATGCGGCTCGAGGACTCGAAGGCAAGATCCAGAGAGCGCGTTCCAGAGGCGCACACTCTTGTCGTCTGAACCTGTGGCGATCATGTGTGCCTCCGTCTCAATGCACGTGACACCTGCCTCGTGCCCCTTCAGCCACACAATCCTGCTCGTTACACTCGGAATCCCTTGGCCTAGCCGACTGCCAGTCCCCGCCCACTCTTCCCCGGCAGCATCGTCCGCAGCAGCACTTTGCCTGCTGCTGCCGCCCCTCCTCCTCTTTCCCGTGCATCCACCCTCGCTTCGGACGGTTCGCCAGATTCCAATGTCATGGTCGCGGCCGCCTGAAATGAGGGCGTCAATGGTGTTTGAGAAGGCCACGCACAGGACGGGCTGCGTGTGCTTTTTCATGACGGTGACGAGCTCCATGCGCTCCAAACACCACATGCACACCGTTTGGTCGGCGCTGCCCGTGTACACAGTGCTCTTGCCGTCTGTAGCCATGCACAACACAGCATTCGTGTGCTCGGAGAGAGTGCTGACCAGCTTGCCGCTCGCAAGATCCCACACCTTTACCGCCTTGTCCTCGGACCCGCTCACGAGCATCCCGCGTACGATGCAGCAGCAGAGCACTTTTCCGGCGTGCCCGCTGTACACATGCCGCAGCACGCACTTGGCACCCAAGCCGGACTCCCGGGCACCCTCACGCAGATCCCAGAGACGCAGATCCATGTCATCTGACCCGCTCACGACCACATTTCCGCTCACACTCAGGCACGTGATGGCCTCCTTATGCCCGTGGCACGCGGCGGCAGCGTGGCGGCCGCGGATCCAGTTGCGCGTAAGCACCTGCTTCTGCACAAAGTCCCGGCGCCAGCTTCCAGGCATCACGACGGGCGTGGCGAGCCCGGACCCGAGGTACAGCCACATCCAGAGGCGCTCGTCCGCGGCGGAGGCGCGCCAGACGGAGCAGACGGAGCTCGTCTTGGAGAGCTGCGGCGCGCTCAGGAAGCGGAACACGAGGAAGAGCGTCTCGGCCTGCAGCAGCGCGGCCCGCGCCGGGGAGCGCTGGCTCTGCGCAGACATGCTCTCGTACTTGGCTGCGCTCGCGCTCTGCGGCTCGGATCGCGCGGTCGTTATCCTCCGCCGCGGAATCTTGCCGGGCGACGCCAGCTCCTCGCGCGGCCCGTCCCCGCTCTGCTCCTTGGCCTCCCGCTTGGACCGCAGCCACGGGGTGCCCGCCTGGCGTTCAGGAATCAGACGCGCGCGCGCCTCCAGGAGCAAAACCGCCAGCCGTGCCCGCCCTGCCGCGTCCAGGCTCTCGGCCTCCGACATGAGTGAGTTCAGCGCGTCCTCGAGCGCGTCTCCGCGCGCAGCATTGCCGCCATCCGCGACGCCTCCGGGCGGCGCCTGCTGCGCTGTGCCCCATACGCTGGGCACAGGAGGGAACACTGGCATCTCGCTCGTCCTCCTTCTCCCCTTTTGAAAACAGTGGAATTCGTGCAGAATTGCAGAATGTCGGGCTGTGCGACGCGCTGAGTGCTTCCTCGCGGGCAATGCGGCGGTGTGCCCTGCTCGCGCTTCTGGCCGCCGTATTGCCAGTCGCGACGGTGCCGCGCGGCGCGGTTTCATGGCGGCCGCTCTTCCCGGCCGCGCGGCGTGCTGAACAGCCCACGCGCGTCGTGGGAGTGCTACGCTGCCGCGGGGGCGACGAGCAGGGAGAGGCGGCGTGGGCGCAGAGGCTGGCCGAGTGGGAGAACGAGGACAGCAGCACCCCCGCGCTGATGCGTGACGACGACGAGTCGGGCCAGGGTGGCGACGCGTCGGAGCCAGCGAGCGAGGGACTGGGGGACAGTCCCTCTTCGCACCGCATGGTTGACTCGTCCTCACGGGCCGCGAACGCAGCTGCCAGCGCGCACCCCGAAGCCGATGGCCTTCCTCACGCAGGAGATGCGCGGGCCGACGGCGCCGGCCCGCCTGCTGTGCAGGATGCGGGCCTAGAGCGGGTGAGGCGAGCGAGCGTCATCCAAGAGCTTCTGAGCATGGGCGCCGACATCCGTCGCGCAGGTGCGCTCAAGTGCACGTGCTCATGCTTGCCTGCGCAGCGGTGCCGAGCTGGCTGACGCAGGGCTGACGCGGGTCGCTGCCGCGTGCATGCAGAGGTAGCTGCCGATTGCGCTCCAGGCGCCACGGCCGAGACAGCGCTGAATTGGCTCATGGAGCACGTGGACGGTATACATCTATCTATCTGCATCTATCTATCTATCTACACACACAATACACACACATAATACACACACGAACACACAACGCACACACACACACACACACACACACACATTCACACAGATCTACACACACAATACACACATAATACACACACGAACACACAACGCACACACACAGACACACACGCACACACTCACATTCACACAGATCATCACCTCTTCCAAGCACCTCCCAACCAGCGGCAGACGTCACGGGGGCAT
>Ga0315905_10002934_pt1 | contig 17752 bp, 18 predicted proteins | sample LakEriMetagenome_5_FD_203522 | JGI IMG/M metagenome (GOLD analysis project Ga0315905, IMG submission 203522) | Freshwater fungal communities from buoy surface, Lake Erie, Ohio, United States - Buoy 4 MA121 | ecosystem: Environmental > Aquatic > Freshwater > Lake | place: USA: Lake Erie, Ohio... | reverse complement strand
CTAAATTTATTGCCCTAGAAGTATCCTAGCTAAAGCCTCCCACTAAAGTGGGTAGTTTTGACTAGCGTGTTTGAGACAATAAACCAAAGGCCGGGGGAGATAGGTAAAGTTCAGAGGAATTAGAACAATTAGACCGATTGAGGGGTAGCGAGCAATAAAACCCGTTCCAATAATTGGGGGGCTAACCGTTGACACCACACGGCTAGATGACTCTGCCAACCGACCAAAATTTCAGTTTGATTGCGCCGTAGTCCTTGGACTAAACATTGGGCTACACGACCGGCGGTCATGGCTCGCACCCAACGGAAACGCTGTAAGCCTTTGGCCATGTCGGTATCGGTCAAGGTGGGCAGTAGGGTAACGACGCGGATATTGTGGGCGGCCAACTCACCCCGCAGGGCCTGACTAAAGCCCAAAATAGCGAACTTGGTGGCGGAATAGGTGGCCATGGTGGGAGCGGCGACTTTGCCCATTAAGCTCGACACGTTAACGATAGTGCCTTCTTGTTGGGAAACCATGCGGCGAGCCACACAACGGGTTACACAATAGAGTCCCAGGAGGTTTAGGGAAATTTCTTGGTAAACCTCTGGAAAACGACTATGGAGGAAGGGATTTTGGTGGGCAACCCCGGCACAGTTGACTAATAAATGGATGGGGCCGTGATCCCGCCAGGTTTGGGCGATCGCCGTATTCACTTCCACGGGCTGGGTTAAATCTAAAGCTAGAGGAATGGCGTCTAAATCAGGGTTAATCGCTTGCAGATCGAGAGCGACCTGTTGCAGGGTATCGCAATCCCGCGCCACCAGAATGATTTTTGCCAGGCCCTGTCGGGTTAATTCTTCGGCGATCGCCCGGCCAATACCACGGGATGCGCCGGTCACAAAGGCAGTTTTTCCTAATAAATTCATAATGCACCTCCTATAAAAATGAGGTATTCAAAGCTGGGTAACAAAACGCCGCAGCAATGGTGGTTTCTAACGTGTTCATTGATTGGGGGGACAAGCTTGTTTACCAAGACGAACTGTCGCAGTTACAAAAAATTTAGGCCGATCTGCCAATGTTGCATTATGCTTCGGTTCCGGGTGCTAGCAGGGAAACCAAAAACGTCTAGGGCATCAAAGTCGTGCTTTGGGCTTTTTTGCTTTTGCTAATTATTTTGAAGTCTTGTCCCAGACATAACAGGGGGGAAAATAACTGATTATTCATAACAAGGGCAGTTAGTTTCCCAAAATCCCTCAATCATGGATTGTGGTGAAGTGATGGGGATCTTAAGCAATAGAGCATGGCAGACGCCTCCTAAGAGTGATTCAGCGTGATTGGATTACGCTCCTCATGGCACACCTTAACAAATGATTCAAGGAACCGCAATAATTCTTGACATTTTTGGGGCAGTTTAGTTATCGCCCCCTGACAGCCCCCATAATATAAGGCTTTGACAAATTCGTTGGGTAAAAAAAGACGACCCTCTCAAAATTGAGATAGATCATCGTGAATGGATCTTGTTTTGTGGGTTGCAAACCGTCAACCTGGATCTAGAACTGTCCCAATTGAAGACGGGTGTGATCGGGGTTTTCTGCATTGGGCAACAAAATTGAGTTGTTATCCGCCTGGCGGGAGCGAATTTCGTAGGGATTTTCCTCGCTTTCTGTGGCTTCAATGTCCCCTTCACCGCCGACTCCGCCTAACCAAATGGCACTATCTTTGGCAAAGGTTCCTGTTAAATCGGTGGCATTACCCTCTGACTGGGGTAAGGGGGTCAGGTTTGCTTCATTATCAATGACGGTTTGGGCGTAGACGCTGGGAATATTACTGCCCACCAAAATGGCGATCGCCATCAAGCAAGATCCGATTATCTGTCCCCGAAAAAAACGACCTTTCATCACGTTTACTCCTGAAAAATTTGGCTCGATGTCACCATCCCCACGACCCCAAGGCCTCGACCTCTAAGACTAGCCTGAGTCCTTCAAATTAAGTATGAACTATTACTTAATCCGATTTCCAGCCAATGCCACAAAACTTAATTTTGTTGTGGGTCTCGTCCTAGGTTGTTTCGGGTAACTCGTCGTTTCTTAACTCACTGACGACAATTTCTTCACCAGTAGCCGCATCACCAAACCGTAATTCATCCACAATGCGTTTAATCACACTGGCCACAGGAACAGCCAGTAAAACTCCCAATAGTCCTCCTAATTCGGCGCCAATAAAAATTGAAATCAAGATCCAGACAGGATTTAGCCCAATCTTGTCCCCCATTAATTTAGGCGCAATACCATTATCGGTAATTTGATCAATGACAATGGCACTCAGGAAAAATTTGACCGCGAAAACCCCACTTTTTAAGCCCAAAATAATCGTACCGAAGAGGGTCACTACTGCCCCAGCAAAGGGAATTAAACTAGCCAATCCTAACCCAAAGGCGAACAACACGGTATAGGGCAAACCCAGTGCGGCAAAAATAATCAAGCGGGCAATGCTTGATCCTGTCGCTAAAATTAAACGACTGAGGAAATAATCTTTAAAAATTTCGGCGGTGTAGCAGGGGACTTTTTGATCCCAGGGTTGGGGAAACCAGCTAAAAATGCCATTCCAAAAAGACTGGCCTCCTAGTAATAAAAAGATGGTCAAAATCAAAATAACAAAAGTATTGAGTACTCCGTTGAGGGTTCCCGTTACCAGTCCCAAGGCTTTGCCACCGATGCCGTTTAGTCCCTTACTCAGGGCGACATAGAGTTTTTGAAATAATTCGTCAATATCAATACCGGCGTTGGTTAACTCCCTGGCGATCGCCGAATGGGTCAATTGATCAAAGCGATCTTGGCTCGCATCTAACCATCTGGGGACATCATCAACGAGGTTGCCTAGCTCCGTTACCATAAGGGGCACAAAGGTCAGTCCTAAAAAGACAATGCCAGCGAAACTTAAAATGCCCACAGCGGCGATCGCCAAGCCTTTGCGAATACCCCGATTAACCAAAAATTGAATAGTCAGTTTGAGTAAAAAAGCAATTAAGGTAGCAATAATTAAGTAATCAAATAAGGCTTTAAAACGACCAATCACAACAAAGAGCAACATCCCGTTCAGAAAAAGTAGCGGAAAAACGAGTAATAACTTTAGCCAGCCGGGTAGGGATTTAATTAACGCTTGCATGGGAAAATTAATCAATAGGGCGATAAACTACCGCGAATCTATCACTATTAGCCGCAATATGGGCTGTTCTTCTTGATTTCTTCTCAACTTTCTTTTCAAGTAGGTAAAATTTTCTAACCCCTAACGGCGATCGTGTACAAGCGTTAAGAATTGTATGGGACTGATGCGCCTAAATTCGGCGATCGCCATCGGTCAAAGCCTTAATCTCTAAGCATTTTAGGGCTTATCTCCCCATCGACTGAATGTAAAGCACCCCCTCGACAGTGCTAGGGCTTTTACCGACAATCTGAAGGGATTATTCCCAAGGGAGTGCTTTAACGATGAAATTGGCTTATTGGATGTACGCTGGCCCCGCCCACATTGGCACCTTACGCATTGCCAGTTCTTTTAAAAATGTCCATGCCATTATGCACGCTCCGTTAGGCGATGACTACTTCAATGTCATGCGCTCCATGTTAGAAAGAGAACAAAATTTTACCCCCGTTACCACCAGCGTGGTCGATCGCCAAGTTTTATCACGGGGATCTCAAGAAAAAGTCGTCGATAATATTGTCCGCAAAGACCAAGAAGAAAAGCCCGATTTAATCGTTTTAACCCCGACCTGCACCTCTAGTATTTTGCAAGAAGATTTAGAGAATTTTGTCAACCGTGCCCAGATGGATGCGGTAGGGGATGTGCTCTTAGCTGACGTCAATCATTATCGCTTCAACGAATTACAAGCCGGCGATCGTACCCTCAAGCAAATTGTTCAGTTTTATCTCGAAAAAGCCCGCAAACAAGGGAATTTAGCCACGGCAAAAACCGCTCAACCCTCGGTCAATTTGATTGGTTTTACCACCTTGGGCTTCCACAACCAACACGATTGCACCGAGTTAAAGCGTCTGATGGCGGATCTCGGCATTCAAGTTAATGCGGTGATTCCTGAAAAAGCGTCTGTGCAGGACTTGCATAAACTGCCCCAAGCCTGGTTTAACCTGTGTCCTTACCGAGAAGTAGGGTTACTAACAGCGGAATATCTCAAGGAAGAATTTGCCATGCCCTTTGTGGACATTACCCCCATGGGAGTGGTGGAAACGGCGCGGTGTATTCGCAAAATTCAACAGGTGCTCAATGACCAGGGCCATCCTGCCGATTACGAAGGTTATATTCAACAGCAAACCCGTTACGTATCCCAAGCGGCTTGGTTTTCCCGTTCCATTGATTGTCAAAATTTAACCGGCAAAAAGGCAGTGGTCTTTGGGGACAATACCCATGCGGCGGCCATGACCAAAATTTTGGCGCGGGAAATGGGCATCCATGTGGTCTTGGCGGGAACTTACTGTAAATATGATGCGGATTGGTTTAAGGCCGAAGTCTCGGAATACTGCGATGAGGTGTTGATTAGTGAGGATAATGGGGCGATCGCCGATGCCATTGCTCGGATTGAACCGGCAGCCATTTTTGGCACTCAGATGGAACGCCATGTCGGTAAACGCTTAGATATTCCCTGTGGTGTGATTGCAGCCCCTATTCATATTCAAAATTTCCCCTTGGGCTATAAACCGTTTTTGGGCTACGAAGGCACCAACCAAATGGCGGATTTAGTCTATAATTCCTTTACCCTGGGCATGGAAGATCACCTGTTGGAAATCTTCGGCGGCCACGACACCAAGGAAGTCATTACCAAAGGCATTTCCAGCGGCTCCGATCTCGGTTGGCATCCCAACGCCCAAACCGAACTCAACAAAGTCCCCGGTTTTGTACGGGGCAAGGTCAAACGCAATACGGAGAAATTTGCGCGGGAACGGGGTTTATCGGAAATTACCCTCGAAGTCATGTATGCCGCCAAGGAAGCGGTGGGTGCTTAGGACGGAATCTTTTGGCTATGGCTTATTTTGCCAGTGATTTTACGGATGTGGATAGTAGCAAGGATATTCAAACCTTTGTGCAATGTCTGCGGCTACAGCAATCCCTGAAATCTTATCAACGGTATAAACAGAAAACATTCGAGCGGAGGAACTGAAACAATCCAGTCAGTTAAACAATTTTTTCTGTTCTTTTACGCTTTTTCTAGTCAGTGGCCAAAAACCTTCCTAACTGACAATAGTCTTACATCCGCCCCAAGGGCCGGGAATTTACGCCGGAGATAAAAACCAAAGGATCAGGCTAACAAGGGTTTGAGGGTTTCCACCACCGATCGCCCTAGGGCCTGCAAATGGTAACCCCCTTCTAAACCCAAGACCAAACGGGGACAAATTTCTAATAGGTAATGGCTCATCATGCCATAGTCTTGGGGGGTCAGATTCATATAGGCCAGGGGATCGGCTTGGTTAGCATCGTAGCCCGCACTGACGAGCAATAAATCGGGTTTAATGTTGGTTAAAAATGGTACAACCTGATCATTAAAGGCTTTTTGGTAAACGCGGTGATCGCCACCGGGTTTGAGGGGAATATTTAAAACATTATTAAATTTACCCCGATCGCTCGCCTGACCCGATCCCGGATAGCAGGGAAATTGATGCAAAGAACAGTAAAAAATTTGAGGATTATTCTCTACCAATGCTTCGGTGCCGTTGCCGTGGTGGACATCCCAATCCAAAATTGCCACCGTCTTGATCCCCGGTTGTTGCAGGGCATAATGGGCGGCGATCGCCACATTGTTGAGCAAACAAAAACCCATTCCGGTTTCCCTGACGGCATGATGACCGGGGGGACGGGCGAGAACAAAGGCGGGTTCAGAATCTTGTACGACATGATCCACCCCATCTAGCCAAGCATTGACCGCCAACCGCGCCACCTCATAACTTTGGGTAGAAACGGGAGTATCCATATCCAGGGAACCGCCCCCCGCATCGGCCAAGGTTTTTAACGCCTTGAGATAGCCCGGACTATGGCACTGCAAAATATAGGGATCAGGGTCTCGATCGCCAACAAGGGTCGGGGTTTGCCAATGGAGATAGTTTGCCCCCGGCATAGTGCGTAATGCAGTGGCGATCGCCGTTAACCGTTCGGGGCATTCGGGATGGGTGCCTCCGGTATCGTGGTCTAAAAAGGCTTCGCTGTAGATAATGCAGACCATTGTAAAAAGGGAACTCCTAAAAGAGGGAAAGACGAGGGTGGTCGGCCGGAACTAATCCGATCCATCCCCGTGATCAGGGCCCACAGCAACTCACTTTCCCCGTTCGATGCCATGTCCGCCTAATGCTATTCTAGGTAGAGAATTAAGCAAAATTAATATCGAGGCAATCTAGGCCATGCAAGTTAATAATCTAGGCTTTATAGCAAGTATTTTATTCGTGTTGGTCCCAACAGTTTTTCTGTTAATTCTGTTCATCCAAACCGGTAAAGAAAGCCAAGGTTAAGCCATTTTTCAATCGTTTAAACATCAAGCTAGGATGGGGCAAGGAAACACTACCCCATCTTTCTTTTAGCGATTATTTTTAAGCCAAGTTATTTTCTACAATCCTTCCTTACGGGCTAGTAGCACCGGACAGGGGGCATTAACGCGAATATAGTCCGACAAAGAGGTTCCCAACAAGCGATCCAAATCCGGCAAGCTTTTAGCAATGGAGGGACGGCGATCGGGAGAACCGAGCAAGAATAAATCCACATTGTAATCCTCGGCTAATTCACAGAGTTTTTCGCCGGGTTTACCCCCTGTGACCGTACAACGATAGGGCACCCCTAAGCGTTTGGCCTTGGCGATCGCCGGAGCAAGGACAGGGTTTTCTTCAATCTCCTGGCGGGATAGGGGCAATAAATCCGGCTTGAGATCAGGGTTAACCCGAGTCAAAATCAATTCTCCCTCTGGATAATCCCGCAATAAATGCAGAGCTAACTCCAACGCATATTCCGCCGCCGCCGACTTATCAAGGGCCACCATCACCCGCTTAATCCGCTTGACATACACATCGTCTTTGACCAACAACATCGGATGGTTTGTGAGTTGAAACACATATTGGCTGACGGAATTTTCCAAAATCGCTTCGAGGCGCTTCAGTCCGCGGGAGCCCATAATAATCAGATCGGCATTAATTTCATTAGCCACATCACAGACAGTTCCCTTGGGATCACCCTGGCGCAACACGGTGGAAACCTTACTGGGATCAATGGCAATATCCTCCATCAGACTAGCCAAAATTCTGCCCCCTTCCGCCCACTTATCCGTAAAGGCTTCCGTGGTGATTTGGGGCGGAACCACATGCAGGATGGTAATCGACGCTTTTTGAATCGCTGGAAAATCCATCATCGCCTTGAGCATTTCTTGGGTTTGGGGAGTGCCAGAGTCTGCATATAAAATTTTATTGAGCATGATAATTGAGTTCCTTTAAGTGATTATCAACAGTCTTTACCAAGTAATCAGCCGCATTATGCCTGATTAAATAAAGCTTTTCTCCTTTCAGAATACTGCGAATCTAGACTGAGAAATTTAACAACTTATTACGGGAAAAGGTCGGATTAAGACCCAACAACCGGGTTCAGATCACAAAATTTAGTCTTGGGATCGAGGCTTGGGCGTTGTGGTTAACGAAAACTGCAACCAACCATTAGTTAATTAAGGAACAGGGCGTAACCGACTCACTTTCAGAGAAAATTGCCCTCCCCCCGTGGCCGCAAAGGTTTTGACGCGGACAATATACGATCCGGTTTCCTGGATACGAGCAAATGCCAAAGACTGGGTTCCGCCCTCGGTGCTGTCATCATTGGCCACCACCGTTGAACCATCATCGGCAATCAACATCACAATGGTGTCGAATTCGTCGGATTTTACATCGATCGCCACTTGATCCCCGCTGGTTAAATTAACCACATAATCCCGCGCAAAACCCCCTTCCCCGGTGGGAATATCCCGTAACGACAGGCGATCGGTAAGGGTTTGATTGAGGGTTAAGGGAATCGGATTATAAAAATTAGTTTGGGCTGCGGTGCGGAGGGCCCAACTGCTGAGGGCGATCGCCATTAAGGGCAGTAGACGTTTGGCCCATGCCTTGCCGTTGAAAGAGGGCGATCGATTGACTGAGATATCCCAAACCATCACTAACTGCCGTCAAGTAACCTTACAGACGATACATAATACTTTCACCGTGGCTATCGGTTCCACAGGTGCGGAACAAATTAGACAAGTCGCCCAGGTAACACACCTCTTCCATCTGGGGTTGGGAACTTGTCCAGGGTTTGGGATTACCGTAGGCATAAAACGCCTCCACCCCATCAATGCCATAGCGGGCCGCGGCGGGAATCAAATGGGTGGCAGACCGACGATAACGGGCCGGATGGGCTAACACCACTAATCCACCAGCCCCATGGATTGCATTAATCACGTTTGCCGCAACTTCATGGCCATCCCTAGGGCGATCGCCAGTTAAATAGGGAGCAAGCCCTGGATGGTCTGGATCAAAATCATAACCGAGAATATGAACTTCGGTGCCTTCAAGATCGGACGTAATTTCAATGCCTGACCACAATTGGGGATGGAGTGAATCATCATCCGACTGTTCTGACAACCAACTTTGCGCTCTGCGATACCCGGCCACAGAATGGTGATCGGTAATTGCCAAGCCTCGTAAACCCTGGCGTACAGCCTGTTGGATCAGGGATTCGGGGGTCATTTTACCGTCAGAACAACAGGTATGGAGATGGAAATTATAAAATTCTGGACAACTAGAGGGCGTTAAGGATTCCCAAACAGTTCTCAGTGGTCGCTCTAGTTGCTGAGACTTCAAAGATAAAAGGTTATTCACCATGGCTTTTTGCCGTCCTGACAACGATTGGGTGTTAAACATAAATCTGCCCCACCTTTCCACCACAATAACAAAACTTTACAAAATTAGTCGATTCCGGCCAGATAGCCCTGACATTCAAGCGGGAGAGACGATTCTAGTTCAACCAACGGAGCGTATCTGGTTATGATTTGGATAGGAAAACGACTGATGACTGACTAGGTTAAATTGGGGGGGGATTAGAAAATAGTTTGTTTATTTGAAGCTCCAAAAGGTCATGGCTTGATTTTTTGAGAATACCATCGGGAGAGTAAGCCCAGTGAATTTTTCCACTGCTACACGAAAATCTGCGTTGTAAGGTTGGGGTTCTATGGAGTCGGCCACCATGTCTTTTCCCATTAGCAAGACCCAGTTTTTGGCAGGTTTGCACTGTCCTAAACGGCTGTGGCTGTCGATTTGTAAACCAGAATATGCGTCTCCTACCTCCTTTGCGGATCAACAACGCTTGAAACAAGGGGAGGCGATCGGCATTGCTGCCAGGGAAGCGTTTCCCGATGGCATCCTGATTCAAGGCGACTTAAAACATGTTTTAGAACAGAGTTGGGAATCAACGGTGGTGGGCGTGGGGGTAAACTGCCTCTTTGAGCCGGCCTTTATTTATGACGATATTTTGGTGCGTTGTGATATTTTGCAACGATTGCCATCAGGTCATTGGGAAATTATTGAGGTGAAATCCGCCACTAAGCTTAAAGATGAACATATTGCAGATTTGGCTTTACAGCACTATGTCCTAGAGGGAATGGGGTTAATCATTGAGAAAACGAGCTTGATGGTGGTTAATCCAACGGTCAGAAATTGGCAACTCATCGATCAACGGTTTAATCTCCATGATGTGACGGCGGCGGTGCGGCAATGGCGACAACAATTACCCCAAAAACTCCATCAATTCCGAGAATTATTAAAGGTTTCCACCGCCCCAGTGGTTCCCATTGGTAAACATTGCGATCGCCCCCATGTCTGTCCTTTTAAGGCCCATTGTTGGCAAGATGTCCCCAAGGTTTCGGTGCTGGATATTCCCCGCCTTAACTCGGATAAATTGCAGCAATTATTAGCCGCCAATATCTTAGCGTTGCAGGAAATTCCCCCGGATTTTCCCCTAACCGTGACCCAATGGAATTTTGTTAAACGTATATTGGATAACCGCGCCGAGATTGATCAGCCCCTCATTCAATCGCTGTTTTCTGAATTAGTGTTTCCGCTCTATTTTTTTGATGTCGAAACCCATAGTAGTGCTATTCCCCGTTTTGCCAGGCTCCATCCCTATGAACGCTGCGTGTTTCAATACAGTTGTCATCGCCTTGATGGGGAAGGGGATTGTCAACATTTTGAATATTTACATACCAATGCGTCAGAACCCTGGTTGCCCTTATTAATGGTATTGCTGGAGCACATTGGCGATCGGGGTTCGGTGGTGGTTTATAACTTATCCTTTGAAAAGGGAGTCCTACAACAATTGGCCGCCGCCTATCCTGCCTATGCCCCCCAAATTAACAATATTATTGACCGCCTTTGGGATTTACAGGTAATTTTCAAAAAAGCTTACTTTCATCCTGGTTTTCAAGGGTCCTATTCCCTGAAAAAAGTGTTGCCAGTGATTGTGCCCCATCTTTCCTATGATGATTTGGCCATTCAATCGGGTAATGATGCGCCGTTGGTGTGGGAGGGATTGTTGGAATGTGAAGATGAGCAGCAACGGTTAGCCATGATCGAGCAACTACGGCAGTATTGTCAGCTTGATACATGGGGGATGGTTGAAATTTACCGAGTTTTACGACAAACTTTGGCAGATAAGACCTAATGCCCAATTTCACTCGGTTTCGCCAGCGTGGTAGGAACTCCGCACTAAGGGGCCAGAGCGAACATGGCTAAAGCCTAATTCTCTGGCGATCGCCCCTAGGTGGTCAAATTCGGCGGGTGTCCAATATTTTTGCACCGGCAAATGGGCTAAGGATGGTTGCATATATTGCCCTAAAGTGAGGCGATCGCACCCTACCGCCCGTAAATCCTGCAAGGCTTGAATAATTTCGGCTTCAGTTTCCCCGTGGCCCAACATCAAGCCCGACTTGGTAAAGATCGCCGCATTGTGCTCTTTGACCCAGCGCAGCACCGCCAAGGAACGATGATATTTTGCCCCCCGTCGGACTTTACCCTGTAATCGTTCTACGGTTTCAATATTGTGGTTATAGCAAACGGGCTTAGCTACTGCGACGGTTAAAACCCTGGCCTTTTGTCCCGCTTCTCCTGCTTTCCCGCCCCAAAAATCCGGGGTTAACACTTCAATGTCGGTGGTGGGATTTTCCTGCCGAATTTTCTCCATTACCTGCACAAACCAACTTGCGCCCCCATCGTCCAAATCATCCCGGGCCACAGCGGTTAACACCACATATTTCAAGCCTAGTAATTGCACGGCTTCAGCCACTTTGCGGGGTTCGTCGGCATCCAATGGCATCGGTGCATGGCCTTTATCCACTTGGCAAAAACCACAGGCACGAGTACAAACTGGCCCCATCAATAAAAAGGTTGCGGTTTTCTGCGCGTAACATTCCCCTCGGTTAGGACAGCGCCCTTCTTCGCAAATGGTATGAATTTGGCGTTGTTTAATGATTTGCTGCACTGTTGACAATTCACTGGCTTTGCCAATGGGTCGCTTTAACCAACTGGGTAGCCGACTGGGTAAGGGGCGATCGGGTAAAGGGGGGGGGACAGCAGCAGTCATCGGCCAAGGGGATAAAGGGAAACTGAGACTATTGTAAGGGAGTTTCTTGGGGCATTTTCTGTTGAGGGAGAATCGTCATAAAGGACGACACCAGGACACCAGCAATTTCAGACTGTCCTACGTTAGGAATTAACAGTTGCGATCCCCCAAAAATTCGCTGCACAGTGCGCCAACCCTTACCAGGTTAATCAAAAAGCAATCAATAAGCTTGGATTGATTCCCCCTCAAGGCTTACAATAGGGCGACGTTAACAATTACTCTGTTGTTCTAGCACAGCGTGATCCCCGTTTGTTTACCGTCGATGACAGCCGTTCTCGCCGCCCGTGGTCTGAGATCATAGAATCCCCAAACGATCAGCGTGCAGATTTTCCTTCGTTATCAAAGAGATTTTAAGTTATGCCCCAGGCTTGTGTAATTGGGTTAGGACGTTCCGGCATTGCGGCGGCGCGAGTATTAAATCGGGATGGTTGGAACGTAACCTTGTTTGATCAGGCTGATAATCAAGCCCTGAGACAATTAGGCGCTCCCTTAACCCAAGAAGGCATTACTCTCAAACTGGGTCATCGTTTGAATCCTGATCAAGACGGTTGGCCCCAGCAGTTGGTGGTCAGTCCGGGGGTGCCCTGGGATTTACCGTTGTTAGTGGAAGCGCGAGCACGGGGCATTGAGGTGATGGGGGAATTAGAACTGGCATGGCGATCATTAAAGTCGGTGCCTTGGGTAGGGATTACGGGGACTAACGGCAAAACAACGACTACTTCTTTAGTACAGGCAATTTTTCAAAAAGCGGGGTTGAATGCGCCCGCCTGTGGCAACATCGGCTATGCGGCCTGTGAATTGGTATTACAAAATCAGTCCTACGATTGGATTATTGCGGAGATTAGTAGTTATCAAATTGAGTCGTCTGCGACCTTAGCTCCCCAAATTGGTCTCTGGACAACGTTTACGCCGGATCACCTCAGCCGTCATAAAACTCTGGAAAATTATTACGCCATCAAGGCCAGTTTGCTGTCTCGGTCTGAAATTCAAGTGCTGAACAGTGATGATCCCCACCTTTATCGCCATGCCCCCGCCCTCTATCCCGATGCTTATTGGACCAGTACCCAGGGCCAAGAACATTTATTGTGTGATCCCAAACAGGGGGTCTATCTTCAGGACAATTGGATTAATGCGTTTGGGGAATTGATTGCGCCGATTAATTTATTTAAAATGCCCGGTCGTCATAACCAACAGAATCTGTTGATGGCGATCGCCGCTGCCCGTTTGGCCGAGATTGACAAAAAAGCGATCACAGAAACCCTATTAACCTTTACGGGGGTTCCCCATCGTTTAGAGCCAATTTGTACGGTGGAAGGTATTCAATTCATCAATGATAGTAAGGCAACTAATTACGACGCGGCGGAAGTCGGTCTTTCTTCGATGCAAAAACCGACCATTTTGATTGCCGGGGGAGAAGCGAAAGAAGGGGATGATCAGGCCTGGTTAGCCCAAATTCAAGCCAAGGCGGTAAAAGTTTTGTTGATTGGGGAAGCGGCCACGGCCTTTGGCGATCGCCTCCAGTCGGTGGGTTACAACGAGTATGAAATCGTGAAAACTATGGACAATGCGGTACAACGCGGATTTGAATTAGCCCAAGCTATCGGGGCGGGGTGTGTGCTGTTATCCCCTGCCTGTGCCAGTTTTGACCAATATCAAAGTTTTGAGGAGCGCGGCGATGATTTTCGCTCCTGTTGCTTAGCCCTGTCGAGTCGGCAAGGCCAACAAGGTTAGCCAGAAAAAAGGCACTCCCTCATCGGAATGCCCTAAAACTGGATTAAATAATCATGCAAACTCAGAAAACAACAACGGCGATCGCCATCAACGGTCTTCCCCGCCATTGACAAGGGGTTCACCCTCAAAAGGCTGGACACCGACTTCGGGATATTCATCGGTAGACGGGCCAAAAACACGGGCAAATGCTTCTGTAAAATACTGAACAGCGTTTTGTAACAGACGATTAATGTTCATCATAACCTCCACTCCGTAACGTAAAGCCAATTCTGGGGTTGTCTGGGTAAAGTTTGAGAAAATCGAGAAGTTTTGTTCTGGGACGAATTTTTACATCGTGTTAGGGAATCGACCCCTCATTTCTCTCCTGCTTTGATTATCTAATGAAACCCGATCAAAATTGGTAAACTGTAATATTTTTTGAGACTTGTTCGCAATACTTTGTTAGTGATGATCAAATTTTGCCCCAAATCAGACTTCAAGTATGACGAAATATATTGAGCGAGTTTAATCAATTTCATATTTTAAGACGAACAGACTTTTAAGGATTTCGTCCAAGGGAGTTGCCTGGAGTCGCGGATGTGTGTGATCCCCATCGGTTTACCATTCCCAATAAAGGCTGGATAGACTGATCATTCTGCCATCAACAAGAGGTTATTGCAAAGAATATTAATTCTAGGTTTAGGGCGTAAAACTCTGCTTTTTAATCACCAATTTTTTACAACATCTATTAAATTATTACCGATCAAAAAATGAGTATTTGCCCTAGGCATTTTGAAGAAATGTTACGAATTGTTTTTCCGATCAAGGGTGACCAAGGACGCCCCCTTTGACCCTAACTTTTGATCGGGACTTGGCAGAGCAGGGGACAGAAAAGCACGTATGATTGAAACTATCTTAAGGATAGAACTCCTTCGTTAATGTCAATAACACCGTAACCATCGCTTATGTCTCGTTTACGTTCGTTACTTTCCCTTGTCCTGGTATTGGTTGCAACGGTTCTCGTTAGTTGCAGTAGTCCCCAGGTAGAGATCCCTACGACCTATAGCCCTGAAAAAATTGCCCAGTTACAAGTTTATGTCACCCCGATCGCCGCGGCCCGGGAACGGATGGAAACCTTACAGGGGTTGATTGCTGACCAAAACTGGGTGGATACCCAAACCTATATTCACGGGCCATTGGGTCAATTACGGCAAGATATGTTAGGTCTATCCCGTTCTCTGTTGCCGAAGGATCAAGATAAGGCGGCAGCCCTCGCCAAGGAAGTGTTTGGGCATCTAGAGCGCTTGGATGCGGCGGCCAAGGATAAAAGCAGTTCCCAAGCCAAAGCCCAATTCCAAGGGGCGATCGCCGATTTTGATAGCTTCTTGGATTTGATTCCCCAAGCGAGCTAATCGTTAAACCCCAAAAATTTAGATTCCCCTCTGCCCCGTATTTTAGGTTCACTGAGCCGAATGCGGGGTATGGTTATGGGGAAATTTTTAGACAAAATTGAGCCTGTGTCCGCCCCTGATTTTCCGACACCATCACCCTGGCAAGCAACGTTAAACCTCCGTTACGACCGAGTCCCAGCCAAAACTCGTTTGGCCCGTTGTCTGGTGCAAGCGCCCTTAAAAGTCCAGCGACCTTTCTATGAATCGGGATCTGCCCAATGTCAAACCATGCTGTTGCATACGGGGGGCGGCATGGTGGGGGGCGATCGCCTCATTTATGACATTGAGTTGGGCACGAATAGTGATGTCCTGCTCACCACCGCGTCGGCGGGAAAAATCTATCGCAGTCAAGGAACCTGGAGTCAGCAAACCGTTGGTTTACGGTTAGGCGAAAATGCGTCGGTGGACTGGTTCCCCCAGGAAACAATTTTGTTTGAAGCGGCCCGCTACGGCCAAACCTTTCGCATTGATCTAGATCCCACCGCCCAGTTTAAGGGCTGGGAAATTATGAGACTGGGCCGCACCGCCAAGGGAGAAACCTTTGCCGATGGCCATTGGCGATCGCAGTGGGAAGTGTGGCAATCGGGACAATTAATTTGGGCCGAACGACAACAGGTGATCGGTACCCCCAACCTCAGAAATTACGCCAATGCCTTAGGGGGTTATCCCATCCTCGCTACCTATCTCGATTTAAGTCGTCCTTTTACCCCAGACTTACTCACCCTTGTCCGCGACATCACTAATCCCCTCATTCAACGGCGATCGGAACAGGTCGGTTTTAGCCTGACCGCCACCAACGGATTAATCGGTCGATATCGCGGCACGTCTAGTCAGCAAGCTAAAGCAATTTTTACCGCCCTGCGTCAACTCGTTAGCTAACGAAACCGAATTATCCCCCAGGCGATCGCCAGAAATTTCAACAATTCTGGTTTTGAATCCAAGCTTAATTTTCTAAGTTTGTCTCCAACGGAGCAATGAGCATTCCGGCAATTCTTATTGCAACTATTCTCAACAAAGCTGGCTCAATAGAGAATTACTGTGCAGAAGCGGGATAGTCGTGGGGGATGTAGGGGGAATTCACAAGGATTGCGTGAAGAATTTATAAAAATCTATTGTTGATATTGATCCAAACTGAACAATCAGCGCTACAGTAAGTAGTGGAAATTAGAGTTAGCACAAAGGAGTCATTTACAACACGCTATATCTACGGATTTTACGAAATAGCACTTATCACAAAGAAATCATTTATAACTACAATGCTCTAGTCTGGCTAACATGCTTTTGGGGCATTGTCTGCGGAGTCTGTTGCGATCTCGCTTAAAGAGCGTCTCAAAGAAGCAGCTAAAACGAGAAAATCAGGTTTTCAGCGATCTAAATAGACTTCAAAATATTCCTTTAAAAGTATTGACATATTGAGTGGGTATTTGGCGCCCTAACGAGGTTGCTTTTTTTAACAAATGCTCTATCTTCAAGAAGTTAAGTTTTAAAAACCTTATATGATCCCTGTACGATCCCCTGGTTTTCCGCCAGAATTTCCCCATGATGCAACTCATTTTTATACCAGTGAATCCATGTAAGTAGACTCACTAGCCTGCTGTTACAGCAATTCTCATTTTGACTTCAAGCCTGATTTTCGAGGCATCTTTTCAACGAAAGAATAAGGTTTTCAGAGATCGTTATTGCGACTATTCTCAATAAAGTTGGCTCAAATTAGCTCAAAATCCCATAATGAGAATTGCTGTTGACGTTCAGAAGGAACGGCAAAATAATTTGTAGTTCTCCGGGGGCAAAAGTGACTTTAAAGAAAACCTTCCTGACTTAATCCTGGTGCATTATGTGCTAATCGGCAAGGGACAATGATCATGTACTGTCGGGTGTCCAGTAGATTATAAAGACCAAGTAAGTTACTATTTTCATCTTCATTAGATGGAGGACCGCTCTCAAACATAATTAGTGGACGTGACTGTGTCAACAAATTTTCACATCCTTGTAAGACAAGGTATTCTGCTCCCTCTACGTCAATTTTCACAACATCAACTTTATCGAGGATATCTTCTAGTAAGTTATCTATCCTTATTTATGTCTACATTTATCTCTATGCAGTTGGCATCTTTTTTTGATCTAACTAATGTGCTATAGCTAGACTGATTAGGATTAATATAAAATGTGGTCTTGCCGCTTTCAGCACCTACTGCACAGGAATGAACTACAATGCTTGGAAAATTTTTTCTTAGGAAGCGAGCCTTGTCTGGAATAGCTTCGATAGCGACTACTTTAACAGTTTTATTTGATTGAATTACAGCGTCAACAATTGAACCTAATCCTCTTTCCTGACTTTCGGAACGAATATTTTTTAACACCACACCAAAAGTCTCTCCGTGGGAGCATTTCAAGGTTTTTAAGACTCGACAATCATGGAGGGTAATATTTTATTAAGTACGACACCTAAAACCTCTATTGCTAAAGATTTTTGACGATTTTCAGAAAATCGACTTGCCCAGTCTGACGCAAGAGGGTTATATGAGCGCCAATATCAAGAAAAACAGATTCATCCTTACACAAATGGGTAACAAGGAAGGTCGCTAGTTGATCATTAAAAATTGTTACCGAGCTTGGCTTAAGTATCCAAACTCTTTTAAGAAGATCATACTTTTCCCTTAGCCTCAGTAAAAAACGACCTAAAGAAGTGCCAATTAAGCTCATTTTTATTTTCATGTTTAGTCTCAGTTTAGTTTTAAACAGCCTGCAGTTTGGCGATCTATGTGGGACAGCAGAACAATGATTTGATAAATGTCATTACCATATTAGACCTCTTGCATAAATATTATATGTTGTGATGAAGGGTTGACTAACATACATTGCCTAGGGGCGGTGGCATAAATTTGCCATATAAAAAAAGAAAATGCTATCGTGAAAGCGGAAAAAATCAC
>Ga0315905_10002933_pt1 | contig 17762 bp, 26 predicted proteins | sample LakEriMetagenome_5_FD_203522 | JGI IMG/M metagenome (GOLD analysis project Ga0315905, IMG submission 203522) | Freshwater fungal communities from buoy surface, Lake Erie, Ohio, United States - Buoy 4 MA121 | ecosystem: Environmental > Aquatic > Freshwater > Lake | place: USA: Lake Erie, Ohio... | reverse complement strand
GGATCCGCTGAATTTAACGCTGTTTCAAACATTGCAAGCTCAATTTTAGTGATAAGATCTCTCATAGTACGATTCCGTAAGGTCATACTATATTTATCTAGTTACAATGCTTAGAAGTTATATTGAATAGAAACAATAGTACCGTTTTGTACGTTGTATGCAGCACGAATCCATACAAAATTGCCGGTAAAATTTACAGAATGCAATGTTGTCCAGTAAGAACTATCCTCTCCTGTTCCTAGCAGAGTATTATCGATATCGAACCAGTCTGCATCGGCCGGATCAATTGCTAGTGTAGCTTGAAGTTTAATAGCGCCTACAAACGAATTCACATTGTAAACAGCGGTATGTGTACAATCCAATTGACGATGATATCCAGCCCCAGGCTTTTTATCAGTATATGCAAAAGAAGAATCGAGCGATTCGGTTGAAAAGGATGAAATTAAAGTTTCGTTGGACATCTCTTATTTATCGACTAGTCGATACTCGTGTACTCTGCCCACAATTTCTGAATTTCTCAAATTAAGCATTAACAATGTTCCTTCATCTTCAACTAAAATGTATCTACGATCCCAGTTCCATTCAGTTTTAATAAACCAGGATTTTACAGCCTTGCTCATTCTAACTCTAGGATCCTGATCGCTAGCCCATGAAATGAAATTAGTTTTTTGCTCTTTGTTATTTTTCAACTTGTGTGGCAACAAATATACTTTAAATTTGTATTTGTTATGCGGCAATTTAGTAGTGTAGATATATGAAGAATTAAGAATATCATCTTCGTGACCGGGCAGAGGTTCAGACCCGTATCGCACAACATTATTGAATTTTTTTAAAAAATCTTTATAAAACTTGATATCGTTAGAATAGAAATCAATTAAGCTTCTTTCTATTCGTTGTGCATATAATACATCTTTATTATTTTCTAAAAATTTAACAATATCTAAAATGATATCTTTATTCTTTAACGCATTTTGCTGATGATCGTAGAATGAGATGTTTATTTCTTTACCGTTACAGTAATCCTTGATGTTATCAAAATTGTTATTTCTAAAGATTCCACACCCGCTGACATCTAAACTAACTTTGTAAAGCCATTTATTGTAGAATTTTTTATTGCTGTATTTTATTTTCAACGTCATCTTGAAGAACCTCTACTATTGGTGTTTCCTTTTTTGAAGCTCGTTTTTGTTCTTTAGTTAGAATAGGACTAATTTCAAATGTTAGATCATCGTCTACAATCGAAACATTGACTCTTCCACCATCTACTAAATCACCAAACAGCACTCTGCGGCTCAACGGAGATTTCAATTTGTTATCAATTAATCGAGCAAGCGGCCTTGCACCCATCTTGCGATCGTATCCTTTTTCTGCTAACCATTTAGTAGCAGAGGCATTGACTGTAATTTCGATACCTTTTTCTTTAAGTTGAGAATTTAGTTCATTAATAAATTTCTTAACAATCTGAACAACAACAATTTCGCTTAGTTTAGTAAACTTAATAACTGCGTCTAGTCGATTACGGAACTCAGGTGCAAAGAACTTTTTAACAGCTTTGTCGTCCTCGCCCTCTTTACCTAGCTCACCAAATCCAATAGTATTATTTTCATTATCGCGAGCACCTAAGTTGCTGGTCATAATTAAAATGCAATTACGTCCGTCTGCAACCTTTCCATTAGAACCAGTTACAAATCCGTTATCCATGAATGCTAACAGAATGTTTGTAACGTCTGGGTGTGCTTTTTCAACTTCGTCTAATAATAAAATACAATTAGGAGTTTCTTGTAGTTTAGTAATTAACTGACCAGCATTGTCTTCATACCCCACATAGCCAGGAGGTGCACCAATTAATCGAGACACTGAGTGTTTTTCTTGATATTCGCCCATGTCAAAGCGCACAAGAGGCATACTCATCTTTTCACTCAATTGTTTTGCAGTTTCAGTCTTGCCACAACCAGTTGGCCCTAAAAATAAGAAACTACCAATAGGCTTATTGGGCGATTTCATACCTGCCTGTGCCACAAAGATTTTATCAAGCAACGTGTTAACAGCAGTATCCTGACCGTATACCGCAGTTTTCATTCCGTCCTCTAATCCAGAAAGATTTTTGCTTTCTTTCTGAGCCACTGTTTCTAATGGCATATTAATCATCTTACTTAACTCGTAAGTAATTTGTTCAATGTCAACCAATTGTTCAACACCGTCCATATCTGGATCGTCTTTAATTTTATAACGTGCGGCAGCACAATCTAAAATATCAATTGCTTTATCTGGCAATTTTTTATCTGACATATACTTAATAGATAACTTGACAGCTTGCTCAATTGCTGCATCAGTAATCCTAACATTATGATGTTTTTCATAATATTTTTTAATACCCTTAAGGATCTTAATAGTTACTTCTGCAGTCGGTTCGTCAATAGTAACACGTTGGAATCTGCGCATCAGCGCACGATCCTTTTCAAAGTACTTGCGATACTCTTCCCATGTGGTCGAGGCAATTAACTTAATTGTACCTTTAGTGAGAATTGGCTTAAGCATATTGGCCATGTCATTAGAACTTTGGCTTGAAGCTCCTGCACCGTTGATCATGTGTGCTTCGTCGATAAAAAGAATAATTTTTCCTTTCTTTTCTAATGCTCCTAACACAGCTTTAAGACGTTCTTCAAAATCTCCACGATACTTACTGCCAGCAATCAATGAACTAACGTCAAGTGTGTATACTTGATGATCCTGAATAAATTTTGGAACTTTCTTTTCAAAAATCTTACGAGCAAGCCCTTCGGCAATAGCAGTCTTACCAACACCGGGCTCGCCTACCATTAATACATTGCATTTATTGCGTCGTGCCAATACTAGTTGAATTTTTTCTAGTTCTTCATCACGACCAATTACCGGATCAATTTTACGTTGTTTTGCTTGTAGGCTAAGGTTTGTACAGAATTGATTAATAATTCGCTCCATTTGATTAGGTGTTGTGATTGCATTTTCAGTTTCGTGTTCTTCGTCACCTATCATTTCTTGGAAATATGTAACAAATTTATCTTTAGTTAATCCGCCTTTTGTTAGGAAATAGAATCCAAACGAATTTTTTTCACTAAGGATGCCAATAACTACATCGGCAATTTCGATACGTTGGCGACCGCTAAACAGTACCTGTGTAAAACAACGATTCAACACACGCTCTACCGCATGTGTCTTTTTTGGTTTATCGTTACTAGAATTTTTAATATCGTCTAAATTATTTTTAAGATAATGTTCTAGATTAGTTTTGATAAAATTTGAATCAACACCAAATTTTTCTAACATCTCGTAGGATTCTTTGTCACTCATTATACCATATAAAATATGTTCAATGGTGACATATTCATGCTGGTGTTGTTTAGCAACACTTACTGAATATTCAAAAACCGTTTGTAATCCTTGACTTGGTTCGATCATTACTTCATTTTCCTTATTTTCTTCATAGCTAAGTTTAACTTCATTTGTGACACTTTGTCAACAAAACAAATGCCTAACAAGTGATCATACTCGTGTTGAAAGCATCTTGCAACTAGTCCATCCATCTCTGCTTCGATCGTATCGCCGCTACTGTTTTGATACTCTACTAGAATCTTTTTAGGACGTTTAATTTTTAACCATAGATCCGGATAACTCAAACATCCTTCTTTTTCTAAAATTACATCTTCACTAACTTTTAATATTTTAGGATTAAACACAGCAAACGGAATAGGAAATCCTTGAATATTATTACTACCAATAGTGAATACTTGTTTTGTAAGACCAATTTGATTTGCAGCCAATCCTATGCCGTGATTTGCAACCATAAATTCGCACATGTCTTTTTCAAGTCGATCAGCATCTCCGTCAACTGCAAAATCCCAAGGAGTGCTTGGCACTACAAGAGACTGGTGAGGCCCTAATTTAAACTCCATCTCTAATTTCCTGTATTTTTTGTAATTGAGATTTAGATAAATTTTTCGGAATATCTACTTTAATACGAACTAATAAATTACCGCGTACTCTAGTTCGCATGTTTGGAATGCCTTCACCTTTGCAACTTAATACTGTATCTGGTTGTGTGCCGTGTGGAATGTTAATAGTTAAATTTTTCCCATCAACAGTTGAAATGGCTATAGCAGAACCCAACATTGCTTGCCATACATCTACTCTTTTTTCAGTAATGATGTCATCGTCTTCTCGATAGAATTCCGGATGAGCTTTAACATACACATTGACAATTAAATCGCCTGCTGGAACATCACGCATACTTTGATCGCCTATTCCCTGATATCTAATTTGCTGACCATGTTGCACACCAGGTGGTATAGAAATATTAACAATCTTTGATTGTCCGCCTGGGACACTTAGTTCAGCATTTAATTCTTTTCCAGCAATAACATCGTTCAACGTTAATTCAACATTAACATTTAATGTGCGATTTTTGCGCATCTGATTCCTAAAACCAAATCCAAAGGCTTGTCCAAACAGGTCATCCATTCCAGGAGCACCACCAAAGTGGAATTCAAATGGATTTCCGCCACCTTGATGATAAAACCCGCCACCCTGTTGTTGACGAGTTGGATCCATGCCAGAATCAATCATTTGTTTCTTTTGAGGATCGCACAAAAATTCATATGCCTGACTAATTTCTTTAAATTTCTTTTCATCACCCCCACGGTCGGGATGATGTTTCATAGCCATGCTACGATATGCTTTTTTAATATCGGCGTCTGTTGCGCCACGTTGTAAACCAAGAGTTGAGTAATAATCCATAGTCTTTATATTATACGATAAAAAAAGGACTGTGTCAAGCAGTCCTTTTATTTAATACAGATTTACTGAGTGCTTATTTTTTCTTTTCTGGAACTGGAGTACCGTCGTGTTTTTTATGCACTTTGATAGTTTTGCAAGTTTGTTTTACGCTACCATCTTTGTTCTTAACTGGTTTCTTATCCTTGCCAATTGTGTCTTTGCAGACCTGTTTAGTTTTTGCTGCCCCATCTGCTGCAAAAACAGGAGCAATAAATGCTAACGATATTAATAATACTAATATTTTTTTCATTTTATTTTCCTTTTACAGTTCTGGTTCAGCAGCCGGTGCTGGACCTAATTTGCCGTTACCTGCCGCTGTTGGTGCTGATTTTGTTGCTATTGGTGTTGCGCCCCAGCTCGGTGCCGGTGTAAAACTTGTGCTCGGTGCCGGTGTACCAAACCCACCTGATTGTGGTTGACCAAATGTTGTTGTGACGCTCTGTGATACTGGTGCAAGTCCGCCATTATTTGCCCCACCTAGTTTTTCTTGTGTTCGTCCCCATGCTGCCAAACCTAGTACTGCACCCATGGCAATATGAAACAGTCCAGCACCTTGCAGTGTTATTGGTTGCCATTGAGTTTTAACTTCACCACCACCTATAACTTGGATCACGCTCCATAGTACAGGGAACAACATAAAATCTGCTGAACATACAGCCATGTACATCCAACCCATCATTGGACGCCATTTTGAATTCATCCAATCTTCTTTTTGTTGTTCGCTTGCGCTTTTAATTTCCTCTGCCATAGTTTTCGCTCCTATTAGTTTATTATTTCTTAGCTAACATTGTTTGAATCTTTTCCTGAATTGCTTTGGCCCAGAATGGCTGAGGAAAATTCCATCCTACAAATGCTCCTACTGCTACCCATAATAAAATATCTAACATAACAACGCTCCCTATTGTTTATACTATTATTTAACGCTTTCAAAGATTTTCTTCTGCTCTCGATACCATTCTTGCCACATTCTCAATTTTTCTGCGTTTTCGTGGCAGGCTCCGTAGTTTTCAACGACTCTGTCGAGGAGCTGACTGGCTTCAATGCCACTGGGGGTTCCATCAGTTGCGGCGGCACGCTCGGGAACTTCATTACGACTGGCGCTGTCGTGCAAGCTGACAGTAGACTTAGGCAAAGTACACTGAGCATCCAACTGTTTACCCGCAACTTCTTTGATAATTTCTCTGTTGACATAGACATTTTCCTTAATGACTTTAACTTTTGTAACTATTTTTGTTTCGATGACTGTGTTAACCTGCTGGCTTTTTTCTTCAGCAACCTTAACTTTGGCTTCTAATTCTGCCACACGAGCCTGCCATGCAGACTGTACACCGTAGCCACCGTAAAAGTAAGCCCCGATAACTAGCAATACAACACCAACAACTTCTGCTGGTAATTTGTACTGACCCATCATGGGTATCCATTGTACTAATTTGCTGGCAATGTACAGCACGACACCTGCTGACAGCATGATATAGTATATAAAAATAAAAATGCTTTCAGGCATAATGCTTAGTAACCAACCAAACATATCAAACCCCTAGTACGTGCAATGCGTGTTCGTAATGCTTGATTCGATCTTCTAGGCCAATAGTGCCACCGTTAATGCGTTTTGTTAATGTGAGGATGTCGCCCTTGTCTGCCCATTGATTTAGATTATTTGTTTCCCAAAACCAACAAGCTGATTGTAAGGCACCTTCAAATGTTGCTAGGTATTCTGGAACTTCTTCGACAGTCATTTCAAGGCTTTCGGCAAATGCTGTGTAGTTTTGCTTGCCGGTAAGTTGTATAAGGCCTCTACCGCAGTAGCGGAATCCGTCACCACTTGCTTCATCGCCATTGCCCATTCGATTGCCATAAACTCTGTTGGCAATTTTTTCACCTTGCTTTTCGTATTGTTTTGCAATTCCTAGATCTGGAAAATACTTTGGAAATACTTTTACAAGACTTTCTGCACGATAGTTTAAATTTTCTTTTAATGCAGTGAACCCTGCACTCTCGTGAGCGCACTGAGCAATAAACGCTGCTACACGCTGTGGAGTATTAATTTCATATTCTGGAAGTATATTACTACAAGCATCATACCATTGATCCACATAGGGATTCTTTGGAATCATTTCTTGTAATTGTTCTTTTGTAAATTCAAATGTAAAGCTCATTAATCTATCCTTTGTAACAGCATTGCCATGGTTCCGTTTTCAAAAACAAAACTCTCACCAATTTTATTAATATTATAATCGCCTAATACTTTAGTAAGCCAAAATACTTCGCTAGTTGCTTTTTCATCCAATGTAATTGCATCGGTAGTATTTTCTAAGACTGATTCCTTTTCACCTTCTTTAACCATACGTAGTTGAATTTTTTGATTAAATGGTTTATAGATAGTGATTACGTCACCGTCTAATGTAAAGTCGTCCATTAGTGTTTTACTAAAGAAACGTTTTACGCCTTCTGTTTTGTACTTGTTCATTAACCCATCGTATGCACCTGCATCAGACGGAACAATTGATTTTAATTGTTGTTCTGTAACTTCGTGGACACCTTGATGTTTGTAATATTTAAATTTAAAATCATCAATGCCTGTTAACCTACGTACTCCGTAAGTGATTTCTTTGATGTGCTCTGCAAGGCGACTAGTCCTCGGTAGCTCGACAAATACATTGTATTCGCCATTTTCATTTTCGCCAGAGCTTACGTCGGCATCAAGTACAAAGCTGTAGCCCTTTTCAATAAATTCCATTAGGTCTTTTGCTGGATTACGATCTTTAACGCCAAAGCTGATAACACATACATCGCGATCCTCGCCCATCTTTGATTTGTAGGTATCAACTTCTAAAAGTGAGTGTACCATGTCTTGGAGGTCGTTGGCTCTAAGCCCTTCATTTAAAGTATTAAACATTTGCAGTATCCTGTTGTATCTGTTGTTCACCAGCATCTTCTTGAGATTGTGCAACCCCATTTTGATCTAAGATGTCTTGAACTTTATTTGTATCAAGATTTCTATGGCCACGATCAATGTCTGCCATTAATTTTTTAGGCATTTTAATTTTAACCATCCAAATTTCTTCGCGGTCAATTTTACCTTTCTTTGTTCCGGGACGAATATCGTCTGGATCTTTGATTTTACGAACTTTGGTTATGTAAGTTTCTGCATACTGTACTGTACAACCGTAGTCTAGAAGTTTCTTTCCGCCTTCTGGATCGGGCATTTTATCTTTATCCCACATGAATGTACACTCTATAAAATAGCGTGATTCTTTAGGACCAGCTACAAGTTCGCCGTCCATCCAGTTATCGTAGACGTAGATGTCTAGTTCGTCAATAACTCGCTCGAAATTTTTAAGCATATTCAAGCTGTTATTTGACCCGTATATGTTTTCTATATTAGAAATAATGTCTTTTAAATCGGCCATGTTTTCTCCCATTTGTATTTATCGTCAAAACTTAAACGTAACTTATAATATTCTTTCAAGATAGTTAAATACTTTTGTGTTCGGCTACGGACACAAACGGTTTGAGGTCCGTGCCTACACGTAAAAGGAGGGCTAACCTTATATGAAGCGTAAAAGAGCAGCAACAGCACTGAAAGCTAATCATTATCACGAAGAGTCTAATGTGATAAATCTAGTAGACAAAAAATATCAAAAACGTCCACGAGTTCAAATATATCCCAAAAATCTTAGTCAAGAAGGCTATCTGTTAAAGCTAAACGATCCAACTAAAATGATCGTGTTTGCTACAGGTCCAGCAGGCACGGGTAAAACCATGTTGGCTGTACAATGGGCTGTAGATCAACTCAAATACGGTGATGCTACTAAGATTATTGTAACTAGACCAGCTGTTTCAGTAGACGAAGAGCATGGGTTTTTACCAGGTGACCTAAACGAAAAAATGGCTCCCTGGACACGCCCTATTTTTGACGTAATTGCAGAAAATTACAATGCAAAAGAGATTGAACACATGGTTCTAGAAGGAATCATTGAAACCAGTCCACTAGCATACATGCGAGGAAGAACGTTTAAAAACGCTGTCGTCATAGCCGATGAAATGCAAAACACAACACCTAGTCAGATGAAAATGCTGCTAACTCGTCTAGGGCAGGGATCTAAAATGGTCGTTACTGGTGATCTACAGCAGGCTGACCGCCCAAGCAATAATGGGTTGCTTGAATTCCTGAAGTTATATAATAACTTTGAAAATCACAGGTATGTAGACATTTGTCATTTTTCTGTGGATGACGTAGAACGACATGAAGCTGTTAAGGAGATATTAGCAATCTACGGAGATCAATAAAAAAGGGCCATAGGGCCCTTTTTTTAATTCTTGCCCGGACCGTTGGGCCAGTCTCTATGAATTAGATTTCTTATCGGAAAATCATAAAAGAAGTACTGGGTGCCGTGACTGGGAACTTGCACCACCCACTTGCCGCCTATCAGTACACCACTGGGACTGCTTGTTTGTCCATCCCAGTCGTCACCGTTCATGAGATTGCAATTGTCTACAGTAATAAAAGGACCACCTGCTAGATAAGATACAATTTGCAAGTTTGCGTTATGCCAGTCGTACATTACCTTGTCGTAAACGTCACCGACATTTCTCATGGCGTTTGTGGCATGTATGCCAATCATAACTCCAGCTTCTCTAGCCATTGACGGTAGATTAGGAAAGTTTGATCGACCGTAAAGATCTTTACATATAAATCCTGCCGCACTAATAGCAATAGGATTTCCAGTTTCATCGGTGCCTGGAACAAAACAAGCACCGGGTGTTTTGTTAGGAATAATACCTATATCGTGATCCTCTGGACAAATTAGAGTTTTATTAACTGCCCCAATAAATTTTCCTGTAGAATCGTATACTCTAAGTTGATTTCTTTTAACTTCTTTGCCACCGGGATCAGTGTCAACCCATAACGTTCCTAAAAATAATCCCACAGACTTTTTAACAGCATAAGATACAATTTCTTTTTCCGCAGCTACTACATCGCCGTTGATATTAAAACCTTTTATGTATCCGCTCAATGATGCTTCGGGGGTAACCAAATAATGTACCTCATTATCGCTAGCCCAATCAATTGCAGTCTTAAGCGTAATAATATTTTCTTCGACAGTTTTTCTAACAGGAATCTGCGCTCCTGCAAATCTTAAAAATGATTTCATTCTATTTCCATCCATGTATGGTCTCCCATATACTTAACCTGAGTTTGATATACATAATCGACCGGAGCCCCACTACTCCAATCTGTTGGGCTGTGATGTGTCAATATCATTTTTTCTTTCCTACTGTCCCAAACTAACCAATAACACTGCCCCATTACTATTTGAAATTGATATTCGGCAGCATGCACTGCATCAGTAACATCCAGTCTTCTCTTAATATCTTGAGCCTGCTTTTCTAATACAGCTACCAGTTCCATAATACGATCATATTCTTGCTGGGCATAAATCCTAGCATGATTAATCATGATGTCTTTTTGTTTAGTAACAGGAACTAAATCAAATTTTGGACCACCTGCTTCTGTAGGATAGGGAGTTACATTCCTATTAAAAAATGGAATAATCGATCCGCCTATTTTAGAATCGTAACTGTTTCTTCCTTTTGCTAAATTAGATTTTTTTTTAGACATCAATCTTTGCAAGTTTGACCAGTGTGGCTGCTAAATTAATTTCAGAATCAGCGCATACTACATGATCTACCAGTCCTTGCTTAATTACAAGAATAGCAGTATTTTGATTTTGCTCAGATCCAAAAATTGCAAGGTTGTCGTATAACCAACGATACACTTCTTCCATTTCTTCTGCACGAATCTTACCACACAACAGTTTACGAGCGTCTGTAATCTTGCCGGCCTTAAACAGTTCAACCATATCGAACTTCCAGTCTGCTTCACCACCATCTGCTTTGTTAGGCGCCGCTAATTTTCCTTCGTTGACATTTTGTTGTACAAGATTAATGCATTTACGCAAATCCGGATAAGCAACTTTGACATAGTTATCTAATGTGTCAAGATCAAAGTCTACTCCTTCTTCTACAAGAATTGTAGCAACACGGGCAGTATACTCTGTCATGTCTGTGCGTTCAACATGAAATCCTTGACATCTGCTGTGGAGAGCAGGAATAATTCGATTGGGATAGTTACAGGTAAGAATGAAACGACTAGTCTGACTATACTCTTCCATAACCCCGCGTAGCGCCGCCTGTGCGTTGGGACTCAGATAATCTGCCTCATCTAGCAGTACAACTTTAAACGGACCAAATGGAATCATTTGAACAAAGTTTGTAATTTTGTCACGAACGTCGTCTACTGAGTTAGTACGACTGGCATTGATTTCTAGCACATCGTAATCTTCAATGCCAATTTCATTAATAAGAATTTTAGCCAGTGTAGTCTTGCCAATACCGGCCGCACCACTTAGTAACAGATGTGGGATACTTTTGTCTTTGATCCATGTGGCAATTTGTTTGCGCTGATGATCATCTCTAAAAACATAACCGTCTGCGGTATTCGGACGATACTTTTCTACCCATAAGTCTTTCATTCTTTTGCCTTTTCAATGTATGGTTCGACAGGTGGATTAAACCCCTTCCAACTATCAGGAGTAAATATTTTAACAGGTTTCCAATATTTGTGCAAGATGTTATTAACCACAATAATACCAACAATAATTACAACAAAGCCCAAGGTAGTTAATATACTACCAGCAAGCCAAACAGAAGCTTGATCCATACTCATATTACACCAATTCCTCAATAATGCCAAGTATTTCAGCAAAAATTAACAAGCCGCCAGCAAACAACAAGTTGCCTTGAATTAGACACCCACCTGCTCCAATACGAATAATACTTTTTACAAGACTGATGTAAAGGTGTTTTTTTGCATCTGGATATTTTTTAGCTTCAGGAATCTCTAATGCAGCTTTTGCTTTTTTGATATCTTGAATTGCTTCATCTAAATTACTCATTTTAATTTCCTTTTTTAATAGTACTGCTTTTTATAAGTTTTAAAATACGTTGTCTCATCTTAAATTGATCAAAATATTCATAACATTTTGCTAACGGAATAATCCCCTGCGATTGTTTTTTTAACATAGAGCATAACACAGCAGGGTTTTCTTCATTGTCTAAATTAGTTTTTGGATTATCGAATTCAATTAAATTGACCTTTTCGATAGTGTTTAATTTAAAATAAATTAATGCATCGCCTTCTTTTATATTAATTTCTTTTACACCTGGTCTAATTATAAAAGCAGGCTTGGCTGCAGGCCTAAACCATCTACCAATATCAAAACTAGCTGAAATAGCAAATGTATTTTCGGTAAAACTATTTTGATCGTAATATGCAGGCAATTGCGTAGCCATTAGGCTCTTGTCTGAAAAGAACAAATAGCCCAGCCCTAATTGATGTATGCCAAATTTTCCTTGAGGATTTCCCAAGAATGATTTTGCAAAGTCAATAGTTTGTCCAGTAACATTCATTCTAGTGTTACCAACTTCTATTTTTATAGAAACGGGACTTTTGATGACAAATATATTTTTTAAATCGTCAACAATTGCCGGACATTTTGATACTGCCGGTCCAAAAAATTCTTTGTAATCAATGTGTTTGAGTAGCGGCTCAGGTACCGCTACACGGAGAGGTGATATAAATGAATCAATACCACCACCAGCAGCTATGACTTCTTGCATACTTGACATCGAGCGACACCAATAAACGTTTATACTCATTTTATAAACTGCCCCAATGCCGGTGGTTCCCATCCAATTGGTTTTAGAACCTTGCCATCTTCACGTTTGCGCACTTTACCGGTTTCGTGATCAATTTTAGCAAAGTTAGTCTGCATGACTTCTTTCCAAGCACCTTCAGCATCTGCGCCCATGCTGTGAATAGCGCCAATGGTAACAACAACAATGTCAATTAATGCATCAAGAGTTTCGACCTGATCAACATTATCTACTGCTACTTTAAGTTCTTTGAATTCTTCTTCGATCAGTTTAGTGTATAAATTAAACTGTCCCGTATTAAACTCACCTACGGATTGATCGCAAGCAGTCATAAATTTCGCTTGATCGCGAAACGGATTAGTCATTTGTATCTCCTTAAGACTTTAATATCTTAATGATACGCTTTTTTTCTCGCTCTGTCAACCACTGTTTTTCAATTTCTCCAAAGTCTGGAGACATTTCAAATGCTTGATCGACTATTTCTTTTAAAAGGTGTAAATCTTTTTTAAGTTCAAATGCAGTGAACCCGTCATTGTAAGGACTGGCACATTCTCTAGCCAGTGCATGTATTTGGCTACTGATGTCGGCCATGCTCCAGTCCTTTTTTTTAAGATGCATTATTGATTAATAAAATCTTCTGGGCGAATGTTTGATGACAACGATTCAAATTCTTGCCCAATATAAAAATCATTTGGTTTTTCGTCAGCTACTGCTATGACAGACTTTGTTTCTACTTTTTGAAATTCTTTGTCACCGTCACCGTCGTTGATTTTAATCTTGCGAGTCCAACGTCCATGTTCAATAAGAATCCATTGACCTTCTTTAACAAAATCAATTTCTGAACCAACCTTGTATACTTTGGCCCAGCGTGGTTTAACACCATGTGCTTTACCGTCGTCGCTGGCAATAAAAATGCCGCCATTGGATACTTGCTCGCCCATGTGCATGTCAACAACAAGGATGTCTTTTGGCAATGCACGAATTTTAACCTTCTTGGCTTCAAATGCAAAGCTCATATTAACCTTTTCTACGTGCGGCAATTTCTTCTTGTACAGCTCTAGGATTTGCTGCATAGTAGTCTTGCAAAATTTGTTCTTTTGTACGCACAATTTTGCCGCCAACACCGATTTCGTCTCCTCGAGCATTTACTTTCATATTGCCTACTGCTGGCAACAGCTCATTTTGAAGATTTAACTTTTCCATGTCAACTTCTTTACCGCGCATACTCATGTGAGTTTTACCCATTTTATATCTCCTTAAAGAATTCTTCTATTGGTATATTGTATTTAATACTGTCAATCTTATGGACCCCTATGATGTGGAGAACATAACTGGCTACACTAGAGCCACGTCCTACACCCCAAACTACATTATTGGCCCTTAATGTGTCTACTACATATTTCATAGTTCTAAGTACTGGTATCATATTGTGTTTTTCAAACAATTTTATTTCTTGAATTACACGCTGGTGATTAATACTGGGACTATTTTGAATTAGAAATTCTGTAATGTTTAGTTCTTGATATTCTTTTGGAAGATGCCAATTAGCAACATCTATAGTTTGTTTTGGTCGGGGATAGTTTAAATGCTCAATATCTAATCTTTCTAGGTATTGAGTTAATTCGGCAGAATCTGCAAGACACTTGGCCAGTATGTCTGGACCATGCCTTAATACACCTTCTATAAGTTGTTCTTGTGTGCTGTTAGTCCACATTAATTAATTGACCCAAATCGCCGTCCAGTTGCTGGTTTAGTCTAATTGCATTTCTTTTAGACATCTCTTGTTTATACATTATAACAAAAGTTGCGAGTTGTGTCAACATTTCTGTCTTGCCTAATCGTTGAGCAACAAAATATTTTTTGCTCAATTCCAAGATTTTGTCTTCAACCTCGTTATCTTTGAGGTGACTAAGATCATCGACTAGGGGGCTAAACATTTTAGGAAAACTGTCCAATATAATGGAAGAATACCAATTCACTACTGTGACGCCAGACATCAATTACGATAGGATTAGTATTAGATGGAATTACCACATTAACTGTAATAGGATATATAGGGTCGCTGGTAAGTGGGCCTGGGCCCGAAGGAAACCCCAAGCGTTTGATAGTTGTTCCGTTTTGCACAATAAATGATATAGTTTTTGATTCTGAATTTGCGCTGTATAGTTCTAACCGTACTTTACCGACACTAGATGATGTATCGCCCACTGCTCCGGGAAAATCAACTAATTGGATAGCTTGGGCACCAGTCCAACTTTGGGCAAATTGCCATACTTGATATGACCCCGACATGAAGCTAATATTGCCGCCTTGGTATCCAGGAACTAAACCTCCGTATGGTCCACCGTCGAATTTTTTATCTCTAACAGTTAACAATACAGCATTTGAGATAGTATTGGTATTAAAGTCGTTAGCAGTTTCACGGTTAGCTGCTCCGGAATAATTTTCGCCCGTTCCTTGTAGAGCTGACAACTCTATATTGGCATTTTCAAGTCCAGTTTTGATTGTAGCAAAGTTATCTCTAAATACCTTCGTATCGTTGTCTTGCCCTGCTACAGGGAAGTTTGTGTTAATTCCTGCGTATGTTACATTACTAGTCACGGTTATATCTCCACTTATTGTGTTTTCTTTGTGTATTTATCAGTTAACCTTTTGCTCGTATGCGCACTCTGGGATAAACTGATCCTGATGTAGGTCTGTTTTTAAATGTGGTTTTTGGCAGACTTTGTCCGCTTACGGGTCTTTCTAAATTATAAAATAGATATCGATTATTTCCGTTATCTCCAAACCATTGATAGTTTGCAATGCTTGCACCAGTAGTTCCGACTTGGTTCTTTTTGGAATGTGTTATTAGATAAGTTAACGCTTCGCTTGAACCTAGATTTGGATTTTGTTCAGCATAACAGGCTAACAGGCCACATACTTGCGGTGATGCCATACTGGTTCCAGAAATGCTACCTAGTTTATAACTGGCATTTCTAGGATCGTTTACTAGGGTAATACTAAATTCGGCAGCAGCAGTTGAGTCATAGACTGCGGACGCAATATTGGTTCCCGGAGCCCATACGTCAACTCGGTTGCCAAAGTTACTTGAGCTATTTTTATATTCTTGTTGGGCACTACCAACATTGCCTACAACAACTACTCCAGGCGCTACAGCAGGACTTGATCCTTGAGAATGAACATAATCAAATCCACCGCTTCTAATGCTATTATTGTAATCTTGATCGCCACTGTATGCAGAATTCCAAAAACTGTTGCCAGCCGCCGCCACAACAATAACTCCGTCTGCTAGGGCATCTGCTACGTCGGCATTGAGGGCAGCATAGGTATAGGGCATTCTATAAAGATATGTGCTGCCAGGAACCGGAACACCGTTTGCTTCCAATATGGTTTTTTTGGCCGCATCAGTTCCTGACACTGCTGTAGTAACTCCTCTGTAAGTTACACTGGTAATTGACGATAGTTGAATATCATCATACGAGTAGCCCCAACTGTGATTGGTTATGGTTGGGTTTCTTTTTCCAGTAGTGGTGTTAACAGTTTTATTTTTATGGAATGCTCTGAGATAATCAAAAATATAAAGTTCCCAGTTGGCAGGAGAGTTTGCTCCTACATAGCTGAATTCCATGTTATAGATGTTGGCATCACGTGCCCAGCCTTGTGTGTTGCCCGCCACTGTGCCAGCCACGTGTGTTCCGTGGTTGCTGGAGATATCACTGTAATCATAAGCACCAACAGTGCCTACTCCAACAATACCACTTAACGCAAACCAATTGTATTGATTAACTCTTGATCCACCAGTGCCGTCTGCATTAACAGCAAACTCAGGATGAAGGGGATTAATGTGCGCATCGACGACCACAACGTCCACATTCTTTCCTGAGCTGGTTGTAGTCACAGTTTGCGTTGTTTGTGTAAATGAAGCATCAGTACCCCAGCCTGCCAATGTGTTGCCTGCTGTGGTTCTATACAGTCCCCAATTTTTATCATTGGCATCGATGGTAGAATTTTTTTCAAAGTTTCCAGATTGTGTCCAGTGGTGAACTATTTTGATGCCTATGTCTCTAGGAGGACGTTCTACAGCTATTACTCTAGGATCAGTTCTTAGTTGAACTGCTTCTTCATCAGACAACATGAAATGCGTGTTTCTACTAAGTTCTCTCAACTGTGTTATGCTAACTTGTCTGTTAGGAATATAAAGATTTCCGTTAGGTGACTCCATATCTGCAATAATTGAATCAGCGTCGCTCATTGTCTGAGCAGTAACAACGTATTCTTTTAAGTCGCTCATATTAGGCCTCAAGTTGCAACACAGTTAGTGTAACAGTAATAGCCGCCACACCGCCGCTTTTATTTGTAACTGCTAACTGAATGTTAGTTGAAGGAGTACTTTCATTGCTGAATCCCATTGAGCCTGGACTAATCAATATAGTTTCTGCTCCTGTGGTAATAACTTCAGCTATCACGCCGGCTCCTGGAAGGGGATCTGTTAATTCACTTCGGCCAGCATCTGCTGTTCTACTAGCAACATCAGTGTAAATTCTAACCCAAGCCGCTGCCGAAGTCTGTATTTTATACAACACATAACCTTTGAAACCAGTTATGGTTAGATTTCCTGTGGCAGCATTGGCCAAACTAGCTGTGGTAGCATTAGCTGTGGTACGTGTGATAGGTGCTTGATAATCAGTACCTGCCACAGCAATGGACAATACTCCTGTTGTGGTTGTGCTTTTTACAATACCTGTTGCCAATGCGCTGGTACCAGGCGCATAATCAGTGCCGCTAGTTGCGGCAGTGAGGGCGTTTGCTCCGTTACCTTTAACTAACCCACTGATAGTTCCAATTGGTGCTTGATAATCAGTACCAGCTACTGCGGCTGATATGGCAGTGCCATTGCCTTTCAACACACCGGTGATACTGGTTGTGATTGTGATAGCTGGAGTTGAACTGGCAGTGGCCACTGTGCCTGTAAACCCGTTTGCTGAGGTAACACTTACTGTGGTAACTGTGCCAGCACCAGCGCCGCCTGCGGTGGCATCAGCATCATTGATCCAATTGGTACCATTGTACTTTAATACTTGGCCAGTACTTGGGCTAGTAATAGCTACTCCAGTCAACGTGCTTAAACTGGGAACTCCGGTATAGGCTGTGGTCTGTACTGTAGCATTTGGAAATGTTAAACTGCCATCTGTGCCTAAGGTCCAAGTTGCTTGAGTACCAAAGCCAGC
>Ga0315905_10002931_pt1 | contig 17770 bp, 18 predicted proteins | sample LakEriMetagenome_5_FD_203522 | JGI IMG/M metagenome (GOLD analysis project Ga0315905, IMG submission 203522) | Freshwater fungal communities from buoy surface, Lake Erie, Ohio, United States - Buoy 4 MA121 | ecosystem: Environmental > Aquatic > Freshwater > Lake | place: USA: Lake Erie, Ohio... | reverse complement strand
TTCTCCCCCCCCCCCCAGCGTGTCTCTCATACTATATGACCGCTCTCATACTATATGACCTGCCATCGCAGGGGCCCATCACATGCATGCCATATGAGGAGGAGGATACATGCATGTCATATGACCTGCCATCGCAGGGGCCCATCACCGGCAGCCTCGATCTCGAAGCCAAGTTCTAACGCGAGAGCTTCAACGTGCAGTCTCTCATGCGCTATTCGACCGTTGGGCATAAGCTCCCATCCTCTGCTGCCGTGCGCATGTCTTGAGTCATTGCCCCCCCATTCCTCACGTCCGTGTTGCCGGGCCAACAGTGCAGGTAACGGCAGATGGGGCTCAAGCGCCTCTATAGTAAAGGCAAAGCGTCCACCCATCTTCAACACCGCGGCAACGCCACGGAGCAGCCCCTCCAGAGAACCCTTGTAAGGTGCAACGTCGGCCGCTACCACCAAGTCGACACTGCGCGCATGGAGCGAAGAGGCAAGAATGTCGAGCACATCTCGGTGCACATACACGTCGTACTGCCCCTTGCGTCGAGCCTCGGTAAGCATCAAGGAAGAAAGATCTATGCACCTATGTATGAGAGAGAGTGTGTGTCAAAGAGACCTACTACAGTGTCAAAAGAGACCTACTAGAACTAGAAAGATCTATGCACCAGCGCCGCAAGTCGCCCCACTCTCGAGGCCACCTTCCCTCTTCTTGCATTGCCTGCAATCCTCCTCCCACCAAGCCCGTCCCGCACCCCAGGTCCCACAATACTGCCGGCGATTGCAGTGAGTTCGTGGTCCCTGCGGACTCGAGCACAGCAGACAGCGCAGATAGGATCATGTCCCCTCCCCGGTACCCCAGCCCGGACATGGATATGTCGTACGCTCTTGCGTACCCATCAAAGGCAGCCGTTACATACGTGCTTGTGGGTTCTAGTGGCCACGCCGCCTCATCGCCCCCTTGTAATGAAGAGTTGAATGCCCCCCCCCCCCCATACTTCTGGGTGTTCCTTGTGGTGTTCGGTGGCATGCGCGGAGGCAAGGGCCCAGTTTGAGACCGCGCGGAGTGAGTGCCGAGCGAGCGCGCACTCCGGCGCGTGTTCGAGCACTTGTTTATACCACTGCTGCGCCTTCAAGTACTCTTTGTCCTGCTGAAATGCGGCGGCTACCAAGTATGCCCCGGCTGCCCAGGGGTGCTGGAGGGCGAGGTGTGACACATGCGCGGCAGCCAGCGGCGGGGAGTGCCAGGGGTCTTTCTTGAGCACATGCATGTAGGACTGGATAGCCGCCTCTGGGTGTCCTATCAATTCCCCCCCGAAAAATACAATTAATTGTTATTTAAATACATAACATAATAGGTTCAAACCTATCATTACCATTCTTCTGGAGGAGAGTGGCGTATGTGAGGAGAGCGTCAGCGTGGAACAGCCACTCGAGGAGGCAGCTTTCGGCCAAGAGGGTCATTACGGACAGCACCGTCAGCGACCGAAGGATCTGCCGCGTGCTCCAACGCAGGGCGCGCGAGTTAGACTGGTGCACGGACCCGGGCAAGCATCGCATGCGCTAACAGCTGCGTAGTGCGAGAGTGGTCCTTGGCTGCGACCTGGTTGACACACTGGTCAGAGTCAAACGGGTCTTCGGCAGCGAAAAAGCACATGTGCACGAGCCCCCCCAGTGAGCACGGATGGGGCGTGCGTCTGCGCGGGATGATGAGCTGCACATAGGACTTACCGTCCTTGGTGCGCCTGCGGAGGGCGGGCACACGGCCGTCAGTTCCGCGCGCTAGAACCAGGCGCACGCTGGCCACGCGGCACGGCGGGCGGACGAGGGCGGGTGGCGTGGCCTTAGCCGTGCCGTGCCCGCGGCGCCGACCTGCCGCTGTGCGAGCCCGCTCGGTACGCCGCGTCGATGCGCTCCTGCGAGATGCCGAAGACGGTGTCGTGGACCCACTCGGCGACGCCCGACGTGGGCTCGAAGCGGGCAATGAACTCCAGCACGTATCGCTGCCCCGCCATGAACCACAGGTTTACCATGAGCCCCGCAAGCACGGCGCCGACGAAGCCGAACATGGCCAGCAGCGTGTGCCCGAGCCCGAGGTGCAGCAAGACGTGTGCGTGGTACCCCGTGAGGACGAAGCCCGCGAGGAATCCCGCGCTCATCGTCCACGTCAGCACGGCCTGTGACATGCTGTCGGAGGCCGAGGGCACACTGTTCTCCTCAGTGAATTGTCCAGAATGTCTGCACATAAGCCACGAACGATTTATAGAACACATTTCTTTGGCAGTTTGCTCTTTTACCCCCCCAACAGTCAAACAAAAACAAGCCGGGCCACCGGGAGGCAGCATGGATCGCGCACTGAAGAAGCTTTACAGCGACCGCAAGGAGCTGCGCAAGCAACAGCCCGCCTTCCTTCGCGGGGTGCCGCTGCTCGCGCTTGGCGAGCTCAGCACGCAGCAGTCTGTTGACTCGCTGAGAACGGAGTGCAGGCTCCCCAAGATCGCAAAGCAATGGAGCGCCCCCCTCTCGGGGGCGCAGACCCACCGGTGCCCAGCCTGAGCGCCACGCTCGCACCCTTCCCGCGCCGTGCTGCCCTCTGCGGCCGTGCGATGTGCCGCATGCTGATACCCCCCTGGTTGACGCTGCTCGGTGCGCCCGGACTGAACAGAATGTCCAAAGGGAGCGACCTGCGGCAGGCGTCCTTCCGCAGCATATCGACAGTGCGCTCGCGGAACACGTCGTCTCTGACGGCTGCGGTGACCCATATGTGCTGGCGCGCTTGCTTGACGTGCGAGTCGGCGCACGCAGCCGCATCCGTGTGCTTGAGCGACACACGCAGCTGACCCCGCCCGCTGCGCGCGGCGCGCACGCCCGCAGAAGGAAGACAAGCCTGAGTACGTGACGCTCAAGGCGCGCGCAGAGGCAATAAACTTTGTGCGCGACGAAAGCGAGGAGGACCTGGGCCTACAGGTGTCGATGTCCCTCGACTCTATGACCAGTCTGACCAAGGTGCACCGCAAAGCATCAAAGGAGCATCACGATCTGAAGAAGGACCACGACTCTGGCGAGGACGAGACCATTGAGCTCACTGATGAGCCTTTCCTCTTCCATATGAACGGCAGTTCCGTCGGGGCGATGCTCATGGTGAAACTCCTTGGGGTCCGGCGTGGTGCGGACACGTTCGACCTGGGTTCGGCTCTCTTCGATCTCTCGACCATTGCCGTGGGTGCACCAGCCGTCCAGATTTCATGTGAGCTTGAAAGTGCCATTTCCCGTGAGAAGAAGCCTTCCATCCGTATTGAGCTGAAACTATGCCCGAGGAGGAAAGCTTTCACCTTCTCGTACCTTCGGGAGGAGCCGCTGTTTCACTGCTCAGGGTATACGATAACTGCAAATGGGATCCGGCAGTTTCCTTACCCGTACAAGAAAAGCGGGATGCCGGCAGGGGTCTCGTTTGCAAATTTGCAGGTTGTTGGCAAGTTGGCGTGGGCTGAGGAAATCGAAGGATTAGAAGTGCAACGGGCGGTGGACGGAAACGGAGGATCGTACACTATTCAAAAGTTCTCCATCATGACAACATCGGCCCGGAACTACCTCGTAAACAGTCTGCATGGGCTCTTGGACGCGTTGCCCGAAACCACTGTTCGGTTCTTCGACGCTTTTTTGGTCGGCGCTACGGTGTGCCTGGTATTGGATGAAATGGGCGGGGTATATCTTCGGGATGCCATTCAAGACGCAGGTGCCTGCCCTGAAATGGTGGCCTCAATTGTTTTACGGCAGGTTTTGACTGGCATACAGTACCTACACGAGCACAAGAGCCGGTTGCATCTGGATATCGATGCACGGAACATCCTGTGTTTGAAAAACGGCGAATGCCGCCTAGGCGGGTTTTGCTACAGCACCAAACATATAGGGAGGACAAGCAACTTTGCGGGGCCCTTTTATCATATGTCACCAGAGAGGCTGCTAGGGCTCGAATGCTCGTTTGCGGCAGATGTGTGGAGCATTGGCATTCTCGCAATAGAGCTTGCACTGGGCAAAGGGCCGTACGACATGAGTCAGTTCAAAGGCCCCAACGCTGCAAGTCGCCCTAGACGAGAAGAGAAGGAGATCAGTACACACGCGCACACACAAGTCTTTGAGTTTCGGAAAATGGTGGTTGACGTCGAAGGTCATGGTCCGTCATTGAAGGGCGTAAAGGGCGTAACGGACGCGTTTCGGAGTTTTGTTGCTATGTGCCTTCACAAAAACATGAGCCGAAGGGCCTCGCCGAGTGACTTGCTAGCTCACCCCTTCATCCAGCGATACGAGTCCTTTTTGCTGCCTGCAGGAAGCTGGCTGTGTAAGCAGAAAAAGCCAATGGTCGAGATCTCCTTCAACGTTGAACACCGAGAAATCAGAAAATAAAGGACACCTGGCTTCATTGCCAGCATACTGATTGACTCTGTCTGATTTTTCCGGCAGCGATCGCACCCAGGCGTCCTAGTCCGCAAATGCATCTCACTGCCACTAGATGATGCCGTGAGGGCACGCACACACTCACTAGCACCGCCCCCCGGGCACGCCCCCTCATGATGATGAGAGAGAGAGAGAGAGAGAGAGAAAGAGAGAGAGTTTATTAGTAAATACTCCGATGGGCTTGACGTACGACAGGCAAAAAAAACTTGACATTCGCGCTCCGTGGTGCACAGCAACGGGAATAATAAAATTTGAAAAGTGGTTCGAGGTAGCAGGTTAGCGACGCGATGAAGCTGGTGATTTGGTCTTATTTGCCTGTCGCCTCTCCCACTCGAGCTGCCACTGTGGGGAGGGAGACGCAACTTTGCCCTCCAGCGTGCTCAAGACACTCTCAATTCGTTCATCCAAACTTTCTTCCTCCTTTGCAGATCCGTTGCGCGTCCCGTTTCCAGTAGATGCATGCTGCTCACCAACGACAATCAGGCACAGCAAGCAGAATCCGTGCATCTCCATTGGCATGCTTGGACTGATTCCTGTCACAATTCCAATTAATCCATATTGGGAATCCGGGAATTTTCGGTTTTCAGTTTTCGGTTTCCCCCCTCCGGACTTCCCCAATCCTAGGTCCTAGGATTTGGGGACGTTTGTAGGGGGAAAAACGATAAACGAAAACCGGAAAACCTGGAACCCGGAAAATGCAAGTTCCCAGAATTCCGGAACTATGGAATCAGCCTGACATGTGAGTCCTTGCAGGAAAGGGCAAAATGGGCGCCCAGTCGGGGGGGGGAAGCAGATTCGAAAGATCTCTAAGGGCTAACGCATCTAGTCCGTGTTCACAATAGCTATTTGGGTCTGGATTGAGATGCTGCTAGGGAGGAAACAAAGAAAAACAATCACCGCAGTGCCGTTCCCATTTGTTCCTTTCGCGCTGGGTGCTTTGGTTCTAGGGTCTTGTCGACTCGACAAGCGATTGACATCGTCCCATTCTCTCCCCCAACTTCTAGGGGCATCTGCAATTTTGCCCTGAAGTTGCAGTAGTGTACATGAGAACACGAAAACATGAGAGACAGGGCATGCACATGCATGCATGTGCTCGCGTCCATCGGCGCGACAGGGACATGGACATCTTACGCACCTGCAAAGTATTGATGGCAGAATCCACCCGGTGGTCGAACGAGGGTTCATGAACATGGACTTGTACGGGTGACGGTATGGTTGACGGCCGTAACTGAAGTTCGATTTCACCCAGGAGCTCCATCATCTTGACCTCAAGTGCCCGCGATATCTGCACTCCGATCGAAAATAACGGGACGCGTGTCATTCGACAGGCCTCGATCCATGCTTAATTTCAACCTTGAATTTGCACAGCCACCCCACAGGACAGGAGCAAGAAGCAAACATCAAGCAATAACTACAATGCATAACTATTTGTGCGAGGCTGCGCTTTCTTAGAGGCAAGCCATAGAGTCCAGCACAGGGTGGGGTGACGGTGCGGAGACCTCAGCTTTTGTCTCAGATTGCAGCGAAATCGCACTGGCGTTCAAACGTGCCTCGATGCCAGCAAGTGCAGGAGAGATACCGGCCATGACACCAATGTTGTCTTGCATCTGGGCTTCACCTTGTTTTACCCGCTCATCAAGGTTCTTCAAGAGAGGCCGTATATCCTCAATGACAGCGCTGCGCAGCGTTCCTAAATTGTCTTCATTTTTCTTTTCAACCTCGGCAAGCCGCGTAGCAAGGTCTCGAAACACAGTTGGAATCACTGCTCCGATGTCATTGACCTTTGCCATGATGCGGTGGTTGACATTGTCGATCTGTTCACCTGTCGAGGATGAGGACTTTGTAAGAAGCTCCTGTAACAACTTCAGTTCAGCTTCCTCCTTTCGCTCCAGGGCCTCCAATCGCCTAGTAATTGCTGTCAGGAGCAAACCACCTTCTTTGGCGGCGGGTATTGCCTCCCCCTGTTGGATGCCAGCGACTGGGCCGCACACTGCGGCGAGCAACAGATTAACTTTCTCATCTTGCTGTCGCAACCGCTTCTCAGTCAGTTGTGACTGCTTGTCGATGAGCTCCAAGAGCGCTTTCTGATTGATTGCCGCATTCGTCTCCACCTGTTGTGTTGTTTGGTGTGTGTGTGTGTGTGTGTGTGTGTGTGTGTGTGTGTGTGTGTGTATGTGTGTGTTATTTCACCCCGGTCCCAGAACTTGGACCGGCGTGACCGGTGTTCCAAGTGCTTGGACTTGCCTGAAACGGGCTCATCGCCGTCACCAAGCCGGTATGTGTTTTTGAGTTTGTGTATTCTTCTTGTCCACGTGCTTGCACGCGCTCAACGTTGCCGTCGCCGGTCCAAGCGAATCCAAGCACTTGGACCGCCGGTCAAGCCGGTCCACGCACGGGGACCAAAAAGGAAAAACAAACACAAACACGCATGCGTGTGTGTGTGTGTGTGTGTGTGTGTGTGTGTGTGTGTGTGTGTGTGTGTGTGTTTTGTGTACTGTTTCCCACTTTCCAGCCCGGTTCAAGTACTTGGAACCGTTCGACGGTGGTGAGCGAGTCCCGGTGCTTTCACCGCCGGTCAAGCCAGTCCAAGTACTTGGACAGGGATGGAACAAACCACTCACAAAAGCAAACAAACACCCAAAACAACACACAAACACACACCAATAACCACACACGCAAACTCTCACACCAAAAGCAAAACACAAGTATGAGACCTGGTTTGTTTCCTTTAAAAGATTTTAAAAGATTAAATAAAAAACTAGATATATCAACAAGTCTATCCAATATGAGTTTTTAAGAATAGTAGAAAATAAATGATATAATGAAGACGCAAATAAAATTATTGATAAACATTAATATTTTTCAATCCACCATATTTGCAAATTGTAATAATTTTATTCTTCTGACACTGAGGAAATATGAATAATATTTATGGAAAATTAGCAGCTCAAGGTTGAAAAAACTTTAAAAGTAAAATTATTATTTGTCATGAGAACAACTGGTTATTTAAAATAAAAAAAAAGAAAAGTACTGTTCATATTTGCGTAAATGTTTTCAAATAAGCTTTTGACCATGGTTTTCTGATAGCGGCAGGTAAGGTGGGCGAGGGGTGTGAAGGGATGGGCAAGGGGGTTGGCGCGGGGTGGGCGAGGGGGTGGGCGTATTTACCTCCTTCGATATTTCTCATGTAAATTTTTTTACATCGAAAATAGTGTTTCCCCTTCTTCAACTCTGAAAAGGTTTTTTGGAAATTTTCTGTTATTGAGTGTTTGCGAAGCAAAAAAAGGAAAAACGCTCTGATATTCACTCTCTCACTCTGACCACAAACAACACACACACAAAGACACACCTGGTGGACCTCCTTGTGCACCAGCGCTTTCAAATCAGCCAAATTGCGCGCTGATTCCTGCTGTACCTTTTTAATTCCCAGATCGAGGTCATTGAGACTATCTATCACCGCTTTCTGACGCGAGTCCTGCTTTTGAAAGGTTTTTGCAAGATCCTGTTTGAGCTCTGAAATGGCTTGGTCCTTCTGCATCTCAGCAAGTTTTGAGGCAGCTGCCAAATCCTCAGAATCCAGCGGCCTGGATTTGGCGTATGTTTCGTGCAGAATTAACAAATCATCCTCGTCCATTTCCTCTTCCCAAATCTCAATGAGTTTCTTCTGTTCCAACTGATGGTGATCATCGGGTTCACCATGGTGATCACCGGGATCACCATGATGGCTACGACCTTGGTCATCGGCCATCCCGTGGCGGGGGGAATCATGACGGTGGTTGCCATCACTTTCACGAGAACTCGCACGATGTAAAATCAAATCGGAATCTGAGTGTGTATGAGACCCCGTTTCGCCAGCAGCCGAGCCGAACATTTGGCCATGAACATGAGGTGCGTCAACGTTATTCTCTACCTGAACACCATGACTCTCATAATCCTCGTCCTCGTGAGCATCGTCCTCTGGCTTCGCTCTTGACACACAGCGGCCAATGTACCTCACAAGGAAGCACACAGGAAAGTACACAAGGAAAAAGGGTGTTGCAACGAAGCTAAACATCCTTGACACCATGACCCGCTTGTGCGGCTCCCGTTGGTACAGGGGTAACCTCAAATAATCCAACGTTCCAGCGCTCCCAATGAATATCCAGTTGAGGGGAAGCGAAGTTAACACCCACAAACATGTGGAGGGCAGACACACTACAAAAAAGAGAAACAGCCGAGTGATGGCGAGCCGCAAATCGTTTGCCTTTCTCTCCCATGTTTTCGACTTGTCACGAATTTGCGCGAGCAGGTAGAAGGGCAAGCAGATAAAGACGCCACTCAGGACCACGAGGTTGAGAGGCGGTGGCAGGCATGTCATGATGGTGGAAAAATTAAAGCTCTCTAGCATGGGATCAGTTGTCGTGTACGTGGCCATCAGCATGGCGCGATCTTTTTTCCACAACTGCTCGGACTCAAGACGAATCTCAGTGTACGTGTCTGTCATCAGAGCGATGAGCAAGTTGAAAAGCATGACGAATGTACACGCCAGAAATACCAAGATGACTGCGAGAGCTTCCTTATTGATCTCATATATGAGTGCCAGGTCAAACTGTCCCAAAGCCATATTGAGCAGGCTTACCATAGAGTACCCGGCGTCTTCATATTTTTCCAGGATATCGTCGAAGCCCGCCTCCATCACTGTCGGATGTTCTCGATCCACGGTCCTGAAAATGGACCTGAGCGCTGTTGCAAAGCCCATGACAAAGATGGCTAGGAGGATCAAAAAGGTAATGACCCCTTTCGTCATGCCCTGCATGATGCGCACCAGAGGCCCAAAGTAGGGATCCAGGCCAAAAACGTTCAATATACGTATCCAGATGCAAATGCCTGCCATGCCCATGAAGATTGAAGACTCACTACGATCCGGAACAAAACTGACCCCATCCACGTTTTCTTTCTGGTTCCAATCAGTTAGACGGGTATACGCCCAGGCGACCAATAAGCCCCACATGCCTACGTCGATAGTGTTCCATGGATCTTTCATGTATTCCACAATTCCGTTTTCGTGGAGCTGTCCACCCTCAAAAACGATACCGCCTATAATATGCACGATCAGATACCATTCAGGAGGTCCAAAACTATAAGGGTACTCGCGTGGGGAATGGCTCACGTCTATTGTTATTTGGTAAGCCACAAGCAGCGCAACCTGCATCATGATGCCCAAGAAGTACATGTTCATCGGGGACGCAATGAGAATCGAGGGGTTCAGCAGCTCGAGCAGCCTGTGCGAAAATGTCCACACGATCTTCCGAGTGCTGCTGCCGTGCTCCATTTCAAATTCCAAGACCAAATTGCTGAAAATTGTGCCATGCATAGGATTGTATTCCCACTGGTACTTGCCAGGCCAAGCACGTCGGACTACATCGAATACGGCTGGACTTGAGACTATTTTCAAATCTCCCAGATCCACTGCGAGTCCGATCGGGGTCGAGCCTTTCATGAAGACGGCCGAATCTTTCTCTGGCGTCCATATGGCCTTCTTGGCAACTTTTGTAGGCAAATCATCCACCATGGCAATCGCCCAATCCAGGCACTGCTGCGAGAGCGACATGAGTTTCATCACAAGTACCCCATGGCCTGTCTCCACAGCTTCAATTCTGTACAGCTCCGACATTCGCAGCACGTGCAGCAATTGATTGTTAGACTCGTCGCCCATTTCTCGCTCTACCCCTCTTAAAAATTTCACTTGGCGTGGTCCGCTGTGAGCTTCACTATCAAGCTCTATATACGGTGAAGCTTCGTGAGGGGAGACTATTGCCAAGGAGATCAAGGCGCGTAATGCCATTTTCTGCTGCGTCTCGTTCCCTCTTGGCCTGTACACCTTCTGATTTAAAATTGAGAGCGCAGGATGAATGTTAAAACTGCCCGTGCCCGAGACTATCATACACAAGTCTGCTGTATATCGTGTCATCAGGTCGGCCCGACAAAGAATGACGAGTGGCTCGTCCCCGGGTTCCTTCGACGGATCTATTCCTTTCACTTCGTACGCCTGAAGAACTTCGGGATCGTGATGATTGCCGGGAATGTGAATTGCGTGAGGATATGCATGCACAAGTAATCGGCATATCTTAATGGACTGCGCCGAGTGGGGTGTTGTGAGGCACAGTTTGTGCAAGGCCAGGTCCTTGTCGTCGCCACCAGCGCTCAAACGTGCTGCGTCGATATGCGCATCCAGTAGAAGCTTGCAGATGTCTATTGAGCAGTTGGTCAGCATATTCGACCTGCAGAGAAGATGGAGAGGTAACGATCCGTCCTTGGCCTTTTCGCTTGCCGCTGTCCTACCGTCCCCAGCCAGCTGCAGACAAGAGGAAAGCGTCACTGATATGTCACATGTGCGGATGGGAAATTGCAGGATAAAAGTTCGAGCACACCCATACCAATTGCTTGCATATCCGTATACTTGACTGTGTGTGCAGTCCGGTATGTGCAAGAACGTGAAGCGGCAGCACGTCTTCAGGACCACCTGCAGCACACACATCTTAATCGACGGGGCCACCGCTTTCAGAAAGCTATGCACGCCGTTTGAAAAGTATACGCCGCAAGCACAGTGGAGTTGATTTATGCTTGCCTCGGGTATGGCAGGATTCCGGGTATGCGCGGAGGAGACTCGCACACATCTCAACTGAATGGTCTTGAAGGCATGACGCGCCGGCCAGGAGGTGAAGGGGCAGAAATCCTTCCAAATTCTTGGTGCTTGCCCACTCTGGGCACAACGCCAAGAGCATGTTGCATATTTCCCCTGCCCACACTCGAGTAAGTAGAGTCGCCTATTTGTGATGATACACGGTGTGTGCGAGGGAAGACGTGGGTAAGAGAGAAAGCACTCGCGTCTGCGCCTTTCGGTCATTTTCGCCCCCCTTTAATTCCCATCCACTCTCTTTCTTTCTCAGACCTGTCCACTCGTTGTGCAACTTAGAATTACAGACGTAGTGCAGGGGCAACAACTCTTGGCTGACATCGACAGTGAAAGAACCTCGCTGGAGTTTGGCAAGGATCACTTTGCAAATCTGCACGCTGTGTTCCGAGACACTGGTGTTCGAACAAAGCACCTTAAGCGCGCTAAGCCATTGCGTCGCGGTACTATTGACTTCCAAATGCTTGACGATCAGAGAGCTGATTACAACACTGTGCGAGGTGAAGGACTCGCATTCGCAGAGCACTTCGAGCGGCTTGAGTCCGCGCGCATTTTGCCTCCTTACTGATTCGTTGTCGGCGGCCAGCAGGTCATGGCACATCTTTACCGAGATTTCCGTGTGGTTGGGTGCGCGGCAGAGCACATGGATGGCGAGCTGGGTTTATGCGAGCGCATACATGACAGGCGTACGAGCAATAGATACCCAAAAGGATGCGTTTGCGCATTTGAGTCAGTTGAAATGGTACCACACGCACTGCAAAGACTGGCGCTCACATTCGTGCACTCACCTCTTGTTCTCTCGTCGATGCAACAAGGGTGCTGCCCTTGAAAAAATCCAGCAGCTCGGTGAATATCCTGTAGGTAGTATGGCTATGACTTCCAGCACCGCAAATGATGTGGAGGGGTAAAATGCCTTGCATTGTTGTCAGCTCCGCACCGCTCTTGCCGATGTTTGAGAGCGCGGTCAGAAGCTCCTTGAAGATGTAATCAGTGTGCGTTGTATGCCCAAATGCACCGCAAAGTCGGTGAATGGCAATCTGACCGCTGCTGTCATACGCACTGATGCTCGAAGGGAAAGCCTGCACCAATGCACGGAACATCTGGAGAGAGTACTCTGAATGGCTGCCAGCGCCGCACAGATTGTGCAGCGGCAGAGAGCCGTCAATCATTTGAAAAGACGCAGGGTTGGAGTGTTCCCCGTGATCTCCCGTAAATTCTTGGACCAGGCGCTTGTATGCATCGTACGTGAGCTGTGTGTGTAGCTTTGAAACACACAGCAGGTGCAACGGCAGGCGGCCCTCTGTATCCCTGGCCAACAGCGTAGAGGGAACTGCCTGTAGCATCTTCTCCAAAATGTGGATAGAGTGTGACGAAAAAAACCCTGCCTCGCAAAGCAAATGCAGCGGCAGTCGTCCACTGTGATCTTGAGCCTCCAGAACAGTTGGATCTCCAGTAATCAGCATGTCGTATATCTCCTGCACCCATTGGATCAGTCATCAGCGGTCTTGAAATCGTACAGGAGACACCAGGAGATTCGCGGTCTATGACAAAGCGAGTTCTAAAAAAAGGAAAACACAACTGCTGATTCCCACCCTCGCCATCAACATAAAAAAAATTGCCATAAACATAAATAATGTCGCCATTCACAACCGTGAAGAGATGCGCGCTTTAAGATTCTCGATCAAGGGATGCAAACACAAAAGGGATGCTTATTTTATTTTAAAGATTCGCATGCACACACACTCGAGCCTTCAAAAGTCCCCGGCCTCTCGGCAGGGTCACGCACCAAGACCCGTGCTTGACCCTGCAAGCATGGTGGAATTCTTATGTTCCTGCTGGCGCTGAACAGGCGCTGGCCTGGTCACGGTGCCCAGAGGCGTCATACGGCGGACCGGCAAGCAGGAGGCCGGGGATTTTTTAAAGACTCGCCGACAGACATGAGTACACAGACCTCTGCAAATTCCATGCCCTTTCGATTTTCGGCCATCGATGCACACAAAGTGTGCAGCGGACGCAATCCTTTCTTGTCCACCATCTCGTAACAAGTCTTGTGTGAAAGCATCAATTGGCGCGCACAGTCCACCGAGAACCTATTTAACGTGGGTGACGAACACAGATGGTGCAACGCTGAAGGCGTGCAAGAACCAGAAAGTCACTTGCAGTGATGTGCGTCCACATATCAATCGCATTGCACGTGCTCTCAGAGCGTAATGAGGAGCAAGCTGCCCCACCTGTTTTGCCAGCGCGGTCGTGCGCGCTCGCACTCTTGACGTAATGTTCAAGAAGCATTCGGCACAGCTGCGCTGATACCTCCGTCAAGCTATGGTTGCTACAGAGGTGGAGCAATGGCAGCTTTCCCGTATCATCCCTGTGCCTGATGGCTTCGGGCGCCGCGTGCAGTAGCATTTCACAAATCGCAACCGTCTCTTCGTTCGGGAAAGTCGACTTGCACAGCGCATGGAGCGGCTTGCACGAGGAATTGTCATCGGCATCAACAATGCGCTTGTTGATTTCAACCATAAAGCGCAAACACTCTGTTCTGTTTTCGGAATGCTGCCGCTTTCGGGACGACACACATAAACGGTGCACAAGCGTTGCCCCGTTGATGTCCTTTTGCTTAATGCAGTCCCTGTTTGCTTCCAGGAGCTGGCGAAAGATAGTGACATGATAGTTTGACACCTCCGAGTGTTCCTCCAGCGCGATGGAGATGGGCAACTGCCCTCCCGATGGTATGAGGCAGGTGTCCTCCTTCCCTGCGAGAAGGAGCCTGCAGATTTCGGCACTGTACGCCGTGAGATGGTGCTGGCGGCATATAAGATGTAACGGCAGCGATGCGAAGTCCACACCCGGGCCCTTCCACCGAACCCCTACAGCGTCTGGATTCGCTTTCAGCAGGGCCTGACAGATTACCACCGAGTACGACGAGTGCGAATGCGCCATGCAGAGGGCATGGAGGGGCAACTGGCCCTCGGGCCCGTGTGTTTTGGCAAGCTGGTAGTTTGCTGTCAGCATTCGCACGCAGAATTCAGCCTGCACTTGCGAATGGTCAGGTGAAGCGCATGCCGCCACGAGGTCCTCGAGCACCGAGCCTTTGCCGCTCAAGGCTCTGCTCAAGACTTTGGTGGAGGGAGAAGTGAAGATCTTGGACGCCGTGCTCAGCTTACGCATACTAGCCGCTTGCTTCATTGTGAGCGCAGACTTCACCGCGGGTGGTGAACCGGGGGACTTTTTTTGATCGGCTCCCTTCACCAGCGCAGCATCCAGCACAGACCTCGCCTTGTTCAGCGGCGGGGCCGGCTCCCCATCCTTGTCCACGTCCGCGTGCGCTCCTGCCGTGCCCGCCTCCTCCGCCGCGTCTGCGTTGCCGTTCCCGCCTCCGACTTCTTTTGGCTCGACTCCCTTCACCAGGAGCGCAGCACCAAGCACCGACTTTGTTTTTGTCGCCAGCTCACCATCCTCGTCAGCGACCACCGTGCCCGCCTCATCCTCTCCTCCTCCACCCACTTCCTCCCTGGGGACGACGACGACGGCTCGCCGGGGTGCGTCCAGCGAGTCCGCTGCATGGCCCACGCCACCGGCCTCAGGCTCGTCTCCCGCGAGCTGCGCGCTCTTCATGTGATTGAGCAAGGCTCGGGCGGTCATGGCGTCTACGACAGGGCTCGGTGCATGGCGTTGCAGGGACCGCGGCTGAGGACCAACATTTTAAGCGAAAAGAAACTACTGTACTTTCAACCGATTCAAACGAGCAAGGCGGCGGGCGCCGGACTGACGCCCGCCCGTGCGCATCGCAGCCGCCGGAGCGTGCCGCGCACCTCTCCCTCTCCACATCCCCTCCTCCCCTTGCTGCGTGAGCAACAATGGACCGCATGGGCACGAACGTCCGGGGCGGGGGCCTCGGGCCGCTTGGCGGGCTGATGGGGCCGCCTGGCACGGCTATGCGACCACCGACGGGCATGCGGCAGACGATGGGAACGGCGATGGGCGCGCGCATGGGCACCGCAATACGGCCGGGGTCCCGCGCGGGCCTCGGGCCGCTCAACACGAACATCCAGGTCGCGGAGCGGCCAGTGACGCAGCAGGGCATGATGGGCATGAAGCCCGTCTCCCAGGGGCCGGGCAGGCAGATCCAGGACCGTTCATACTACATGGGGGAGCTGCGTAAGCGCTGCGACGAGCTGCAAGGAGAGATCAACAAGATGAACGGCGAGGCAGAGCAGTACAACAAGGACAACGAGACATACACAAAGTTCGAGAAAAAGTATAACACGCTCATCATCGAGGTCCGCAAGCTGCAGGGAGACCTGGCGGACCTTAATCTCATCGCTGACAAGTCGCGCAACGGCACGGACCCCCAGGATATCGACAACGCCTACCAGCACTTGAAGCAGGTTGTGCAGCCCAGACGGCAGCGCAGTAAGCGCTAAGCGCTGCTGCCACCCGTTTTCCTTTGTCCCTGCGGCAAGGCTGAGGATCCCTGCAGCGATCGGGGGAACTCCCGGGTCCTGCTACATGCCGACGCTGCTGATGCGTCGGCGTGAAGAAATCTCCCCGCGTTTTGCGCGCAAATATCCCCTGTTGTATTTCGCACTGCATGGCACCGCGCGTATATTTTCAGGGCGTGCGCGTTGGTGTCGCCCGGGCTTGGTCGCTGCCCACTCGCTGGGCAGCGCGCAAGCGGGTCCATGCTCGTTGCCTTCGTGTTGAGCCACCCAACTCCGAGATTCAGAAGCTTTTTATGGTGAACCCCTCTAGTGCTATACTCTGTGGGCTCCAAGATATCGTGGACTTAAGCAGGGGGGTGGGTTGGCGATGGTGAGCAGGCCAACATTGAGGAGAGCCAGCGATGTGACGCCATCCTTATGGAGCGAAAGCAAAAGGAGCACGAGACGGAGGAGCTGGAGCGAAAAACCCGCGAGTTTCAGCAAGCAGAAAAAGAAAAGCTGAGCCACCTGTCACCCGATCTGCAGCGAAAGTACGGCGAGCTGCAAGACAACCAGAAGCGGCTGCTTGCCGACGAGGACAAGTTGCGCGGAATTTTTAACAATGTGTGCATGCAGCTCAGCGAGTACGAGGAGCAGGTGAATGCGAACAGCAAGAAGCAGCAGCTCATCAAGCTTCACGCCAACAAAACGGCACTCCAGGAACGGGTGTCGAAGCTGGAGGCGGAGGTGAACAAGCCTGTACTCTCGGAGGCCGAGATGCGCGAGCATCTGCTGGAACAGGTCAAAAAGGACAAGGAGAGCACGGCGACGTACGAGCGGAATTCGGCGACGCTAGAGCAGCGCATCAAGCAGGCAGAGGAGGAGCTCGAGAAGCTTGAGTCTGGCGGGTCGACTGCGGATGCTGAGGATGCGAAAAAGTACCAGAAATTGCAGGAGAAGGATCAGGAGATGTCGGACTTCATTGCTAAGCACGAAGAGACGATGCAAAAGGAGCGGGAGGCCATCAAGGTCACGGAGCACCGCGTCGTGCAGCTGCTAGAGCACATCAGCAAGGACCTTGGGCGCAGCCAGCAGCTGCCTGACAAAGAGGGCTACCTTAACATGCAAAACGAGGTGGCCATGAAGCAGCGCGGGCTCGACAACTCACAGACCACCGCCGAGCGTTTGAAGTCCGAGCAGACCATGCGCCAGGCGGAGCTGGACAAGATTGAGAACCTGGATCAGAAGATCTCCATCGAGCTCAAGACGCTGAATGACCGCCGCGAGACCATGACTGAAGAGCTCAAGAAGTTTGGCAACATCTCCCAATTACGAGAGGACGCCGAACAGGTTCTCCCCCACGCACATGCGCTCGAGCACGCAGACACGCCTAAAGGCAAAGGCGCAAGCGTGGGCAAATGTCATGTGCATGCACATGCACGAGTCAAGTCGGCCCTGCGCGTAGCAAGCGTGCGGCAGTGAGAGGTGCTTGCGTATCCCTTTGCGTGGTGTGCTGGTGCGGGAGGGACAAGGCACCCTGTGACCATGGCAAAGGGGTTGTGCGACCCGCGCACAATGTGCGCGGCTTAGCTTGCGGCGCCGAGCCATTCTGGAGCGTGGCGAAAATGGGTGCCGCGCGTTGCAACGCTCTCTGCTCGTGCGCTGATTCGGGACGGTGACCACCCTGGTGGTGTGCGCCTTGGCGTCTGGCAGAACAAGACCAACATGATGGCACGCAAACAGCGCCTGGATAAGATGCGCAAGGCGCTCAAGCTCCAGGTGCAGCTGCTCACTTCCGAGTTTGACAAGCAGAAGCAAGCGTTGGCGACCAGCGAGTCGGCAGGCACCCTGGAGGCGCTAGAGCAGAAGCTAAAGCACCATGAGCAAAATATCTACCACCTCCGCGACTTTATCGATAGCAAGGAGGCCGAGACCGACTACTCTGGCGTGTATGAAGAGGTGAGCCGGCAGGTGGCAGACATCAACACCATGCTTCAGCAGTTGTATTCAACGCCGTACTAGGCTGTACCGCCACACGCGACGGCTGCCTCATGTATGTACGCCACACACACACGCTTAGACGCTCACGCACATGCCCCCCACTTCCGTGCTTCCACGCACGAATCTCCACGGACGATTTAGCGTGTGTGGACATCACGTGCCTGCGCTGCATCGTTGCTTGCTGAATCAATCTTCTCTGCGGAAATTCTTTAAGTAAACAACTTCTCTTCCCCCAG
>Ga0315905_10002930_pt1 | contig 17771 bp, 6 predicted proteins | sample LakEriMetagenome_5_FD_203522 | JGI IMG/M metagenome (GOLD analysis project Ga0315905, IMG submission 203522) | Freshwater fungal communities from buoy surface, Lake Erie, Ohio, United States - Buoy 4 MA121 | ecosystem: Environmental > Aquatic > Freshwater > Lake | place: USA: Lake Erie, Ohio... | reverse complement strand
GCGAGCGCCGCCGCCGCCGCCGCGCGCCGCGCCGCCCTCGAGGCGCAGTTTTCGCGCGCCGACGCGGGCGCCGTGCGCGGCCTGCCCGGGCGCGACGAGCCCGACCGCCGCGCCGCCGCCCTCACCGCCGCCATCAAGCGCTGCGAGCACTGGCGCCAGGTCCGCGCGCTCGCCTTGCGCTACGCGGGCGAGATGAGCGCGCTGCACGCGTGCGCGGCGCTCGTGCACGTCGCGCAGCTGCAGCGCAAGCAGGGGAGGAGGGGCGGAGCAGGGGCGCGGGGCGCGGGCGACGACGCCTCGACGGGCACAACACCACGCGAGCAGCGCGACCAGGTGGATCCGAGCGACGCCGTCGTGACAAACTCCCTGGAGGAGCTCGAGGGCCTGCGCCACTTTGTGCGCGCCGAGCTCCTCGCGCTCGTCGCGGCGCGGCTGCCCGCGTGCTCGCCCCGGCAGGCGGCCAACGCGCTGTGGGCGTGCGGCGCGCTCGGGTGCGGCGCCGCCGACCCCGCCGCCCACGCGGCGCTGATGCGGCGCGCGCAGGGGCTCGCGCACAGCTTCGCGCCCGAGCACGCGGCCATGGCGCTCTGGGGCGCGGCGGCCCTCGCGCGCGCCGACCCCGCGCGGGCCCCGCCAAAGGGGTGGGCCGAGGCCGTCGCGGCCGCGTCGGTCGACGCGCTGCGGGCGGCGTCGCCCAAGCACCTCGCCGTGCAGGCGTGGGCGCTCGCGTCGCTGGGCGCGTCGCCTCCCGACGGGTGGCTCAAGGCGCTCGTGCGCGCGATCACGGCGCACGCGGCCGCGTACGCGGGCGGAGCAGGAGGAGCAGCAGCAGCAGCAGCAGCAGCAGCAGCAGCAGCAGCAGCAGCAGCAGGACCGGGACCGGGACCGGGACTGCCAGCAGCAGCGGCGCCGGCCCCAATCCCGACCCCGCCGCCGCCGCACTGGACGGGCCAGGACGTGCAGATGCTCGTGTGGGCGCTCACCGTCACGGACCCGCGCGCCGCCCAGTCGGCCCTCCCGGCCCTCCTGTCGGTCGCGGGCTCCCCCCGCGTGCTCGCGTCGGCCGACCCCCCGGCGCTGGCCGTCACGGCGTGGGCGCTCGCGACGCTCGGCTACCGCCCGCCCGAGCGCTGGATGGCCCTCTTCCTCGCGCGCGTGGCGTCCGCCGCCCCGCGCTTCGACGGCCACGCCGCGGCCTCGACGCTCTGGGCGCTCGCCGCGCTGTGCGTGCTGCCCAAGCGCGACTGCCTCGGCGCGCTCCTGCGCGCGGCGGGGCGCGCGCTGCCGACGATGCGCCCGTGCAGCCTGGCCGCGGCGCTCTGGGCGCTGGCCGTGCTCGAGGTGGAGCCCCCGGGCGGCGCGGACGAGGACGACGAGGACGACGACGAGGGCGCCCTGGCGCTCGCCTCGGGCACTCCCACCGACTCGCTGGACGAGACCGCGGCCGCCGCGGGCGGGTCGTGGCGCCGCCGCTACTGGCGCGCGTCGGCGGCGGCCCTGCCGTCGATGGCCCCGGCCGCCCTCGCGTCCACCCTGTGGGCCGCCGCCCGCCTCGAGCTGCGCCCGCCCCCCTACTGGGCCCGCGCCGCCCAGGCCGCCCTGCTCGCCCCTGCCGGAGGAGGGCTGCGCGCCATGAACTCGCAGGGCGCCGCCAACGCGCTGTGGGCCGTGTCGCGCCTGGCGCTGGCCGAGGCGCCGCGGCACGGCCGCGCCTCGCTGTACGAGCGGCTGCTGCAGCGGCAGCGGCGGCAGCAGCAGCAGCAGCAGCAGCAGCCGGGCGGTGGGGCGGCCGGGGGCCCCGTGCGGCGGCCCCGGTGGGACTCGCCCGCTGTGCTGCGGGCCCTGCTCGCGCGCATCGAGGGGCTGCAACAGGCGGCCAGCGCTGCCGGGGTGGTGGTGGTGGCGGCTGCCGACGGCGGCGCTGCCCCTGCTGCTACCGCCGAGGCGGCCGTCCCCACAGCGCCTCGCCCCGCGGCGCCCCTGCGCGCCGAGGAGGTGGCCGGCTCCCTGCACGCGCTCACGCTCCTATCCGAGGCGGCGGAGCGGCGCAGGCGCCTGCTGGCCGAGGAGGAGGAGGAGGAGGAGCAAGGGGCCAGGAGGGCCGAGGCCGAGGCCGAGGCGGCCGCCGCGGGGCTGCTGCGGCAGCTGTCGGCCCGGCTCGAGGCGCTCGCCCCGCTGGTGCTCGACTCGGCCGGGCCGCAGGAGCTCGCGACGATGATGCGCTGCCTGGTGGCGCTGAGCCCCGCGGGCGTCGCGGGCGGCAGGGGGCCTGCTGCGGTGGCTTCGGTCGCGGGCGGCGACGGCGGCAGCGGCGAGGCCGAGGCGGCAGCCGCGATGCCGCCGCCGCCGCTCCTGCTGCTCGCGCGCGTGCCCGAGCCGGCCTTTGTCGGCCGCTGGCTCCGCGCCGCGCAGCGGTCCCTCCCTCAGGCGCGCCCGGCCGACCTCGCGCAGTACGCGTGGTCGCTCGCGCGCCTGCACCGCGCGGGCGTCGACCTCAACGCGGCGGCGGCGCTGGCCGGGGACGGGGAGGAGGGCGCGGGCGCGGACGACGCCGTTTCGGCCGCCGAGGCCGACGCTGGCGCCGCGTCTGCGACGGCCCCAAAAGGCCGGCGCAACCGGCCGCAGCAGCAGCAGCAGCCCTCCCACGCAGACGCCCATGCCCCGCCGGCTCCGCGCTCGTCCCCGTCGCCCCCCTCCCCGCCTCTGCCCCCGCAGTGGCTGGCCGACTGGTATGTCGCGTCGTACCGCGCCATGCCGCGCTTCTCGGCGCGCGACCTGAGCACGGCCGCGTGGGCGCTGGGGGCGCTGCGCGTGTCGCCGGCGCCCGAGGCCGCGTGGCTGCACCGCTTTTTCGCCGTGGCGCAGGCGCGCCTGCTCGCGCCCGCGGCCGCGTCGGCCGCCGCCGACGGCGGGGGCGGCGGCCGGCCCGCCGCCCTGGCCGCGGCCGCGGCCGTCACGCTCCCGCTGGGCAGCGGGCCCGGCGGCCTGTTTGACGGCGTCTTTTCGCTGGCGCTCCCGCCTGCCGCGTCGTCGTCGTCCTCTTCCTCCTCGTCCGCCTCGTCGCGCGCGCGCGCCGCGGGCGACCGCGCGCCGCAGCAGATGGCCAACGCCCTGTGGTCGCTCGGGCGCCTGCGCGCGCGCCCGCCCGACGCCTGGGCGCAGGCCTACTTTGCGGCGTCACGCGCCGGCCGCCTGCCCGCGCGCCACTCGCCGCAGGAGCTCAGCAACGTGCTCTGGGCCGCGGCCGTGCTCAACCTGCACCCGCCCCGCGAGTGGCTGCGCGACGCCGCGGCCGCCGTGGCCGCGTCGCTGCGGCTGTTCGACCCGGCGAGCGAGCTGCCCGTGGCGCTGTGGGCGCTGAGCCGCCTGCGCGCCGGCGCGGGCGCCGACGACGGCGGCGCGCTCGGGCGCCTGCTCGCGCCCGCGCTGCGCCGCTGCTTCGGCGCCGCGCGGCGCCTGTCGCCGCGCGCGTGGTGCATGGCGCTGTGGGCGCTGGGGGACGCGGGGCTCAACCACGCGCGCGACGAGGTCGACGGCGCGCTTGGCGGCGGGGGCGGGGGAGGGGCACGGGGCTCGGAGGGGGCGGCGGCGGCGGTCACCATGCCCCCGGCGGGCGGTGGGGAGGTCGGCGCCGCCCTGGCCGCGCGGCGCGCCCGCGTGGCCGCGACGCAGGCGGCCGCCGCCGAGGCGCGCGCCCGCGCGCTCGAGGAGGAGGAGGGGGGAGGGGACGCGGCCGCCGAGGCGCGCGCCGCCGCCGACGCCGCGCGCGCCAAGGCCGACGCGGCCGCGGCCAAGGCGGCCAAGGCGGCGTCGCCCCACCACCACCTCCCGCCGATGGCGCCGCCCCCGTCGTCGTCGTCGTCGTCGGCGTGGGCGGACAAGCTGCTCGTCGCCACGGGCGCGCGCATGGCACAGTTCAGCGCGCTCGACCTCTCGATGGTCGCGACGTCCTTTGCGCGCCTCGAGGCCCGCCCCCCGCCCGCGTGGATCGCCGCCTTTTGCGCGCACGCCCTCGACAGCGGCGGCGGCGGCGGCGGCGGCGGCGGCGGTGGGGGTGGCGGCGGCGTTGGAGGCCTCGCGCCCCCCCCGCCGGCGCCGCCCGTGCGCTCCCTGCGCGCCTTTGGCCCGCAGGCGCTCGCCAACACGGTCTGGGCGCTCGCGACGTTTGGCGCCGACCCGCCGGCCGAGTGGCTGGCCGCGGCGTCCGCGCGCCTGCGCGCGCTGCTGACGCGCATGACCCCGGCGCAGCTGGCCATGGTCGCGTGGGCGGCCGAGTGGCGCGGATGGTGGGGCCCGGAAGGCGGGGAGGAGGAGGCAGAGGAGGAGGAGGCAGAGGAGGAGGAGGAGGAGGAGGAGGAGGAGGGGCGGCCGCCGCCGCCGTCGCTGCGCGCCGACCTCGTGGCGCGCGCCGAGGCGTCGTCGGGCGGGGCCGCGTACGCGCTGCGCGCGGCGCGCATGTCGGAGCGCGCGCGGCGCGTGAGTGCTGCTGCGGTGGCGGCGTCTCCTTGAATGTGCGTGTAAGGCGGACGAGATAGCGCTTTCCTTCCGTGAGAGAGAGAGAGGACAGGGAGGCAGGGAGGAAGGGGGGCGGCGGGGGCGGCGTTGGCGACGGGACTCGGCGTCCACACGCGGCGGCGCAACCTGACGCGCGCGAGCCAACAGGGGGCCCCGCAAGCCATCTGTCTTGAAGGGCACGCCGTGGTGCATTACTACCCAGTCAAGCATCTGTGCGCATTGAATTGCTCCCTCGCCGCGCGCGCGCTCACGTCCCGCACCCGTCGCACGATTTTGGCGCGCGGGGAGCACGTCGCCACTCTTTCCGAGAGCGCGCAAATCCAGCGAGGCGAAAGTGCGCGCGACTTCCGTCGCGTGATGACGGCGTGGGGCGGCTCGGGGCCAGGCTCGGTGGGAGCTGTGCCGCCGTCGGCTGCCGGGCCCGCGGCCGGCGCGCCGGTGCCGCCGCCGGCTGCTCCTCCGCGTCCTCCGCCCTCGGCTGCCGCGCGCGACGCCGCGGCCGCCTCTGCCGCCGCCGCCGCGGGCATCGCCGCCGCCGCCGTCCCTGCTGCCCCTGCTGCCCCTGCTGCCCCTGCCCCGCCTCCGCCGCCAGCACCCTCCGGCGCCCAGGCCGCCGCCGCCTTTGCCACCGCGGCCGACGCAGCCGACGCGCCCGCCCCGCCAGAGCCGTCGGGCGCCCAGGCCGTCTTCAGCGGCGGCACCGGCAGCAACGGCAGCTTTGGCGGCTTCCCGATCGGCCCGCTCAACTCGTACACGCTCTACCTGATCGGCGTGGGGTTGCTCCTGGTCGTGCTGGTCGCCGTCGCGCTGACCCGGGCGCGGCGCCGGCAGCAGCGCGCGCGCCGCGTGGCCCTGGCGCTCGCAGAGGGCGGCGCTGCCGCGGCCGAGGCCGCCGCGGCCGCGGCCGGCGTCCCCGCCCCGCGCGCGCGCGGCCTGCGGCCCGAGGCCATCGAGGCGCTGCCCGCCTTTCTGTGGCAGGCGGCCGCGGCGGCGGCGGCGTCCACGGCGCCGCCGAGCCGCGCGGCCTCGGCCGCCGCGCTCGGGGGTGGCTCGGTCGACGGCGACGCCGAGGCGCCCGGCCGCCACCCGCCCTCGTCGGCCCTCGGCGGCTCGCGGGCCTCCTCGCCGCGGGCCCGCGGCGCCTCGCCGCCCCCGCCACCTTTGGCCCTCGGCGCCCGGGCCGGCATGGGCGCCTCGCCGCCGCCGTCCGTGGCCGCGCCTGCCGCCGCCGCCGCCGCGGTGCTCGCGCCGCCGCCCCGCGCCGCAACGCGCCAGGTGCTGCGCCGCGCCGCGCTGGATGGCTGCGCCGTCTGCATCGAGGACTTTCGCGACGGCGACGTCGTGCGCGTGCTCCCGGACTGCGGCCACTGCTACCACAGCACATGCGTGAGCGATTGGCTGCTCCTCAAGGCGATCTGCCCCATGTGCAAGCGCGCCGTGGTGGCTCCAGACGAAACGGCGGCGGCGGAGGGCGGCGGCGGCGGCGGCGATGGGGGAGCGGGGGCCGGGGGCGCGCGGTCGCGCAGGGAACAGGCGCGGCGCCGCTTGCAGCTGCTGATGGCGCAGCTGCGGCGGCGGCACTTGGGCGGCGGCGGCGCGGCAGGAGGAGCAGAAGCGGGAGCGGCGCCGCAGGAAGGGGGGGGCGTGCAGTTGGCAGCGCCGGCCACCGCCACCACCACCACCACGCCCGCCAATCACGCTGTTGCTGCCACGGCGCCTGTGCCGCCCGCAGTCGCCTTGGCTGTGTAAGAGATGCAGGAACGCAGCAGCCCGAGCAGCAGCAGAGTTGCTCACACGTCTCCCTTGAAGAAATGCCGCCCAAAGCGTCGCGGTTCACGCCAGACCGGCGCCGCGCGTCTCCCCGCTTTACGTTCGCGCTGCATGACGCCTCTCGTCAATTCATAGTACTGTCAAATACGCGTAAGGTCGCCTCCTGACTGTGTCGATTTCGTCCTCTCTGCGCGCGAGCGCGCGAGCGTTCTCGAACCAGACGCGCGATTCGGAACGACGCATCGTCGAGGTGCCGGGACGTCGCCCCTTCCGCGCCCGCGCTGGTAACCGATGCAATCAGACACAGGAATGACGCGTCGCGCGCTCCATCAAGCGGCCACACCGCAACCCAAACAGCAGCAGCAGCAGCAGCGGCAACAGCAGGCGCCGCCGGCAACGACAACGCCGACAACCCCTCCGCTCCCCCCGCCAGGCGCCCACCCGCCCCCGGCGCAGCTGGCCGTCGCCGTCCTGCTCGTCGCCCTGATGGCCGCGGCGCTCGTCGTACTGGCACTCGGATGCCGCACCCTCCGCTTCGCCCTCGGCCTCAAGCGCGGCGAGTTTGCGCTGCTCGCCGACGACGCCGCCGCCCTGCAGCGCCGGCGGCGAGGCCGATCCGCCGCCGCCTCGCCGGCGGCCCTGCCGCGGGCCCCCGGCGCCCGCCCGCCGCCCGCCCGCCGACGCCTCACGCCGCAGGCTGTCGTGGACGCCATCCCGCTCGCTACGTTTGCCGACGTTGGCGGCGGGGGCGGCGGCGACGACCAGAACGACGGCGCCCCGTCGTGCGCCGTCTGCCTGTCCGACTTTGCGCCGCCAGACACGGTGCGCGTGCTGCGTTGCGGCCACACGTTCCACCCGCCGTGCATCGACGCCTGGCTGACGCGGCGGGACGACTGCTGCCCGCTGTGCAAGGCCCCCGTGGTGGCGGAGGCGGAAGAGGCGCAGGGGGCGAGGAGAGACGTCAACGGCGCTGGCGCTGGCGCTGGCGCTGGCGGCGGCGCGTGAAGCGGCGGTGGTCTCGTCGCGCGCGCTCGTCGGGTTCAAATGCTCGCGGCCGCCCGGTTGTAACGAGGACGCAAACGCGCGATCACGCACGCGCGACTGATACAGCCACAACACACACACACGCGCGCGCGCACGCACGCACGCACTCGCACCGCTCGCCTCGTCTCTCGCGCGCGCGACCCAAAGACCACCCGATCGCCCGCAACCGCCCTTACGAGAGAAGCGCGAGAGTCTCGTTCCGCTTCCCGCCCGCTGCGTCGTCGTCGCCTAATCCCGTGCTCCGCGCAGCACGTGCGAGGCTCCGCGCGCCTTGCTCGCGTTGCACCGGGCTCCTGCTGCGTGCGCGCTAAGCCCCCCGCGCGGCGCGGGCGACAGAGAACCCCTCTTCTCCCCTTCTCAAACCGAAACGCGATGGCGCAAGGAGGAGCAGACGCGGCCGCGGCCAAGAAGCCCGTCGAGGCCGCAGCCACGACGACCACCACCACCAAGGGGCCCCCCTCCGTCCGCGAGGGCCTCGCCGCCGCGCTCGCGCTGCTCGAGCGCGCCGCCAAGGCCAAGGACGCGCGGCTCGTGCAGGGGCGCGTGCTGCGCGCGACCGCCACGCTGCGCCGCCGCCTCGGCCCCGGCGACCTCGAGTGGCTCGTGCGGGCGGCCCTGCCGTCGGACTCGCCCGCGCGCGCGGGCCTGCTCGAGGCGGCGGCGCAGGCGCGCGCGGCCGCCCCCGCGCGCAACAACGGCGGCGGCGACGACCACCAGGACGACGCCGACATGGCCGACGCCGACGCCGCCAAGGCCCCTCCTCAGCGCGCCGACGCCGCCGCCACGGTGACGGCCACGCTCTCGCTGCTGACGCACCCGGGCCCGGCCTCGGCGCACGCGCTCCCCGAGGTCGAGGCCTACGCCCACCTGCTCGCCGTCACGCTCCTGCTGGACGCGCGCGCCCCGCCGCTCGCCGCGCGCCAGGCCGCCGAGCGCGCGGCCGAGCGCCTCGCGCGCCTCGAGGGCCCCCCCCCGGGCCGCCCGACCCTGGCGCCCCTCGCCGCGCGCCTCACCTTTTACCGCGCGTGGGCCGCCGAGCTGTGCGGCGCGCCCGGCCGCGAGGTGCGCCCGCTCCTCATGGCCGCGCACCAGACGGCCGTGCTGCGCCACGACGCCGTCGGCCAGGAGACGGCGCTGTGCGCGCTGCTGCGCTCGTACGTGCGCGACGGCCTGCACGACCAGGCCGAGGCCTTCCGCGCCAAGGCCGTGCGCGCGGACCAGCCGTTCCGGTCGCCGCCCCAGTTTGCGCGCTACCTGTTCTACGTCGGGCAGATCCGCGCCGTGCAGCTGCAGTACGGCGAGGCGCGCGAGCTGCTGCAGCAGGCGGCGCGGCGCGCCCCGGGCTTGGGCGTCGTCGCGCCGCCCGTCGCGGGCGCCGTCGCGGCCGACGCCGCGGCCGCTGCCTCCGACGCCGGCGGGGGCAAGAAGGGCGGCGACAAGAAGAGCAAGGGCGGCGGCGCGGACGGCGGCAAGTCCACCACCACGGCCGCCGCCAAGGACGCCAAGGCCATGGCGTCGGTCGACCTGGACGGCGCGGCCGCCGCCGCCGCCGCCACGGCCGCCGCGCTCAAGGCGGCGCCCGGCGCCGCGGGCTTCCGCGTCGCCGTGGCCAAGTGGCTCATCCTCGTGCGCCTGCTCCTGGGGGAGGTGCCCGACCGCGCCGAGTTCTCGGCCCCGGGCATGCACGCCCCGCTCAAGCCCTACTTCGAGCTCACCAACGCCGTGCGCTCGGGCGACCTGGCGCGCTTTGCCGCGGCCGCCGAGCAGCACCGCGCCGCCTTTGCCGCCGACGGCGCCGCCAACCTCGTCACGCGCCTGCACCACAGCGTCATCCGTGCGGGCCTGCGCCGCATCGCCGCCGCCTACTCGCGCATCCCCCTGGCCGCCGTGGCCGCCAAGCTCGCGCTCCCCTCGGCCGAGGACGCCGAGTTTGTGGCGGCCAAGGCGATCCGCGAGGGCGCCATCGACGCCGAGCTCGACCACGGCGGCGGCGGCGGCGGCGGGTTTCTGCGCGCGCGCGAGCCGGCCGACGTCTACGCGACGGCCGAGCCGCGCGCCGCGCTGCACGCGCGCGTCGCCTTTTGCTTGGACGTGCACAACGAGGCCGTGCGCGCGACGCGCTTTGACCCCTCGCACCACAAGCGCCAGCTGGAGGGCGCCGAGGCGCGGCGCGAGCGGCTCGCTCAGGAGCAGGAGCTGGCGCGCGCGCTCGCCGAGGACGACGAGGACGACGACGGGCTCGGCGACCCGATGGACGAGCTGTGATTGACGCGGAGGAGGAGGATGAGGATGGTGCGCGGAGAGAGAGGACGGGGGGAGGGGGGTGTTTTGCGCTGCGCTGCAGGCCGCGGCCTCGGCTCGCCCCGAGCGAGAGCGAAGCAAAAAAAAAAAAAACGCAAAAGCGAGAGATAAACGAAAAAACAAAACAACGGCATGCAATCAGACTAGTCGATTGTCCTCCTGCGTCGCTCCCAAGCCGCCGCCACCGCCGCTCCACGGCAGCGCGTCGACCGCGTCCATCTGCTCGTCGCTCAGGACAAAGTCGCGCAGCCGCAGGTTTTCCGCAGCGTGCGCCCGCGAGCGCGACGCCGGGATCACGGCGGCGCCGCGCTGCAGCGCCCACCGCAGCGCGACCTGCGCGGCCGAGCGGCCGCCCAGCTCGCGCCCGATCCGCGCGAGCACGGGCGACGACAGCACGGGGTTGCCGCGTCCGCGGTGCTGCGTCCCCAGCGTGCTGTAGGCGATCACGGCGACGCCGCGACCGAGGGCCTCGCGCACCACGGCCGCCGTCGACGCGTCGAGCGGGTCGAGCCGCACCTCGACCGCGTCGACGTGCGACGGGCGCGGCGGCGGCGGGGGCCCGTCGCCTCCTCCTCCTCCTCCTCCTCCTCCTCCTCGTCCTCGTCCCCCTCCTCCTCCTCCTCCGCCCGCGCCGCGCCCCCTGTCGTCGCCGCCCTCTTCCGCCACCTCGGCGAGCTCGAGCAGCTCGCGGAGCTCGTCCAGCGAAAAGTTGGAGACGCCGATGGCGCCGGCGACGCGCTCCTCGTCCCGCAGGCGCAGCAGGGCGCGCCAGCTCTCGCGCCAAAGCCGCCTCGCGGCGGTCTGCCCGCCCTTGCACCCGGCCACGCCGTCCCAGCATCGCGGGTAGTGCAGCAGCAGGAGGCCGACGGACGGGACGCCGAGCTCGCGCAGCGCCTCGCGCGCGGCCGCGAGCGTGGCCTCGTAGCCGAGGTCGCGCGGGTGGATCTTGGTCACGACAAAGGGGCCGCCGGCCGCGGCGCGAGCGTCGCCCGCCCCCGGCGGCCGCCGCCGCCCGCGGGCCGCCGCGCCCAGCGCCTCGCCCACCTCGTCCTGCCTGTACCACTCGCGCGCGCACGCCGTGTCGACCAGCCCGTACCCGAGCTCGAGCGCCTGCGACACGGCGCGGCGCGTGGCCCCTTGGCCCAGGCCGGCCGTCCCGAAGCCGATCGTGGGCATCAAGGGCCCGCCGCCGCCGCCGCCGCCGCCACCGCTGCTGCTGCTGCTGCTGCTGCTCCGCCGCCGCCGCCGCCGCTTCCCCCGCCGCCGCCGCCGCCCCCCGAGCCGCAGCGCCTCGAGGCTCGCGCCGTTTTCCGTGCGATAAGACCAGCACTGCCCGCACGCCGACGCGCATTGGCGCGCCATAAAGTCGGCGTTGGACTCACACTGGCCGCGGGACGCCCAGTCGGCGCAGCGCGCGGGCGCCTTGCGATCGGCGCATCCTGGGATGGCGGCCGGAAGGAGCGCGACGCGGCAGTCCCCGCCGCCGTCGCCCCCGCCGCCGCCGCCGCCGCCGCGGCTGGTGGTGTTGCCGCGGGCAGGCCGCTGCTGCGCCTCGCACCCGGTCCCGACGAGGGTGACGAGGTCGGAGTACTCCTCGTCCTCGCTCATCGTCGAGGCATCTCCCGAGCCAGGCGGGCTCTGGGATTTGTCCGAGAGGCGGTCGCGGAAGAAAAAGCTCGAGGGCAGGGAGCCGTGGTGCGCGAAGAAGCTGAGCAGGCGCACGAGCGCTGCGATCGCGATCGCGCCGCAAAAGAGCGTGCGCGCCGTCGGGCGCCGCCGGACCATCGCAGTTGGACGATGCACATGCGGGCGTGGCCCAGAAGGGTGTGGGGCGGATATGACGAGCGTGGGGCCGGATACCGACGTGGTCGGCGCGCGCGCGCGCGCGCGCTGTGGCGGTTCGCGGACATTCAAGAAGCCGTCTCCCCCCCCCCGCGGCTTGCTCGTCAAGTCTACTGCACATACTCAAACACGCGTCTCGACACCTAGTTGCTTGCTCCCTCCGCGCCGACGCGACTCCACATCACGCAGGCAGATCCTCGACTCGGCGCTCGCGCGCGAGCTTTCGGCAAGCCCTCCACATCGCTCTCGCTCGCTCGCTCGCGCGCGCGCGCGCTCTCCTCGCGACCGCCAGGAACAGAGCGGCGAGCGGAGATGAGCACGCCGCTGTCGACGCTCCCGCCGAAAAAGCGCCCCGTCGCCGCCGCCGCCGCCGCCGCGCCCGCCGCGCAAGCCGCGCCCGCGCAAGCCGCCGCCGGCGACGCCAACCATCCTCCGCCGCCTTCGCGTGTGACAATCGACCCGCTCAACCTGCTCGGGACGCACGAGCCGCGCGATCGCTTCGGCGACCCGCTGCCGCGCCCGGCCAAGGAGCCCCGCCTCGCGGACGACGCCGACTTTGACAGCGACGCCGAGGAGGAGGAGGAGGAGGAGGAGCACGAGGCCGGCGGCGCCGCCGCCGACGAGCCGCCCACCACGTCGGCGGGCATCGCGGCCGCGCGGCGCACGGGCAAGATCCACGGCTTGGTGGCCGAGTACCGCGCGCCCCGCATCGGGGCCCAGTACCAGGCGACGCTGCCGCCGCCGCCGCCGCCGCCGACGGCGCAAGGCGGCAAGTAAAAAAGCGCCGACCGCCCCCTCCCCCCCCCCCCCAAAAAAAATGCACGCCATCTACCACGCGCGCGTGGCCAAGCGCTTCAGCCTGCTGCTGCTGGACGATGAGGAGGACTACGCGGGCGACTGGGGCGTCGACTGCACGCGCTGGCCGCCCGAGGTCCCGGGCAACTGGATGCTGCAGCAGCAGCAGCAGCAGCAGCAGCAAGGGGGCGGCGGCTTCAAGGCGCAGCAGCTGATGCTGCCCGGCCGCCTGCGCCTGTGCACCAAGTCGCTGTTCTTCGAGCCGGACGACGTGCGCGTGCCTATCGTGCGCATCCCTTTTGCGGACGTCACGCGCCTGGAACCGGACGACTCGGCCTTCCAGCAGGACCTGCAGCAGCAGCAGCAGCAGCAGCAGCAGCAGTCGAGCGCCTCCTCGGCTTCTGTCGCCGCCGCCGCCGCCGCCCTGACCGCGCGCCGCGCCCCTCCCGCCGCCTTTATCGTCGCGACCACCAGCGTGACGCGCATGCGCCCGGGCCTTCAGGACGTGCCGTACGCGACCGACCGCGCGGGTCGCGCCACCGCGTCTGCCGCTGCTGCTGCAGGTGGTGGTGCATCGGCGGCGTCGGCAGCAGGAGGCGCCACGTCGGGCCTCACCGCCGCCTCCGCCGCCTCCCAAGCCCCCAAAGAATTCGTGTGGTCTTTCTCGCTGCGCTACGCCAAGCTCGACTCGCTCCTGCCCCCGGCCATGGAGCAGCTCGTCATCTCGCGCCTGCCTCCCCTGGAGCGCCTGCAGGTGCGCTCGGCCGCCGCCGCCGCGCGCCAGGACGCCGCCCGCTTTGATCCGTCGCGCCTCGCCGACCTCGGGGAGGCCGTCCTCTGGGAGGGCCCCGCGGAGCAGCGGTCGCCGCTCGTGCGCGAGCCCGGGCGCCTGGCCGTCAGCGCCTCGCGCCTGTACTTCCAGCCGCTGCACGACGTGGACGGCTCGGGCGCCGTGCGGTCGCACCCGCTGGCCGCGGTCGCGGCGGTGGCGCGGCGGCGCGCGTCGCTGCGGCCCACGGGCGTCGAGGTGTTTTTCCTGCAGCCGCCGTTCGCGACCGCGTCGGCGGCGGGCGGCGGCCCGAGCGACGACGACGACGACACGCGCCGCGCCCTGGCCGAGGGCCCCTTCTGGGACGCGCCGAGCGCCTTTTTCGCGCTGCGCCGCGAGGCCGACCGCGACGCCTTTGTGCAGGCCATCTCGGCGCGCCCCGTGCTCGGCGCCGCGGCCGCGCTCGCCGCCGGGGTGGGCGGCGGCGGTCCGGCCGTTGCGGTGCCGTCGCAAGCGGGGGCTGGCGCCGTCGACGCCGACGCCGGCAACAGCGCCGCCCCCCCAACCGCCGCCGCCGCCGCCGTCAGCCCCGCCGCCGCCCTCGCCGCCGCGCGCGAGCTCCTCGAGGCCTCCGGCGGGTGGCTCCCCCGCGCGACGGCCGCGTGGCGCCGCGGCGCCGTCGGCAACTTTGATTACCTCCTGCTGCTCAACCTGGCCGCCGGGCGGTCGTTCAACGACCTCGCGCAGTGGCCCGTCTTTCCCTGGGTGCTCGCCGACTACGCGCCCGCGGCAGGCGAGCAATCGAACGACCCCCTGGGCGACCTGTCCGACCCGTCGCTCTTCCGCGACCTGTCCAAGCCCGTCGGCGCGCTGACGGCCGAGCGGCTCGGCGACTTTCGCGCGCGCTACCGCGACATGCTGGAGGTCGAGCGCGATGCCGCGGCGGCCCGGCGGCGCGAGCGCGAGGAGGCGCGGCGGCGGCGCCTCGAGGCCGCGGCCGCCGAGGCGAAGAAGAGGAAAAAGACGAACAAGACGGCGACCAAGCCGAGCGAGCAGCCGAACGACGACGCCGCCGACGCCGCCGCCGCCGCCGACGATGATGCCGCCGACGGCGACGACGAGCAGCAGCAGCACGGCGCCACCGCCGCCAGCGGCCGCAGCGCCCTCCCCGACATGCCCCCGGCCTTCATGTACGGCACGCACTACAGCGCGCCCGGGTACGTGCTCTACTGGCTCGTGCGCGCGTGCCCGGGCCACATGCTGCGGCTGCAGGGAGGGCGCTTCGACGCGCCCGACCGGCTGTTCTGCTCGGTGGCCGAGGCGTGGCGGTCCGTGACCACGTCGACGACGGACGTCAAGGAGCTCATCCCGGAGTTTTACATGCTGCCCTCGCCCGCGGTCGCGCGCGCGGCGCTCGAGCAGCTCGAGCAGAGGCGGCGGCGGCAGCAGGCGCAGGCGGCCGGCGGGGACGACGGCGCCTCCGGTGCTGCGACGGCTGCAGCCGGAACGACCCCCCCCCTGCCGCCGCGCGACGGCACCGTCGACTTTCTCACGGCCAACCCGCGCCTGGCCCTCGGCGTGCGGCAGAACGGCCGCCCTGTCGGCGCCGTGGAGCTCCCGCGCTGGGCGCACGGGTCCCCCGCCCTCTTCCTCGCCACCATGCGCGCCGCGCTCGAGGCGCCGCCCGTCAGCGCGTCGCTGCACCGTTGGATCGACCTGATCTTTGGCTGCCGGCAGCGCGGCGCGGCGGCCGCCGACGCCGACAACGTGTTCTACTACCTCACGTACGAGGGCGCCGTCGACGTGGACAGGCTGTCGTCGCCCCTGGAGCGGCGCGCGCTCGAGACTCAGGTCGACGAGTTTGGGCAGGCGCCCCGGCAGCTGTTTGCGCGCGAGCACCCGCCGCGGCTCGTGCGGCCGCCCGCGCCCGACCCCGCCAACCTGCTGCGCGCGGCGGCGGACGACCGGGCCGGGGCAGCGGCGGGCGGCGGCGGCGGCTTTGGCGGCGGCGGCGGCGAGGGGCAGCAGCAGGACGCCGGCGGGCGCGCGCTCGCGCTGTCGCTGCTCAACAGCATCGTGGCGGCCGCCGCGCCCGAGATGGCGCGCGAGGCCGAGGCGCTGGCGCGCGCAGAGGCCGAGGCGGCCGCCGCGGCCGCGGCCGCCGAGGCCGAGGAGCGCCAACAGCAAGGCGAGCAGAGTGGCGACGCCAAGTCGGCTCGGGCCGCGAGCGCCGATGACGATCCCGCCGCCGCCACGGCCGCCGCCGCAGCAGCAGCAGCAGCAGCAGCGTCCTCGTCCTCGTCCTCGTCGCGGCTCACGGGCCTGCTGGGCGCGCTCGCGTCTGCGGCCGCGGCCGGGCTCGACGCCGCCGCCACGGCGCCGCCGCCGCCCCCGCCCCCCCCGCCCTCGGGCGGCGGCCTCGGCGGCTCGCTGCTGGCCACGCTGCAGTACTCGTTCGCGCGGGGGGTCACGGCCGCCGCTGCCGCGCAGGGCGCTGCCGGGGCCGCCTTTTTGTCCGGCCAGGGCGTGGCCGGGCGCCCGCGGCACACGCCCGCTGCTGCTGCGGGCGGTGCCGCTTCTTCTTCTTCGGCAGCCCCTCCGCAACTCCCGGACGCCGCCACGGGCTGCCGCACTTCCGGACACACTCATCCGCCCCCACCGCCACCCCCGCAAGGCTCGGGAGGCGGCGGCGGCGACGCCGACTGGCCCTCTGCTCTGGGCGAGCGCCTGCGCGTGCGCCGCGCCGTGCGCCTGAGCCCCGAGGGGGCGCCGCTGACGGCCGCGGCCGCGCTGGGCGGCGGCGGCGGCCGGTGCGCTGTCGCCGGGCACGGCGGCCTGCTGCGTCTGCTGCAGCTTCCCGAACTCGAGGCGGCGGGGGGGCCGGACGTCGTCGCGCTGCCTCTACCCGCGGCCGGCATGGACATCACGTGCCTGGCCGCCCTCTCTGCCGCCGACCAGGGCGGCGGCGACATGCTTCTCGCGGGAGGCGCGTCGGGGTGGATCGCGGCGGCGTTGGCGGGCGGTGGTGGTGGGGGCTCCGGAGCCGCCAAGGGCTGGGCCGCCCACAAGCCCGGAACCGCCGTTCGGGCCCTGCTCGCCCTGCCCGGCGCGCGCGTGGCCAGCGCGGGCGACGACGGCACCGTGCGCGTGTGGGACGGCTGCGCCCGGCCGCCCTGGGCCGCCTCCGCAGCCCCCGCGCCCCTGCTGCAGCTCGCCGTCGGCGCCTCCGCCGCCCCCGTCCGATGCCTCGCCGCGAGCGCCTCGGGCCAGACGCTGGCGGCCGGCTCCGCGGACGGGGGCGTCTCGCTGTGGGACCTGCGGACGGCGGGGAGGCGCGTGTGGAGGGCCGCGGCGGGGCGAGCGGGGGCGGCGTCAGTGGCGTCGTCGGCAGCAGCAGCGCCGGCCGCCGCTTCCGTCGTCGTCAACGGCGTCGCGGTCGTGTGCGGCGGCGCGTACGTGGCGGCGGCCGCGTCCGACGGCGTCCTGTCCCTGCACGACTGGCGCATGGGCGGCGCGAGGGTGGCCGCAGTCGCTGCTGCTGCTGCGGCGGCGACGGCGGCGGGGGGCGGCGACGTCGGCGGCGGCGGCGGTGGCAGTGGCAACGCGGCAGCGGCGCTCCGCTGCCTCGCCTCGGACGGCCGCCTGGTGTTGGCGGGCGGCGACGGCGGGCGCTTGCACCTCTGGGACGCGGCCGCGGCGGCTGCCGGGTCTGCCGAGCGAGCGGGCGGCGCGGCGGCGCCGCCGCTGCTGCAGCAGCAGCTCGTGTGCGGCCGCCGCGCCGCCGTCAACGCCGTAATCGTCCTTTCGGGCGGGCACGGCGCCGCGCACGCGCTGGTGGCGCAGGAGGACGGCTACGTGGCGCTGTTCTCCACTTGAACTGCCGGTGCGTGCGCGAAGGACTGTAAGCAGATGCGATGGCGAGAGACTCGATTGGTCGGCGGCGATGATTTTTGGCCGCCCCGCTTCACGACGTCCCCGGCCGGCCGGCGGCGGCGCCGACGTCGGCAAACAAAGTGGCCGTCCGCCAAGCAAGGGCCTTGCTCGCCTTCACCATTGGAGACGACGAGGCAACTCGGGACCCCTCGCAACCAACCAACCTGCCTCCATCCTCAGCGCATCTGCTTTGACAACTCCACGCGATTGACATCCCCCCCCCTTCAACGACTCGTTCCTCTCTTCCGCCCGCGCGCTCGAAAGGCAAAGTCTCGCCCGCCCCTGGAACCCGAGCGCGAGGGCTGTGTTGCTGCTCAGTGCTATCGCTGCGCTACGTTGACATCGAGCGGCGCTCGGGCGCGTCCGCACGCTCTCCGCGAACGAGCCCACACAGCTCGCGACAGCTGCACCCCCGCACAAACCATGGCCGAGGCATTCAAACTCCTGGGCTCGCTGTCGAGCGAGGCGTTCGTGCAGCAGTATGAGAAGCACGTGAGTTCAAGCAGTGCCGGGGTCTGCGGCCTGCACCGGGCGTGTGGCGTCGTGCCCTCGCGCGCCCGGGACGCCGCGCGGGCGGACGGCCGCCGAACCTCCTCGCCGCTCGCCGTTCGCCGCTCGCCGCTCGCCGACGCGCGACGCCAAACCGTCCCCCCCCCCCACACACACCCCCGCAAACCATCAAAAACAACAGCCCGATCTCAAGGACACGCTGCAGGCGTGCACGCGCGCCCAGCTGACGCCCTTTGCCGACGGCATCCTGGCCCAGGTCGAGCGCGCGCTCGAGGCGCTCCAGGGCGCCGCG
>Ga0315905_10002929_pt1 | contig 17771 bp, 17 predicted proteins | sample LakEriMetagenome_5_FD_203522 | JGI IMG/M metagenome (GOLD analysis project Ga0315905, IMG submission 203522) | Freshwater fungal communities from buoy surface, Lake Erie, Ohio, United States - Buoy 4 MA121 | ecosystem: Environmental > Aquatic > Freshwater > Lake | place: USA: Lake Erie, Ohio... | reverse complement strand
ATACCATTTGGCCCGCGTCTTAGCCCCTATCTTAGCCCACATCCTCGGGCCTATCTCCTGGCTGCCAGCCCATAGCGCAGATCGGCAACACCTCCGATCTGCGGCTACTGCCGCCTTCCACCGCGATCACCCCCAGTTCAAAGGAGCCATCGGGCAGGTGGAGGTGCTCGTGTTCACTTCCGCTCCTGCCAACTGGGCAGTTGCTTGATCTGCTTGATCAGATGGTGAACGTCGCCACCACGGCTGCGTGGTCGGATGCCGGGTCGGATTTTCGCTCGGTGGGGACCTCATTCACCGAAGGCAGACGGTTCGAAGCCACAACCGTGCGTGCTTCAGGGATGTTCTCGGGGTTCACGAGGCAGTGGCTGGCAAAGATGTGGTCGATCAATTCGCCACGGCCCTTGAACACCCGGGTGGAGGGAGGCTCTGCGGGTGGCTGGCCATCCGGCGTGAAGTTGAGGCGCGGGGCCAGATTCCACATCCGATAGCCGTCTCCCTTGTCGCTGCTGCCAAACGCAGCGGTCTCCAACTCCGAGCCCGTGGGGCCTTGAATGATCTGGGTGGTGGCGGCATCGGGCTGGTCGTTGAGGTCCCCGCAGAACACCACGGCCTTCTCGCGCCCCAGCCCTTGATCGGGATCGGGTTCACCGGCACCGGCGGACAGGATCACATTGAGCCGGTCGCGAATCGTTAATGCTTCCCCGGTGCGGCGGTAAAGCGCGTAGGCGGCATAGCGGTAGCGTTCGTCCTCGTCCCTCGGGGCGAAGTTGCCCTTGGGTCGGGGATAGCTGATCAACTTCGATTTGAAGTGGGCGGTGATCACGGTCACCTCCGTACCCTCCATCTCCACCACCACCTCAAGGGCGCTGCGGCCCATGGCGGCGAGCAACGATTCATCAGCGGGAGTGCCCGGTTTGTCGAAGGCCGGATCCTTCTGCTGCACCGGCCGGATCAGATCCGGAAACGGGCTGATGATGCGGATGGCGTTGAAGGGCCTGGTGGAGAGGATCGCCACCCGGATGGCACGGCTGGGTTCTCCCCCTGCTTCCGGGTCTCCCTCCGCCGCATGGGGCATAAAATGGGTGAGGGCCTGCTGCAGAGCCGCCAGGGCGCCATTCGGACCGATCTCCTGGAGAGCGAGCACATCAGGTTGCTCCAGATCGATCTCGGCTGCAAGCTTGATGAGTTTGGCCTGGAAAGTCTGCTGGGACTCCGGCTTCGAGGGATCAGGAAGGAACAGGTTTTCCACGTTCCAAGTCATCACCTTGAAGGTTGCCATGGGGCTCCTGATCGGTTTTATCTTGAATTGGCTTTAGCACCGTCAGGTTAAATTTGCTGGTTGGAAGGCCTTCAAGCAACCTCAACCAGTCAGGTCAGCTGTCTGCTGTCCTGGTCAGCCACCAGCAGCAGGCCGCCCATGATTGCCAGGTTTTTGAACAGCTGAATCCGCTCCATCGTGTCTGCCACATCACCGTGGAACAGCAGGGTGGTGGGCACAAGGAACAGCAGCAGCAGCACCGCCCCCAGCCGGGTTTTCCAGCCGCTGATCACCAGGGCCGAACCCACCGCCATCAGCACAATGGCCGCCACCAGCAGCACGGGCGCCAGCGGCAGTCCCTTGGCGGCAATGGCGCCGGCCACGCCGGCAAAGCCTGTCAACTTGCCGATCACGGCATGGATGAACACCAGGCACAGCAGCACCCGGGCGATGCGGTTCAGCAACGAGGGCTGCAGGGGGTGCTGGTTCATGGGGCGTGGGGTCTGCTGGGGGCATTATGTGGTCGGTGGCCAGCGTTGTGGCGGTTGAGCGCGCTCCAGCCTGGTGGCAGGCCCATCACGTCGGTCATGTAAGCCACGTCTTAAAGATATTCTTATGTCAGGTCTGGGTCTACGAACCTCGCGTAGGACTGCGTCGCGTAGAGATTAGGCAAGATTGCAAGCGCTCCCAAGGACAATGACTTCAAGAGCTTGCAGCCTCGCGACCCGATTACCGGACTCCTCGCTGAGGAAACTCATCTTCATAGCGTAAGTGGCGGCTTGGCAGCGGGCAACTATGATTTCTTTGGTGAAGGCAGGGCACAGGCACGGCCTTTGTCGTTGACATTAAGACGGGCAAGTCAACCCGCCTGGGTATAACCGCTTCGCCTCCTCCGTTTGGGATGAGGCCAGTCCTGGCTTCGTACCCAGCAGCACTGACGCCTCGCTAGACCCCCCCCACAGCCCTCCAGTTATGCAGCTTTGATACAAGCATTTTAAGGTTTTTCTAAGCTGCAGACTCCCTAACAGCGCAGGAGTGAATCGGCAGGGGCGAGCAAGCTTGATCAGGCGGGCGGGGCGGTTGCGATGGCACCCAATTGGCACCCAAAACGTTGCTTTCGTCGCAGCCGCCTGACGGCTGACGACAGAACTCATATCAGGTCAAAGGTCTCATGCCCAAGGTGCCTCTCAGCTGATCGATCAGCGAGAAGCCGGATCTAGCCAGCTCGGCCACGATCGCAACGCTGGCGATGCCGTGAAGCCCGCCCGTCCAGAACGGCGCGGAGCAGCGGCTCCAACCAGGAAAGCCAGCGGCCCTTCAGAGCCCCCCGCCTACACCATCCCCAGCAAGCCCCATGCGCCAAGCTGGCGCCACCTTCGAACCGCTGCCGCGATGGCGCCTCTGCCGCCCCCCGAGCCCTCGCGCCACCTCGAAACCACCGCCAGTCTCGATGCCCGCAAGCTGCGCTTCGAGCTCAATCGGATGGTCCTGCCAATCGGCCTGGAGGCCAGCTTCGGCGTGATCCGCCATCCCGGCGCCTCCCTGGCCGTGCCCGTGCTCGATGACGGCCGCGTGGTGGTGCTGCGCCAGTACCGCTTCGCCGTGGCGACCCGGCTGCTGGAGTTTCCGGCTGGCACCCTCGATCCCGGCGAGGGGCCCCTGGCCACGATGGAGCGGGAGCTGCAGGAGGAGGCCGGCTACCGCGCCGACCGCTGGGATCCGCTCGGGGCCATGCTCCCTTGTCCCGGCTACTCCGATGAGGTGATCCACCTCTTCCTGGCCCGCGATCTCACCCCCCTGGAGGTCCCCCCCGCCGGCGACGACGACGAGGACATGGAGGTGCTGCTGATGGAGCCGGCAGCGTTGGATCAGGCCATTGCCAGTGGCGATGAATACCTCGATGGCAAGAGCGTGACCGCCTGGTTCCGCGCTCGCCAGCTGCTTGGACTGTGACCCCGCCCCGCTGGCTGTTCTGGCATCGCCGTGACCTGCGTCTGGCCGACAACCTCGGCCTGGCGGCGGCGGCCGCCGCCACCCCAGCGGTGACGGGGGTGGTGGTGCTCGATCCGGCCGAGCTGGCCGCCAGCCAGCAGGCCCCGGCCCGGCGCTGGTTCCTGGCCGAGAGTCTGCGGGAGCTGGCCGGCCGCTGGCAGGCCGCCGGCAGCCGCCTGCTGATCCTTCAGGGCGATCCGGTGCTTCTGCTGCCGCGGCTGGCGGCCGCCACGGGAGCGGCGGTGGTGGCCTGGAACCGGGGCGTGGAACCGGCCGAGCGGGAGCGCGACCGCCGGGTGGCCGCCGCCTTGCAGGGCGATGGGGTGAAGGTGCTGGTGGGCTGGGACCAGCTGCTGGTGCCCCCCGAAACGATCCTCACCGGCGCCGGCGATCCCTACCGGGTCTATGGCCCCTTCCTGCGCAACTGGCGCGGCCAGGTGGAGCGGCGCGCCGCCGCCTCTGAACTCGACCCGCTACCGGCACCGCGGGAGCTGCTCGATCTGGATCCGGCCGCCCTTCCCCGGCCAGAGCTGTGGGCGGCCTTGCCGTTGCTGGCAGCGGTACCGACGGCCGCGAAGCTGGCGGACATGGCGACGGGCTGCGGCGGCGCTGACGGCGTTGGCACCATTGCCCTGCACCACAGCCAGGCCAGCGGAGATGATCACCCCTCGACCCGCCGCCCGCAAGCCAACGGTGCGCTTCGGTCAGAAGCCAGCGGCACCCGATCCCCGGAACCAGGCACTGGGGGCGCTGCTGGGCGGGCCCAAGCGCCCTTCACCGGCGCCGACCTTTGCCCCTGCCGCCCTGGTGAAGCGGCGGCCCTGGCCCAGCTGGAGGCCTTCGCCGATGGCCCGGCCCTAGGCCGCTACGACGAAGGCCGCAACTTGCCGGGGGAAGCCGGCACCTCGGCCCTCTCGGCCGCCCTGCGCTTCGGCACCCTCAGCCCCCGCCAGGCCTGGGCCGCCGCATCCGTGGCCCGCTTCGCTGCCCGCAGCGACGAGGCCCTGGCCTCGATCACGGTGTGGGAGCAGGAACTCTGCTGGCGCGAGTTCTACCAGCAGGCCCTGCTCCACTTCCCCGAGCTGGCCGATGGCCCCTACCGGCCCCAGTGGCGCCACTTTCCTTGGGAGAACGACCCGCAGCGGCTGGCCACCTGGCAGCAGGGCCTCACCGGCATGCCGATCGTGGATGCGGCGATGCGGCAGCTGGTGGAGAGCGGCTGGATGCACAACCGGCCGCGCATGATCGTGGCCTCGTATCTGGTGAAAGATCTGATCTGCGACTGGCGCCTGGGCGAGCGCTTCTTCATGGAGCACCTGGTGGATGGCGACCTGGCCGCCAACAACGGCGGCTGGCAGTGGAGCGCCAGCAGCGGCATGGACCCCAAGCCCCTGCGCATCTTCAACCCCGCCACCCAGGCCGCCAAGTTCGACCCTGAAGCCACCTACATCCGCACCTGGCTGCCGGAACTGGCCCACGTGGCCACAGCCGACCTGATCAGCGGCCGGATCGGCGCCCTGGAACGACGCGGCTACCCCGAGCCGATCGTGGACCACAAACTCCAGCAGGCCCGCTTCAAGGCGCTCTATGCCGCTCTGCCGCGGGGTTGAGCCGTGAGGCGACCAGGAGACGGACGCCGCGTACAGCTCAGAGCGCGCCCACCGATAGCGATTCCTGCCGGTCCAGGGATTTGCCGCCAGCGCCGCCGAGCAGCCGCTGCAGGGTGCGGATCACGGTGTCCTGCTGGTCGGCGCTGAGTTCGGGGAAGATCGGCAGGCTGAGCACCTCGGCGCAGAGTCGCTCGGTGGTGGGGAGGCTGCCGGGGCCATAGCCGAGCTCTGCGAAGGCGGGCTGGCGGTGAATCGGGATCGGGTAATAGATGATCGTGATGACGCCCGCCTCCTGGAGCTGCTGCTTGAGCCAGTCGCGGCAGCAGGCCTCGGGGAGGCTGTAGCAGGCGCTGTCGGAGGAGGGGGTGCAGGCGCCGGCGCAGGCCACCGAAGCCTCAGGGCAGGCGGCCACCCGCACCACGAACTGATTCCAGCTGTGGCCATTGGGGCCCGCCTCGGGCAACTGGATGCCCGGAAGGTGGGAGAGTTCGGCGAGGTAGCGGGCTGCGATCGCCCGACGCCGCTCCACCCAGCGCTCCAGGTGCGGCAGCTTCACCGCCAGCACGGCGGCCTGGATCGCATCGAGACGGCTGTTGTAGCCAAGGTCGGTGTGCAGGTAGCGGCGAGGCATGCCGTGCACCGCCAGTTCCCGCACCCGCTGGGCTAGCTGGGGATCGCGACAGGTCACCGCCCCGCCATCGCCGGCACCACCCAGGTTCTTGGTGGGGAAGAAACTGAAGCAGCCGGCATCGCCCCAGCTGCCCACCGGCCGACCGGCCCACTGGGCACCGCTGGCCTGGGCGCAATCCTCGATCACCAGCAGCCCATGGGCGGCGGCGATCGCATTGATGCGCTCCATGTCCACCGGCCGGCCGAACAGATGCACCGGCAGCAGGGCGCGGGTGGCGGAGGTGATGGCCGCCTCGATCCGATTGGCATCGATCAGATAAGAGCCACCCTCCACATCCACGAAGACCGGCATCGCCCCCACGGCACTGATCGCCTCGGCGGTGGCGAAAAAACTGAAGGAGCTGGTGATCACCTCATCGCCGGGCCCGATCCCCAGACCCCGCAGCGCCAGGATCAGGGCGTCGGTGCCGCTGTTGCAGCCGATCGCATGGGGCACGCCACACAGCTGGGCAAAGGCCTGCTCAAAGCCGGCGATGGTGCTCCCACCGATGTACTGACCACTGCGCAGAACCGCGAGAACCGCCTCCTCGAGGCCGGGGCCGAGTTGCTCCAGCTGCTCGCTGAGGCTGAAGGGGGGAATAGGCATGGCGGCAACCTTAATCCCGCCTACCGAATGCGCGCGTGGGCGCACCAGAGCCTCAACGGGCCCAGGCCGGCGCGGCGCCGGGATGCCATTTGATGTTGCAGCCGATCGAGGCGATCTGGGGCTCGGACACCGGCTGTTCCGCCAACACCGCCGCCAGAGCAGCCCGCAGATCGCGGCCGTCGCAGGGGAGGTCGTTGCCCGGACGGCTGGGATCGAGCTGGCCGCGGTAGGCCAGGCGATGGGCGCGATCGAACAGAAAAGGATCGGGGGTGCAGGCGGCCTGGAAGGCGCGGGCCACGGCCTGGTCGCGATCCAGCAGGTAGGGAAAGGTCCAGCCGCTGTTGGCGGCCTGGGCAGCCATCCCGTCGGGACCATCCTGGGGATGGGTGCGGAGGCTGTTGCTGGCGATGCCGAGCAGCACGGCCCGATCGCCCAGATCCTTCTGGAGCCGGGTGATCTCAGCCTCGATGTGCTTCACGAAGGGGCAGTGGCAGGAGAGGAAGAGCACCAGCGCCGGCCGCCCCGCCAGGGCAGCGGCGGCGGGCAACCGACCCACAACCTCCTCGAGGGCGCCCCGGTTGCGCTCGCGTTCCAGCAGGGCCTGGGGCAGGGGCGTGCCCAGCGGAAGCATGGTGGAGGGGGTGAGGGCCATCGATCCGGAGTCCTCGACGAATGGCTGCGGTGTTCCTGCCGCGGTGAGGATCATGGCGAATGCTGCAGCCCCCGGTGCCTCTCCCCCTGGAGTCCGATCGCCCGTCGCGGCCAGCGGCTGTCCCCTGGTCGGGCGGCCCCGGGTCGCCCCGTTCCGGCCAACGGTGCCGCGACCGGCCGGGGAAGGGCCCTAGGCGGGCGAAGCCCAGCGATCTGCTATCGCTTTTCGGCGCCCTCGCCCTGCTCTGCGGCGGCTGCCTGCGCCCGCAGCACCACAGCAGCGGCCGCGTGTTCCCCCTGATGCGCCACACCCCCGGCGATGGCTTGGCGGTGGTGAACGCCCCCGGGGGCAGCGGCATCCACATCTGGCTAGACCCCGACACCGAAACCGCCGGAATCTGCCGCCCCCGCTGGAATCCGGATCCGGCACGCCTGAGCGGCGGCGATGGCGCTTCCCCCACGAGCAGCGGGCGGGCGCCACGGGAGGAGTTCTACGCCGCCCTGCGGCGGGGTCCGGTGCGCTGGGCCCTGCGCCGCCAGATGATGGAACTCTGCCGCCACCGGGCTCCGGGCCGGCGCTTCCAGTGGCAGGGCCCGCCCCGCAGTGATGCGGCCTTCCTGCCGGTGCTGCAACCGCAGCTGGAGGAGGAGCACCTGCTCAGCAACCCCACCGCCGTGCGGCGGACCGAGAAGCAGCTGCTGGGGATACCCCTCACCCCCGAAGACTGGAACGAGACGCGGCCGCCGCGGCCGCCGGACGGCCCCTGAGGCGAAACCCCGCCGGATCCTGCCCGGTGAGAGCCGACCCGGCCGGACCAGACTTCCCTGGTGCGGGGGTAGGCCCTGGGCCCAGACCGACTCAGCTGACCGGCTCAACGGAACGGCTCAACGGAACGGCTCAACGGATTTGCCCCACTAGGCGCCCCGTCAGGCGAACGCCGCCACGGCCACGGCGGCCCCATAGCCGGCCGGCAGCGCCACCTCCCAGGTCCGCTCGCCGGCGGGATCCTGCCCGGCAAGGGCTTCCGCCTGCAGGCGCTCCAGCCCCGCCAAGCCCTCACCGCGGGCCTTCAGGCGGGCCTCCAGCCGACACCAGGCGGCCAGGAAGGCTTCCGGTCGCCGTTCGGGTGGCAGCCGCTCCAGCAGCCTGCACTCCGCAGGCGTCAGCACCCGCCGGGCCAGGGGTGCCCAAGCCAGGTCCGGGCGTTGCTGCTCCACATCCACCCCGACCGGGCTTGAGGCATGGAAGGCCAACAGGATCAGATTGCCGGAATGGGCCACGTTGAAGTGAGGAGCAGCATCCACCACCCCATCGAGCGCGGGCTTGCCATGGGGGCCATAGCGGAAGCGCAGCGCCGCCGGATCGCGATCCAGCCAAGCCCCAAGCACCTGCCGTAGGGCGGCGCGACCCAGCCGGAAGCGGTCTTGATCCTCAGGGCGGCGGAGGCGCTGCACACGCTCCTGTTCGCCGTGATCCAGCAGTGCGACCAGCGCCCTCGTGGTTTCAGCCCCTGCGGCAGCACGGCGATCGAGCAACAGGAGCGCCGGCGCTTCCTGATCCTCGGACGTCCCCCAGGCTAAGGGGGGCACAGGCTTTCCTGGCCACCAGGGCAGGGGACTGAGCGCCTCGCCCGAGGGTCGCGCAGCGTTCTCGCGGCGCTCCCGCCTCAAGATCCCCACACCAGCGGCTCGGCGCGGCGCCAGTAGCGCGAGAAACGGCGCAGGTCTGGCGCTGCATGGCCCTCGAAGGGAAGCGCCACAAAGGGCTCGGGCTCCAGCATCTGCACCGGGAGCACCGCCGCGACCCTTGCCGCACCGCGGAGCAGACGGGGATCCACCGGCCGGCTGGTCACGAGGCCATCGCAGCCGTGCTCCTCAGCCGCCGCCAGGAGCTGAGCGGCAACATTCCCCTCGCGCACCGGCACCGGCAGCTCAGCCAGACAGGCGCGCAGAAAGTGGATCCGGCCGGGGGCCGGCGACCACTCCCCTGCATGGGAGGCCAGGCTCGCTGCCCCGGCCGTGGCAGCAGCAGCACGACCGGCGATCCAGTCGGCGTCGAGCACGGCCACGGCCGGAGCATCGGGGTGGGCGAGCAGAGCGGGGTTCGCGGCACCCAGAGCCTCCTCGTGCACCCAAACCAGCGGCCGGCGAAGCGAAGCAACCGGGCTGCCGGGCTGAGCGGCAGCAGCCAACGCAGGCTGCGGCGGACTCTGCTCTGGCATCCGCCCTTCCTCCTGCCCAGTCAAGGGAAGGAACAGCCGCTCCTGCAACTCCTCGTAGCTCGCCTCAAACGGACACCCCGCCGCGCCGCCGCGGCCGGCCCGGGGGCAATCGCCGCAATAGCGGCCGCCGCTGAATCGTTCCAGGTTGGCCCGGTTGAAGATGTAGGGCTTGTGGCTGAAGCTGCTGGCCACCCACTGCCAGCTGAGATTGTTGCTGGCCGGATCGCCGTCGAGCAGGTGCCGCAGAAACCAGCGGGCGCCGACCTGCCAGCGAACCCGCCGCCAGTGCACCACGTAGGAGGCCAGCCACATCCGCGCATGGTTATGGAGCCAGCCCGAGCCGATCAGCTCGGCGGCAAAGGCATCGATGCAGGGCAGGCCGGTGGTGGCGGCGGCGATATCGGACGGGAGCTCGGGGGCGTAAGCATCCGGCCGATGGCCGGTCTTGAGCGGCTCCCGGTCGATCCAGATGCCATCACCGAGCTGGCGCCAGAGGCGCTGCCAGTAATCACGCCAGCCAAGCTCACTGATCAGTTTCTCGCCGGCGCGGCGCTGGGCCTCGCTCCAAAGGCGGCTGCCGCGGGAGGGGGAGCCGCCGGTAGCCGAAGTGAACAGATTCGTCTGCACCACCCCACCGGGCTCGGCGAGCGCTTCCAGCCGTGCGAACACCGCCTGGCGCACCTCCGCCAGCGTGAGCACGCCATGGCGGATCCAGGGCGAGAGGCGCGTCACGGCGCCATCGAGATGGTTGCGGCTGGCGCCATAGCGGGCGGGATCGATGGCGGCCAGGCGCTCTTCAGCTGCCCGGCGGCCACCACGGAGAACGGGCGGTGGCATCAAGGGCAGGCGGATCTCCTTGAAGCTAGGAGGGGGCTGGGGCTCTTGCCGGAGCTACCCAGGAGGCAGGACAAGGCAGAAAGCCTGAGACGCGCAACAGCCCCAGGGGGCCCCGCCGGCCGCTGGGGGAGAATCCCCGGATCGCACCCGAGCGTCGCCCCCGGCGCACCCCCATGCTCCTCGACCTGCGCGGCAAGAAGGCCCTCGTCACCGGCATCGCCAACAACAAGTCGATCGCCTGGGGCATCGCCCAGCAGCTCCATGCCGCCGGCTGCGAGCTTGGGGTCACCTACCTGCCGGATGAGAGGGGCCGCTTCGAGGGCAAGGTGCGCGATCTCACCGCCCCGCTGGGGCCCACCCTGTTCGAGCCCCTGAACGTGCAGGATCCGGCCCAGATCGAGGCGGTGTTCGCCCGGGTGGCCGAGCAGTGGGGCTCGATCGATGTGCTGGTGCATTGCCTGGCCTTCGCCGGCAAGGAGGAGCTGATCGGCGATTACTCCGCCATCAGTCCGGAGGGCTTCGGCCGGGCCCTGGAGGTGAGCGCCTACTCTCTGGCGCCGCTGTGCCGCTTCGCCAAGCCCCTGTTCACCCCCGGGGCCAGCGTGATCACCCTCAGCTACCTGGGCGCCGAGCGGGCCATCCCTAACTACAATGTTATGGGGGTGGCCAAGGCGGCCCTTGAGGCCTCGGTGCGCTATCTGGCGGCAGAACTGGGCCCCGAGAAGAACGTGCGCGTCAACGCCATCAGCGCCGGCCCGATCCGCACCCTGGCCAGCTCCGCCATCGGCGGCATCCTCGACATGATCCACAACGTGGAAGAAAAGGCCCCCCTGCGCCGCACGGTCACCCAGGAGGAGGTGGGGTCTGCCGCCGCCTTCCTGGCCAGCCCGCTGGCCTCCGGCATCACCGGCCAGGTGATCTATGTGGATGCGGGGTATTGCATCACGGGGATGTGAACCCACCCTGCGGCGCCGCGATCAGGCCAGAGGGTTGAGGAAGCGCAGGCCGGGGAAGCGGCGGAAGTCGTTGTCGGCCGAGCAGAGCAGGCTGTTGCTGCTGATCGCCAGAGCCGCCAGGTGGGCATCAGGGGTGAGGTTGCCGGCCCTGCCAACGGCATCAATCAACTGGCGCAACAGGCTCAAATGGTCCGGCCCCGGCAGCACCAGCTGCACCAGGGGAAGCCGCAGCCAGCCCTCCACAAGATCCAGCGCCTCGGCCGGACTCAGGGGCTGTCGCATCAGCCGGGCCTGCGTACTGATCCGCACCACGCCCAGCACCACACTCCAGGGCAGAGCGATCGGTTCATCGCCGTTGATGGTGGACTCCAGCCACTGCCGGGCTCTTTCGTGCTGAGGCAACTCGCGAAGCGTGGCGTAGAGCCAGAGATTGGTATCGATCAGGATCATCGGCCCTGGCGCAGCTTGTCGATCAGAGCGTCGTCATCGAGCTCGGCTGCAAGCAGGGTTGCCTTGCTGAGATCGACACCAGGCGCGAGGGCGCCGATCGAAAAGGTGGGGCAGCGGTAAGGCTCGCGAGGGGAATTCAGGGGCGGATGGAGACCGGCCCGCAGGGTTTCATTCACCACCTGCTTGAAGGGCTTGCCGCTGTCGAGTGCCTTCTGGCGCAGCTGGCGCAGCAATCCGTCGTCGATGGTGAGCGTGGTGCGCATGGCATCAAGATGCTACCGTTAAGGCATCATGGCATCAGCTTCGGCGCTTCGGCATGATCGGGTTGGCCAGTCCAGCCACGCGGCCACCCCCATGCAGAACGGCACCCCCAGCGCTTCGGCACGCACCGGCACGATCCACCGCGTCACCGGCGAAACCAACGTGCGAGTGAAGCTCGGCCTCGATGGCAGCGGCACTTGCCAGGTGGCCACCGGCGTGCCCTTCCTCGATCACATGCTTCACCAGATCAGCAGCCACGGACTGATCGACCTGGAGATCAGCGCCACAGGCGACACCCACATCGACGACCACCACACCAACGAGGACGTGGGTATCGCTGTGGGCCAGGCCCTCGCCAAGGCCCTCGGCGACCGCCGCGGCATCCACCGCTTCGGCCACTTCCTGGCCCCCCTTGATGAGGCCCTGGTGCAGGTGGCCCTCGATTGCTCGGGTCGGCCGCACCTGAGCTGGGGCCTCACGATCCCGGCCCAGAAGATCGGCACCTACGACACCGAGCTGGTGAAGGAGTTCTACGTGGCGGTGGCCAACAACGCCGGCCTCACCCTGCATGTGCGCCAGCTCGATGGCGTGAACTCCCACCACATCGTGGAGGCGAGCTTCAAGGCCTTCGCCCGGGCGCTGCGGCAGGCGGTGGAGATCGATCCGCGCCGGGCCGGGACCATTCCCAGCAGCAAGGGGGTGCTGGAGCGGGCCGGAAGCTGAGGGGATCCGCAGGTCTCGGCCCGCCCTGGTCCCCGGCCGGGCCGAGACTCGCTCTCAGGCTGCCGCCGGAGCATGGGCAGACCCCGCCGCCGAGAACGGGGTCATCCCAAGGCCGGTGGCTCCCGGCCCCTGCTCCGCCGCCACCTGGGGCCGCCGCATTCGGCCGGTGCGGGCACTCACCTGGCGGCTGCGCTCCTGGTAGCCGTGCACCACCGGAAGGCGCTCGGCGTTGTAGCGGTGCAGGGCGGTCTCCACCCCACAGCAGGCGCTCCCTTCCTGATCGGCAGCGCCGTCCCCCGCGAGCGATGCTGCCCTGAAGGATCGCTGCCCACCAGCCTCAGCCCCGTCGCTGGCCTCAGCCGCCAGATCCCCCAGCTGCCGCGCCAGGGCCACCGCATCCTCGAGGCCGGCGGTCATGCCCCGGGCCTGGGAGGAACTCATGGCGTGGCCCGCATCCCCCAGCAAGGCCACCCGGCCCGCCACCAAGGTGGGCAGGGGGTCGATATCAAACGACCAGTTGGCCACTTGCCGCCGCGGAGGGGTGGCCCGAATCAGGGCGGCCAGGTTGGCGGGGAGCTTGGCGAGGCCCTCCTCGGGCACCGGCTCGGACAGCAGGCGACGGCGCTCGCTGCGATCAGCAGGCAGCACCTCCTCCTGGAAGAAGCCCCAGTGGGTGATGGGCACCCCATCGGCATCGGTGCCGAGATCAAACACGTTGGCGTATACGCCGCGGCCGCGGGCATAGACAAAGAACTCGCCATCGCGGCAGAAGGAGGCATCGGTCACCACCCCCCGCCAGACCCGATCACCCAGGAAATTGAGGCGCCGCAGGGGCGCCAGCTGCGGCGCCACCCGAGAATGGAGGCCATCGGCACCGACGAGCAGATCCCCCTGCCAATAGGAGCCGTCATCGAAATGGGCCTCCACACTGGCCGAGTCCTGGCGCCAGCTCAGCAGCCCCGCCCCGGGGCGGAACACGCCGGGTTCCAGCCGAGCGGCCATGGCCTCAAGGATGAATCGGCGCTGGATCAGCAGGGAGGGCAGCTCACCGGGTTCCCGGTCGGCCGGGCTGCTCTCGATCAGGTCGCCGCGGAGGTTGCGCACCACAAAGCGGCTCACCGGCAGGCCCGCGGCCAGGATCTCCTCCAGCAGGCCGGGAATGCCGGCGGCGGCGATCGCCTCAACACCGCTGCGCACCAGCAGGATGCCGCAGCCCTCTGGTCGCAGGTCGGGAGCCCGCTCGAACAGGCACACCTGATGGCCCTGTCGTTGCAGGAGTAGGGCCAGCAACAGGCCGCTGCTGCCGGCGCCCACGATGGCAACGCGACGGGCAGAAGCCTGGCCCATGGCGAATCCGGCACTGGAGAAATTCGACCTTATGGGGTTCGGAGCGGAGGCTATGTAGCGATGACCACGCTGCGAAAACCACGCAGCGAAGATCACGCCGACCCCAGGTAGAGCAGCCGCCCCTACATTGAAACCAGTGACCGGATCACCATGAACCGCTCGATTCTTCTGGCTGCCCTCACCGCCGCCACCTGCCTGCTGAGCTCGCCCGGCAGAGCCGCCCAAGTGCCCAGCCACCCCTGTGACAGCGCTGTCCTGAATCCGCCCTGCGAGCGTCCCCTACCGCCCTGCGAACCCAGCCAGGTTCCCTGCCTCCGCTGAAGCGGGCGCCGAGGGAGTCTTGAACCGCCGCAACGTCAAGCCGGTTCAAGACTCTCCCCCCACCCCCCGGCCCACTACACCCCGAGCGGAGTCCCGGGTAGCAGCTCATCGACCAGCGACAAGGCCGGCGATCCGGATTCGTCGATCAGACGAGGGCCCCTTGGCCCAAGAAGCTGCGGGCCACGGCATCACCCACCTTGACGCCCACGTTGAAGGAGTCGAGACAGGCCTCGCGGATGTGAACACCGCCGTAGACACGGCTCACCGCATCTTCCAGCCCGGCCTCATAGAAGCTGTTGGGCCTTAGGGCCACAGTGCTCAGATCCCCCAGGCTGCCGGGAGAGATCCGGCCGTCAAAGGAACGCTTCACACCCGGCAGTTCGTCCGAGCGGGCCGAGAACACCACGTTGTCACCGAAGAACTGGGTCATCACGCTGGCGAAGGCCCCGCCCATCACCGAGTGGCCCGAGAGGAAATCGGGAAAGGGCGGAGACTGAACGCCATTGATTGAGGAGAGCAGCGACTGCCATTGGCTGTCGCGCACAGTGGAGGCCATCCCATCGGTGTCGGAGAAGGCGCCGGTGATCAGATCGGCGGGGCGGGGCTGCACATTGCTGTATTTCTCCTGCCAGGCACAGATCACCGCGTCCGCCATGGCGATGCTCAGGCTGGCGATCAGTTTGGCATTGGTTTCGAGGCTGCTGTCCTTTTGGGCCGCCACATCCATGGCGATGTCGAGCAGCTGGCCATAGGGGCGGAAGGTGTCCGGTCGGTCGTAGGCCCAGAAATAGGCGATCTCGGTCTGGTCCGCGGTGCGCAGCTGGTTCTGGGTCACCGCCGTGCTGGCCAGGCCACCGAACTGGCGCACCTCGTTGAGCTGGGTTGCGTACAGGTTGAGGTCGACATCCGGCCGGCACTGGAGACCGTCGGATCGGTAGGCATCGGGGCCGCTGATCACCCAGGGGGTCACCGATCCCCAGTTGGCGCCGAGGGCCACGCCGGCGGTGGGACCTGAGGTGGCCGGCATCCACACGTAACCCGGCAACCCATCGGCGGGTGGGGTGTAGGGGGTGTTGTTGTTGTAGCCATCGCTGGCGCGGGAGGCGCGCACCTGATCCGCCAGGTCGGCCCCGAAGGCCAGGCCCGCCTGGATGCCCTGCTTCGAGCCCTTGAGCTCCGCCAGGGATTTGGCCAGCTGGTCCTGGATCAGGTCGGACTCCCCAGGCAGTTCCAGGGCCAGGATCCGCTGGGCGGCCCCCACGACCGCGGCCTCGCGGCTGGCGCCGCTGGGGGCCGTGAGATCGAAGCGGTAGGGGTTCACCTGGTCGCCAAAGGCGGCCACGGCATCGAGCATGGCGGTGGAGAGCATGGCCATCAGCCGGGTCCCCACGGTGGGTGGCACCCCGGGCTTGCCATTGCTGCCGGCCGATTGGATCGCGTTGAGGGCACAGCTGATCCAGGTGAGGATCCCATCGCTGCCGCGACCATTGACCAACTCCACGCTTTGGTTGTTGGCCGGGTTGACCTCCACCACCCCGGCAGGGGACTCGATGCGAGCGATCAGGTAGTAGGAGCCATCGGCCACGGCCTGGTCGGCGGTGGAGAAGGCGACCAGCAGCTCCTTGTTGTTGTTGGCCGCGAGCCTCACCTGGCGGCGCACCAGGACGATGTCATCACTGTCCAAGCGACCATCGGTGGAGAGATAGAGCGACACCCACACCGGTTCAAGGGCAGCGGCTTGCTGCGCCGCCGTCCCATCGCTGGCCCGCAGCCGCAGCAGGGCCAGGCCGGCGCCGCCGCTGGCCTTGATGGAGGGGGCGCAGAGAACATCGAGATCGACAGAGAAATCAGCCATGGGAATAGCACAAAAAGACGGTGATGTTGGCGAAGTAGACATGGCAAATCAAGGGCATTCCTGCCCTTGGCATTGCACAATCCCCATAAAAATGTAGGGGGACGCTTAAGTTCGGGGAAAGTTATCCCGAGGCGATCCGCGGCGCATCTTCAGTAACCTTACCAGTTCTAGAGGTTGACTCACGGCAAAAGCGCGACGCCGAATCACTGATTTATGCGACAAAAAAGAAACAGCTCATCTACACATTGCCCACATGTAGGCCAACTGCTTATCAAGTCGGCACTACCTAGTTCCGCCGACCCCTGCGACGGCGGCCGCCATGCTTCATAATCCTTAACAGCACAAGCCTGTGGTGTCTTGCCCCGCCCACAGGTCCTTCCCCACCGCACACCATGACCCTCGCCTCCGGCCGCCAGCAGGTTTCCAGTGCCGATGGCGGGGGAGCCTCAGCGGCAACACCCGCGCAGACAGCTGAACCCACCCTCCGCTTCAACCGCGCCGACTGGGCCAGCGCCTTCCGCAACGTGGGCCAGGAACTGAGCAACGTTCCGCTGAAGGCCAGCAAAGGCACCATCCCCGCCGACCTCAAGGGCACCCTCTACCGCAACGGCCCCGGCCGGCTGGAGCGGGGCGGCCAGTGGGTGCACCACCCGTTTGATGGCGACGGCATGATCACTGCCCTTCGCTTCGAGCAAGGCGAGCTGAACCTCACCAACCGCTTCGTGCGCACCGAGGGTTGGCTGGCCGAGGAGAAGGCCGGCAAACCTCTCTATCGCGGCGTGTTCGGCACCCAGAAGCCCGGCGGCCTGCTCGCCAACGCCTTCGATGTGCGGCTCAAGAATATCGCCAACACCCATGTGGTGAAGCTCGGCGATCAACTGTTGGCCCTTTGGGAGGCCAGTTCCCCCCACGCCCTCGATCCCGAGAGCCTCGACACCAAGGGGATCTCCCTACTGGATGGGGTGCTGAAGCCCGGCGAAGCCTTCAGCGCCCACCCCCGCTTTGATCCAGGCCACCACGGCGACGAGCGCATGGTGACCTTCGGTGTTAAGAGCGGCCCGCGCAGCACGATCCGGCTGATGGAATTCGCCGTGGCCGACGATCCCGTCAGCGGCGTCAAGGCCGGCCAGCTGCTAAGCGAGCGCTCCGATAGCTTCGGCGGCTTCGCCTTCCTGCACGACTTCGCGATCACCCCCAACTGGGCGGTGTTCCTGCAGAACGCCATCGCTTTCAACCCCTTACCCTTCCTGCTCGGTCAGAAGGGCGCCGCCCAGTGCCTGGCCTCCAAGCCCGGCGGCCAGGCGCAGTTCTGGCTGATCCCCCGCGATGACGGCGCCTATGCGGGCCAGCCGCCGCGGATCGTGCCGGCGCCCGAGGGCTTTGTGTTCCACCACCTCAATGCCTGGGAGATCACCGAAGCCGGCCCCGACGGCTTCGGCGGCCAGGTGGAGGGTCCGGCGCTGGTGGTGGAGAGCATCTTCTATGCCGATTTCCCCTCGATCGGCCCCGACACCGACTTCCGCACGATCGACTTCGACCTGATCCCCGAGGGCCTCCTGGAGCGCTGCACGATCGACCTCAATGCAGGCACCTTGCGCACTGAGCGGCTCAGTGAGCGCTGCTGCGAGTTCGCCATGGTGAACCCTCGCCGCGAGGGGATGTTCAGCCGCTACGCCTGGATGGCCGTTGCCGAGCGCGAAACCGGCAACGACCCCCTCCAGGCGATCAAGAAGCTTGATCTGATTAGCGGCGAGCGCCAGGTGTGGAGCGCCGCGCCGCGTGGCTTCGTGAGCGAGCCGGTGATGGTGCCACGAAGCGCTGCAGCCACCGCCTCCACCGCCGGCCCCGAGCCCGCCGAGGACGATGGCTGGGTGCTGTGCATGGTGTGGAACGGCGCCCGCTGCGCCAGCGATCTGGTGATCCTCGATGCCGCCTCCATGGAGGAGCTGGCGGTGGTGGAGCTGCCGCTGGCGATTCCCTATGGGCTGCACGGGAGCTTTGTGGCGGCGTAA
>Ga0315905_10002926_pt1 | contig 17784 bp, 14 predicted proteins | sample LakEriMetagenome_5_FD_203522 | JGI IMG/M metagenome (GOLD analysis project Ga0315905, IMG submission 203522) | Freshwater fungal communities from buoy surface, Lake Erie, Ohio, United States - Buoy 4 MA121 | ecosystem: Environmental > Aquatic > Freshwater > Lake | place: USA: Lake Erie, Ohio... | reverse complement strand
TCAGATGAGCATGCTCCCCCGACTGCAGCCGCGATGTTTCTACGACCTCGTCATCGAGGTCGCCATCGTCCGTCCGGGACCGATTCAGGGGGATATGGTGCATCCCTATCTGCGGCGACGACGCGGTGATGAGCCGGTGACCTATCCCGATGACCGGATTCGCGAAGTGCTGCACAAAACGCTCGGCGTGCCGCTCTTTCAGGAGCAGGCGATGAAGCTGGCTGTCGTCGCGGCGGGGTTTACCCCCGGCGAGGCCGATCAACTGCGACGAGCGATGGCCGCCTGGCGACGCAAAGGCGGACTGGAACCATTCCGCCAGAAGCTCATCGATGGCATGCAGGCACGGGGCTACGACATCGAGTTCGCCGAACGCCTCTATAAGCAGATCTGCGGCTTCGGCGAGTATGGCTTCCCTGAGTCGCACGCGGCGAGCTTTGCCCAACTCGCTTACGTCTCCGCCTGGCTCAAGCACTATCACCCAGCTGCGTATACTGCGGCGATCCTCAACAGCCAGCCGATGGGATTCTACGGCCCCGCTCAACTCGTGGCCGATGCCCGCAATCACGGCGTCGAGGTTCGCCCACCCGATGTGAATGCGAGTGATTGGGAGTGTACGCTGGAGCCCACGGACTGCCAGGGTCCCGCGATTCGCCTGGGGCTGTGCATGGTTCAGCATCTTCCGCAAGCCGCGGCGAGTCGCATCATCGAGACTCGCGAGTCAGGACCATTTCGCTCGGTCGAGGAGTTTGCCGATCGGACCCGGATTCCTCGCGCGAATGTCATCACGCTGTCGCGAGCCGATGCATTCGCCTCACTATCACTCGCCCGCCGACCCGCCCTCTGGGATGCACTTCCCTCTCGCGAATCAGGTCACCTGCTGCCTACTCCTCCGCAACCCGACACCGTACCGCTTCCGGATCTTTCTCCGTTCCAGGAGGTGGCTGCCGATTACCAGACCGTCGGTCTGTCACTGAAAGCTCACCCGATGTCATTCCTGCGGGAGCAACTGACCGCTCACCAGGTGACACGTGCCAGTGATCTCAAGCACTGCCGCGACGGAGCCCGCATCCAAGTCGCCGGCCTGGTCCTGCTCCGCCAGCGCCCCGCCACAGCCAAAGGCGTGACCTTCATGACTCTGGAGGACGAAACCGGCACGATGAACCTCATCGTCCGGCCCGACATCTGGAAACAGCACCGCCAGGCCGCCCGCTCGTCCTCAGCTCTCCTTGTCTCCGGCACCCTGCAGCACCGCGAAGGAATCATCCACATCATCCCCACCCGCCTGGAAGATCTCACCGCCAATCTGAGCAGCATTCCACAAGCTTCGAGAGACTTCCGGTGAGGGAGCGAGCTTGAGGTCTCGCGAACTCTGCCATTCAACGGCCTGAGTGTGGCGGTGGTCAGCTGCCGAGGAACTCTTCCAGTTGCTGCATCGTTCCCGACCAACCCTGACGCATGGAGGGATGGAACGCGGAGAAGAAGTCGCGTTGAAGCTTCGAGCCGTTCAGCGGATGAGCTTCAACCGTAACGAGCGTGCCTCTTCCGATTCCGGCATGGTCCACCAGTGTCACTGTGGTCAGAACTTCTGGCGGAAAATCCTCCAATCCCTGGAAGGGTGCGGGCGTGATACCGCCGCAGGAGTCTGAGAAGCTGCTGATGAATTCGAGCCTGTCGGGACGGTAAATGGTGCGAAAGACCCAGCGGCCCCACATCTCCATGCCGTTCGGATGGCTCATGCAGTAATGAAACATCCCCCCGACCTGCAGATCCAGAGTGGCCTGTTGAATCTGCGAACCTTTGGGGCCGAACCACTTCACGAGATGTTCACGCTCGGTCCAGGCTCGCCAGACGGTCTCACGAGGTGCATTGAACACATGCGAGATCGAAAATGGCGGCTCAGGGGTGTCGCCTGCCGACATCGTGGCGACGTAGTCTTCGAGGTTGGCGAGATGCTGCTGCCCTCCCTCCACGGCGCCGACATTGTGGATGACGAAATCGCGTGACTGCGGTGTCGGGAAGATCGATCGCATGGTCACCTTGGTCTGCCGGTCACCGACGACTTCGAAACGGACCTCTGTGCGGAAACTGACAGAGTCTTTAGCCACTTCGCCGCCCAGCTGATAGACGAGTCGTGACGGCTCTTCAATTTCGAGGTAGTCGATGCGACACGGATAGTTCTGGCCATCCGCCCCGTGCATGGTGTAGCGCCATGACCCACCCGGCCGAAAGTCCATGGCGTGCGTGGTCGTGGTGTAGCCTGCCGGGCCCCACCATTGCCCGACATGCCGGGGATCCGTCCACGCCTGCCAGACCAGTTCGCGGGGCGCTGCGAACGTCCGGCAGATGACGATCTCCACCGGGTTTTCGAGATTGGTTTGAGACTGGTGCGGGTCAGCAGCCATTCAGCGGCTCCTTGTCTTTGACTTCGAAGGTGATTTCGACTTGGGTGTTGACGTTGTGTGTGGAGCGTCCGGAGTGGATTGCAGGTCCGCCAGGTATTGATCGAGTCGATCGAAACTCGCTTCCCAGAATGAGCGGTAGTGATCGATCCAGGATGCAGCCTGCTTGAGTGGCTTTGCGCAGAGCTTGCAGGGGCGCATCTGGGCGGACCGGGAGCGCTCAATCAAGCCGGCCCGTTCCAGCACCTTCAGGTGCTTCGTAATGGCTGGCAGCGTCATCTGGAACGGCTCGGCCAGTTCCTTAACAGGAGCCTCGCCGCGGGACAGACGGACCAGAATCGCCCGCCGAGTGGGATCGGCGATCGCAGCGAACGTGAGGCTCAGTGGATCGATCGACATGCTTCACCAGTTGGTTATGTAACCAATTGGTAAAATACCGGGCGGCAGATTCGGGGTCAACCCATCTGCCGAAGAAATACGATGTGGAACTCCACAAGAAAACGACGTTGGGACGAAACAATTCCTCGTCCCAACGTCTCATGAGTCAAAGCATCCTCAGCGCTTCACAGCACCGGCATACTGAATTGGCAGAACGCCTGCCGCGTTTTCCACCCCCAGGGCCTTGGCTGCGTGATAGGGCCAGTACGGATCACGCAGCATCTCCCGGGCCAGCAGCACGAGATCGGTGTGCTGATCCCGGACAGCGGTCTCGGCCTGCTGGGGATCGGTGATCATCCATCCGGCGGCTGTGGGCAGACCCGCTTCACGTCGAATCTGACTGACGATCGGAATCATGAAACCTGGTCCCCACGGAATCTGCGAAATGTCAGGCGTCACAAATCCGTGACTCACATCCAGCAGGTCCAGTCCCGCGTCTTTCATGCGGCGGACAAGTTCGATCGACTCTTCGACCGTGACGCCGCCCTGGATCCAGTCTGTGACCGACAGACGAGCTGTCAGCGGAAGTCGTTCCGGCCAGACTTTACGGACCGCAATCAGCGTCTCCATCAGGAATCGAATCCGGTTTTCGAAGCTGCCGCCGTATTTGTCGGTCCGTTGATTGGACAGCGGCGAATAGAACTCGTGAGCGAGATAACCGTGGGCGAAGTGCAGCTCCAGCCACTCAAACCCGGCGGCTAGCGATCGTTTCGCAGCTGCGACGAAGGCTGCTTGAACTTGAGCGATATCATTTAGCGACATCTCTCGGGGAACCTTCGGGAGGTTGCCGCCGAAAGCGATCGGTGACGGGGCGAAGGTTTCCCATCCACCGGCGCCGGTGTCCAGATGATTGTCACCTTCCCAGGGCTTGTTGGCACTGGCCTTGCGACCAGCATGGGCGATCTGAATCCCGGGGACCGCTCCCTGTTGTTTCATGAATCGGGAGATGCGAGCAAACGGTTCGACATGGTCATCGAGATAGATGCCGCTATCACCAGGACTGATTCGACCTTCGGGGGACACGGCTGTCGCTTCCACCATCACCAGCCCCGTGCCTCCGACGGCCCGGGAACCCAGGTGAACGAAGTGCCATTCATTGGGGAAACCGTTGTCCGACGAATACTGGCACATCGGCGCGACACCGATGCGATTCTTCAGCATGACGTCCTTCAGTCGGAACTCTTGAAACAAGCTGGCCATGATCTCTGTGTCGCTTTCGTGGAGGCTGAGTGTCCACACGCTACCGTCTCACCGGACTGGTTCCGCATGGGGACTTCAGAATGGGATTGGTGAAGTTGTGATGGTCAGTGGGAGGAATGAGTCGGCAGCCGAGAGTCCATGCTCATCGCTCCGGCTCCGTTGGCCATGAGGAAGACCATCGTCCCCATCAGCGAGAGGTTCTTCATGAACTGAATCATTTGCATCTGCTGCTCTTGACCCTGGAAGTTCCAGAAATCGTGAAAGCAGTAGGTCGCGAGGACAAGAAACACGAGCAGCAAACCGGCGCCGAAGCGAACCTTGAAGCCCGCGATCACGGAGAGGCTGCCTACAATCAAAAACACGATCGCCCCGGCCAGCGCTGCCTTGGGAACAGGCACGCCCTCCGATGCCATGTATCCGGCGACGTCATTGAACTTGGGAATCTTGTTGCCGACCGCACTCATCAGAAAGATGGTGGCGATCATCAGTCGGCTCAGCAGGGAAGCGATAGCTTGCATGGTCTGGTTCCTCGGAAACGGAGGTGGAGAGTGTTCGATCTAGGCCAGATCGAACAGCATGATCTCTGCGTCGGAATTGGCTTGAATCGTCAGGAGCGTCTCTTCGCTTACGGCAGCCCCATCGCTGGTCTCCAGAGGGACACCATTCAATGCGACACCGCCGCGCAGGACCTGCAACCACGCATGGCGGCCCTCGGGCAAGACATGTGTGATCACTTGGCCCGCATCAAGCTGGGACAGGTAGATCCGGGCATCCTGATGAATGAGCAGCGAGCCGTTCTCGGCGTTTCGAGAGGCCACTAACCGCAGCTGGTTATGCCGCTCCTCTTCCGGAAATCGCTTTTGTTCGTAACTGGGTTCGATCCCCTTGCGTTCAGGGAACAGCCAGATCTGGTAGAGGTGAACCGGATCAGTGCGCGACGGATTGAACTCGCTGTGGGTGATCCCCGTCCCGGCCGTCATCCTCTGAAACTCGCCGGGACGCAGGACTTCGCCGTTTCCCATCGAGTCTTTGTGCTCGAGCGCCCCTTGAAGGACGTAGGTCACGATCTCCATGTCATTGTGCGGATGCGTTCCGAAGCCTTGACCGGGAGCCACAATGTCCTCGTTCATGACTCGCAGTGACCGAAACCGCATATGGTTGTGGTCCTGGTAGCTGGCGAAGGAAAAGGTGTGGTAGGTGTCGAGCCAGCCGTGGTTAGCATGGCCGCGTTCCTGGGCTTTGCGGACCTGGATCATCGTGGTTCTCCTTGCGGTTAGATTCTGCGTCAGTTGTTCACATGTGATGTATGTGGGCAAAAAAGGGTCACTCTATTTCGCTTTGAAGGCTGACGCGGGCCTTCTCCAGCAGGCGGCTGAGTTCCTTCAGTTCGGATTGAGTCAGATGGCCAATCAACTGATGGTGCAGTTCGCTCACGGGACCGTCCATCCGTTTGAGCAGATCCTTCGCAGAATCCGTGAGTGTCACATAGACGACCCGGCGATCCTGGGTGCAGCGTTCGCGCAGAACGAGTCCTTGCTTCTCCAGTCGATCCAGAAGTCCGGTCATGGCAGGGACGACCTGAATCATCCTGTCGCCGATTTCCAGACAAGGCATCGGCTTGCCCTCGCCCCGGAGAATTCGCAAGACGTTGTACTGAGAGTGTGTGAGATCGAATTCTCGAAACAACCGACCGAACCGGTTCTGAAACTGGTCGCTGGTCCGCAGGATGTTCAGAATCGCCTCCTGATCAGGCGAATCGAACGGACGCTTTTTCTTGAGTTCGTGTTGAAGTCGGCTGTCTGGCACGGTCTCTGACCTCCATAGGAATTACATTACACATGATGTATCGTCGTGTCAACTGAGTGTGCATGAGTTTGCTGGAATCTTTTGCCTGCTTTCTGAAAGTGGTTCAGAGATCGCAGGAGTCGGCATGATCGTCCGGTTACGCCTTGCGGATGAAGTGCTCCGCATAGCTCCGCACGTGCCGGCCGTTCAGGACATGGAACATCCTCAGCTGCTGGATCGTCTCCTGGCTGAACTGGCTCATGGGAACGTGGACCAGTTTCTTGTGGTACTTCTTGGCCATCCGTCGCCAGCCTGCTCCGGGGGGCATGGCCGACAGAAGTGCGATCTGAGGCTGTCGCGAGTGGAAGCAGGCTCCAGCCAGCAAGCGTTCTTCCAGGGTGTCCGCGAAGTCGAAGCGTGGGTCGCGCCAGATGTCGGGGATGCTGCGCGGCGGGAACAGGAACATCGATCCGCCATACGTGGCCATCGCGATGCCGGGGCCGACGACCTCTTGCGCATACGGGGTCGCGAAGAACGACAGCGTCGACTCGTCATGCTTCTCCGCGTGCCAGGTGATCCGCCACGGGTAATCGCGCGGGTCGGCGGGCGAGTCGAACAGCATGATCACGCAGTCGAGCGTCCCCTTCGCGGGGGGCAGGATCTTCACGTACAGATCGCCCGTGTGCCAGTTCCGCAGGGTCTCGCGAATGTCGAGGCCGTCTTTCAGGCTGGCCGAGAACTTCTCCGTCCGGGCCAGATCATTCCCCATCAGGGACAGGGCCTTGTCCTTGACGTGCGTGCGGAACCGCTCGATGGCAATGTCCTCGGGCGGCCAGCTGCATTGGCCGAACGGGTTCCAGGCGTTCCGCCAATTGTCCTGATCGATCTTCGGCGGGCGGCGATTCAGCTGGCAGGTCCGCCACTCGACGGGATTCCCTGGCAGCCGGTTCTGCAGCTGGACCATGTCTCCCCCGGGCAGCTGGCCGCGGTCGATCGACATCTGAAACGTGTCGTAGTGCAGCGGCTGGTCATACGGGTAGCTGCGAGCGGTCTCGGCGAGGCTGATCGCGAACTGGTCTCCGGCTGTCTGCTGAGCGGCGATGATCAGCGTGTACAGGTCGGGCGTCATCCGCCGCTCGATCAGCGACAGATTGCGGACGTACTTGAGATAGTTCGACAGCAGATGTGGCGAGATCTTGCGGGCCCGGCCTTTGAGTTCCTCTTTGTACTTCTCGCGCGCAGTCAGGAGCAGCTCCTTCACCCCGTCCACCGACAGGTTCTCGTCGTCGTCCAGTTCGACGCGAGCCCGTTCGTAAAGGCCCGTGATGAACGGCAACTCGCCCAGCAGGAACAGCAGATTCTCGGGAGCCACCTTGTAGATCGCCGGATCGTGTTCAGCTTCGAACGGCTGATCGACGGGAGTCTTCTCGGTATAGGCTTCGCGAATCCACGGCCAATCGCCCAGCGAGCAGACGAACAGAATCCGCTGATGCCTTCGCTCCAATTGTCGCAGCCGATGCGCCATCCAGGCGATCCGCTCACGATGCCGCTCGTTGGTCGGGCGTGGCAGCGAGGGCAGCACAGCTGCGGAGAACTTCTCGACAGCGACCTTCTTGAGTGCATACGGATCAGGCAGCCCGACGACCGAGTTGTGGAACCCTTCGGTTTCGAGGTCGATGAACGCTCGCGGCAGCTGTTCCTGAATCGCGAACCGCAGCGCCGCGATGACCGGCTGGCACGGGTCAATCGGGACGTAACTGACTCGCGAGGGCGACTCGTCATCCGCTTCGGCATCGGGGCGATATCCGGCCTCCTCCGAACGGACCACGATCGTCGGCGTCGGCAAGGCCTCGATCGCCTCTTCGACCGAGTCCTGAAACGACTCAGGCAACGGAACCGCCAGACAGTCGAACTTCTCTGCCAGCAGCACCCGCCGGACCTCGAGCGCGAAATCGCCGCTCCCATGCACGACAGGGAGGACGGTGATCCTGGGGCTGAATTGGAGGAACGCGTGGGACATGGGACACAAATCCATAGTTCATGGAGAATATACACTACATGCCCCGGTGCGTCTTTCACGAAGACGGTGACTTGAATTCGAGCGAAGAAGGTTGGTTGATCTCTACGACCGTGCGACATTTGCCCGCTCATGTCGACTACGCGCAAGTAGCCGAGTTTGGCGATCAATCGCTCCCCTCCCCGTACTCAACCCCCGTTCGAACAAGTCGGCGCGAGCGCTTTTGTCGTAAGTCGTTTCGGGCCAGAGAAGTCGCGATTTCGCGTTGAGTAAGGTCGCAGTTACCAGCGAGCCGAACTCCACCGCCCCGTCGGGGTGTAAGCTAAGCCGGGGAACCCACGTTCTGGCGAACGTGGCTACGGGGACCAGCGCGTGGATGTCAGAATTCGTACGAATTCTGCTATGCGTGGAATTACTTTCCAGCGACGGCCTGGGGACGGCGCTGGAGCAGGATATTCACGCCCTTCTTGTTCGCCAGGGCGATATCCAGCAGCCCGTCCCCGTTGATATCCCCGATGGAAAACTGCGTGCCGACACCGGTGTCGTTGCCGGCCGGGATGTGGTGCTTGATGAATTTGGGGCCATCCTTTGAGCGCTCAATCTCGTACCAGACCATGATCACCGGGTCGTTGGCCCCCGGGTCGCCGCCGTTGTGGGCGTAGTACCGCTTGCCGGTGACCATGTCCTTCTTGCCGTCGCCGTTCAGGTCCTCGAAGTGCAGAGCGTGCGTCTGCGAGAAGCTGTCGTCGATCAGGTGATAGGTCATGCCGGGCTTCCCCTGCTTTTCACCGTTCTCGAACCACCAGACGCCATGCTGATGGGCACAGGTCATGAGCAGGTCCTGATCTCCGTCGAGATCCAGATCCTCGGCATAGATGTCGGCTCCCGTCTTAGGCTGTCCGTTCTCACCCAGGACATGCTCGTGGAAGGTCCAGGTCTTACCTTCGAGCTTGTCGGGCTGTTGCCAGTATCCATGCGGGATCACGACATCGTTCTTGCCGTCTCCGTTGCAGTCGGTGACGCCGATCCCGTGGTAGTACTTGAAGGTGCCGTTCTTGGCGGGATCACCGGGCTCGCTGATCGCGACGAAGTTCCACTTCTGATAGACCGCATCGCCGGTCGGAATCTCGATGTATCCCATCTGAGCTTCGGGCTGGCTGCCGAACACGAGATCCGGTTTGCCATCGCCGGTCAGGTCTTTGAACTGGGGGGACTCGTTGCAGATGCTGGTCCAGATCAGATGCTGCTTCCAGTGTCCCTCAGCTCCCTTGGGGTTCTCATACCAGTGGAACGGGTCACCGGGGAAGCCGACGACAATGATGTCGGTCCAGCCGTCCTGGTTCACGTCATAGGCCCAGTTGCAGAAGCTGTTGCTGTAGCCGACTCCTGCCCAGAAATTGCCGACGGGGCGGAACTCGTGCATCTTCCAGTCGGGAGCGGAGTACCAGACATCTCCCGCCGAGATGTCCATGTGGCCGTCCTTGTTGAAGTCGCCGATGGAGACCCCTTCGGAGCGGAAACGGGCGTCGAGCTGGACCCGCTCAAACGAAATCGGAGCGGCGTCTTCCGCCTGCAAGTTGTTCAGACCGAGTGCAACCGACAGACAACCGAGAGCGAATGAGGCCAAGCGCATGAGACACTCCTCGTGAGAAATCGACGACGACTGATGCTTGTATACCGAATGCTGTCAGGGGGGACAAACGTGTCCCCGTGATCGATTCCGTTGAACAATGACTTTGTGGCGGAGCTGGGTGAACGGCGGTAAATTGGTGAGTGATGCCGTCATTCCGTTCCCGGGAGTTCTCAACATGGTCCGAACCGCCTCTACGATGTTGCCGCTGGGCAGCGTGGCTCCTGAGTTTTCGCTGACGAACGTGGATGGAAAGACAGTCTCCCGAAATGACTTTCAAGGGAAGCCCGGGCTGCTGGTGATCTTCATGTGCAACCACTGCCCGTTCGTGCTGCACCTGCGTTCAGAGCTGGCGGCGTTTGCTCGAGAGTACATGGACAAAGGGCTGGCCATTGTCGGGATCAGCAGCAACGACGTCGCTCAGTATCCGCAGGACGGTCCTGAAGCCATGAAAGCTGAACACGCAGCTGCGGGGTACCCGTTCCCGTACCTGTTCGACGCGACGCAGTCCGTCGCCAAGGCCTACCGGGCAGCCTGTACGCCCGATTTCTTCCTGTTCGATTCCAAGTTTCATCTGGTCTATCGCGGGCAGTTCGACGACAGCCGCCCGAAGACGAGCGTCCCCGTGACCGGGGCGGACCTGCGAGCGGCGTGCAATGCGTTGCTCTCCGGCCAGCCGATCGTTGCCGACCAGAAGCCCAGCATTGGGTGCAATATCAAGTGGGTCGCCGGCCAGGAGCCTGACTACTTCCCGGGTGCTTAGCGCTCAGCCAGAAACCGAAAACGAGTCTCTGGCTGAGTGCTGAAAACTGACCGCTCGGACTTAGTGGACGAACAGGTCCAGGTAGATCACCGTCGCCATCAGCGACAAAACCAGTGCCAGTCCGATATACGTTCCGGTGGCGATCACGGTCTCAGAGGGCTTCTTGCCAGTCACGGCCTCGTACATCAGAAACACCATGTGACCACCATCCAGGACCGGGATCGGCAGGAAGTTGATCACTGCCAGGTTCATGCTGATCGCCCCCAGGATCATCAGGAACATCGCCAGCCCCTGATCGGCCATGATGAAGGCGATCTTGGCGATCCCCAGCGGGCCGTGCAGGTTCTTCACGGACATGCTGCCGCCAACCAGGCTGCGAATTGTCAGATAGACCTCGGTGATCGAGTCGACGGTCTTCTGCACTCCGATTTGACACGCATCACCAAAGCTTTCGGCCTTGCGAATGTGAGTCAGCGAGGTCAGCTCCACGCCTCGGAATGTCGACTGGAACTGATCCGGTTCCGGCGCGGGGACAACGGGAACATCATGGGCGGGTGACTTGTTGTCGTCCTTGATCGACAGAACGACGTCCCGGGAGTCTGCTGTCTGCAGCTGCAGCAGAGCGAATGGCCAGCCGCCTTCGGTCAGCTTGCCCTTGATCTTGTCCGTGCTGTCCACCGGGACGGTCAGAGTCCCTTCGCCGAGATGATCGAGGGGCGTTCCCGCCCGCTTGACGAACTTGATCGACGACACGATAGCCCCGGCCTTAATGCCAGCCTGGGCAGCGGGGCCACCCTCTTCAACCGATAGAATGGTGGGCAAGAACTGGAAGGCGAGCCCCAGGCTCGGGACCGACATCGGAGAACCCGGATTGAAGGCCGGTTCGCTGCCCGGCAGCGTGTCGTCTGGAGTCACGGTCAGGTTCAGCGATTCCGGTTGGCCCCCGGCGATCTCACGCTGGACCACCACTTTGCAAGTGGTCCCGCGATGATCGTAGAAGTATTGTGGCAGACGCTGAGGAGCCAGCTTCAGTCCGACATCTTCTCCATCAATCTGGATGAGTCTGTCCCCGACTTTCAGACCGGCTTTCGCCGCGGGGGAGTCCTTGCGGACGGCTGTGATCTTGCCGGGCTCCAATCGCAATCCCAGTGTTTTTCGGGGTGCGGGTGGCAGCGAGAGTTTGACCTCCTGGCCTTTGCGAGAAACCGTGATTTCGAGAGTCTCAGCACGCTTCTCGTAGAGGGTCGGTTGGGCAGCGGCCCAGCTCTTTACGGGTTCACCGTTGATCGCCACGATCTCATCGCCCGCTTGGAATCCCGACTTCTCGGCGGGTGAGCCCGGAGCTGCGACCTGAATCGAACGGGCATTGATCTTCAGTGCCTGAGTCGGATTGACACCCAGTCGACGGCGATCCCCGTCCGCATCAGGATCAATCGTGATCGAGTACTTCTCGCCGCTTGATCGCTTGGCTTCAATCTCCAGGGTCCCGGACGAGAGGGCCACGCCGCGGATCACGTCGGAGTACTCGCGGACCTTGCGACCGTTGATCTTGGTGAGTGTGTCACCCGGGCGAATCCCATGGGTCCAGGCGGGCATGCCCACGACGACTTCGCCGACCTGCGCGTCGACTTCCTCGACCCCGGAGTGGTAGGCGTAGCTGAAGAACATCCAGCCCGTGATCAGGTTCATGATCACGCCGGCCGAGATGATCGCCATCCGTTGCGGAACCGACTTGGCGGTGTAGGAGCGCGGATCGGCTGCCACCTGGTCGTCGGTCATCTGGCCGGGGTCCATGTCGTCCTGCCCCAGCATCTTGACGTAACCGCCAAACGGAATGGCTGACAGGGCGTACTCGGTATCGCCCCACTTCTTGCTGAGCAGGACCGGGCCAAAGCCGATGCTGAAGCGTTCGACGAAGACGCCGCACCACTTGGCAACAGCGAAGTGTCCCAGCTCGTGGACGAAGATCACCATCCCCAGACCGATGGCAGCGGTCAGGGCATTCACCAGCCAGACGAGCCAGCCTGACAAATCATTCGCAGCTAGGAGTTCCAACGCAACGCCTCCTGCCGAGCCCAACGATCTCGCTCCATTAGGAGTTCGAGCGACGGGCTGGCATCAAATTGATGAGCGCTGAGGATCTCTCGACAGAGTCGAGGAATGGCCCCAAACGCCAGTTCATGTTTCAGGAATCGCTCGACCGCAACCTCGTTGGCCGCGTTGAGCACAGCTCCGCAGGTTCCGCCCCGCTCGGCCACTTCGAAGCCGAGCTTCAAAGAGGGGTAACGGTCCAGATCCGGCGGATGAAAGGTCAGTGAGATCGTCTGAGTGAAGTCCATCTGCCGGGCGACACCGACAATCCGGTCCGGCCACGTCAAAGCATATTGGATCGGCAGCCGCATGTCCGGCGGGGACATCTGGGAGATCACCGATCCATCCACATACTCGACCATGGAATGGACAATCGACTGCGGGTGGATGACGACCGAGATCTTCTCGACTGGCATGTCGAACAGCCACCGCGCTTCGATCACTTCCAACGACTTGTTCATCATCGTCGCGGAGTCGATCGTGATCTTGGGCCCCATGTTCCAGGTCGGATGGACCAGGGCCTGATCGGGAGTCACGCTGGCGATCTTCTCGAGTGGCCACTCGCGAAACGGGCCCCCGCTGGCTGTCAGGATGATCCGCTTGACTTCCGCAGAACGTCCCGCGGTCAGGCATTGATAGATCGCATTGTGTTCGCTGTCGACGGGCAGCAACTGGGCCCCGCGCTCGCGGGCACGCTGCATGATCAGCGGACCGGCGACGACTAGCGTCTCCTTGTTGGCCAGGGCGACCACTTTCCCAGCTTCAACCGCAGCCCAGGTTCCCTGCAGCCCGGCAGCGCCGACAATCGCGGAGACGACGACATCGACTTCCGGATGGCGGGCCACCTCGGCGACAGCTTCGGCTCCGAATCGCAGCTCAGTTTGCGGCGGGAATGCGGTCGGGTCGACTTCGGAAAGCAGACTCCTGTCGGAAATCACAGCTACAGCTGGCTGAAACTGGCGGCACTGGGCGGAAAGTTCAGTCCAGCGGCGGTGTGTCGTCAGCGCGTAAGGGCGCAAAGTGTCCGGCTGTGCCCTCAGCACATCCAGACAGCTCGTCCCGATAGAACCGGTCGAACCGAGAACGGCAATCCGTTTCATGCGGTGGAAAGTCCCGCGCGGGGGAGACGACGCCATCCATTGCGCGTCATCAGAAGTTCAGCACTGGTCGGATTCTAGGGCGATTACAAGGGGGACGCAATGTGACGATTGCGGAGCTCGAGTCGTTGTTTCTGGACGCGGCACATTCGGAACAATCGGACTCGTCCACCAAGTCATGGAACCCTCGGCCTTCGTCGGCAGTTTCTGCTGGAACCTCACCGCACAGTTCTCCGATGACTGTCCCCGTACCCCGGCGGATGCTGCGGGTACCGTGCGACGGATTGCCGCTCAGACATCATTGTTCCTCAGCTGCATTTGCGTTCGCACCACCTGCGCATCGGGGATTCCCACGGGAACCGGAGCTTAGGGAGCGGACCCGGAGTCCCATCTTGGCTCACTCACATCTGGTGATTCGACATCTCGTCAAAGGTCTGGAAGCTCGTGGCCGCGAGAATCTGATAATTCCCCTCCCGGACGCGATCGGGACCTTTGTCGATCAGGTGGCCGACCTGTTTGAACCATTTAGCGGCGAAGCCCGTGTCGGCTTTGAGTGCGAGTTTGTAGAGGATAGTTGGGAGATTTCGATGTATCTGGGGGCTCGTGAAATCGTCGGCGGTCCCCAGGACGGACGGCAGGAGCCCCACAACTTCCGGTTTAACCTGCAGGGACTGTTCGACCAGTTTCAGTCGATCAAGTCGTTCCTGTGGAATGCCATGCCGCACAGTCCGCTGATGGAGCCAGGCCTGTCGTTCGTGGTGGTCGAGGGAACTGTCGCCGGTCAGACCGTTCGGCTGCAACTGCATCCGACAGCTCCTGATGAAGCTGGCCCGGCGATGCGGGAATACGCCGACGGGTCGATTGAGCTGGCGGACTGAGACGGGGCGCGGATGGCGGTCGCAGCGCCCCACGTTCTGGCGAACGTGACTACAGAACGAATAGACTCCTCATCATGAATCGCTGCGGAAACCACTGGATCGCCATCGGTGCGATCACTGTCTGTCTCTCAATCGCACTCGGAGCCTGGGCCGCCCATGGGCTCGAGAAATCGATCGCGGGGCTGTACGCGAACGAGACGCGAGTCGTGCGCGGCGAGTCGATCCCGGCGGTCGCCAAGTATGTCGGTGACTTTCAGACCGGAGCCGACTATCAGTTTGGGCAGGGGCTGGGGTTGATGCTGACGGGGCTCCTGCTCAGGCAGGCTCCCAGCCGCAGCCTCAAGGCGGCTGCGCTCTGTCTGTTCCTCGGCATGCTGCTGTTCTCGGGCAGCCTCTATGCGCTCGTGCTCTTGAAGATTCCGGTCCTCGGCGCGGTGACTCCGTTGGGAGGAGTCCTGATGATGGTCGGCTGGGGGCTGCTGGCGTGGGCCGGTTGGAAGCTGCCCGCCAGCTGCGCTACTGCGCCGCCGTCTTCGTGAAGTGATCAATCACGACTGGCAGCCACAATGCAGCTGTGTAGTGCCCACCGACGAACTCCAGCCGGTGCTTGGTATCGAGCCCGATGATCTGGGCCAGCTTGCGAGCATTGCGGATCGGGACGACATCGTCCTGCAGCGCGGCATAGACCCAGGTCCGGTCCTTGGGCAGGCGATGCGCGATCCGTGTCGGCTCAACCAGGTACAACAGCTCTTTGAGCTTGTCCCCTTCGTAGCCCGCCTTGGCCAGCTGATTGCGGATCTTGGCAGTGTCCTGCTTGCCGTTCATGAACATGTCGTACAGATCGCCGCCCGCCAGCATGATGAACGACTGGTGGTAACAGGCATCGAGCGAAGCTGCGGACGTCGCGACGAACCCACCTAGGCTGGTCCCCTGCAGAGAGATTTTCTGAGGATCGACTCCCGGCAGCGCAGCCACGGCATCAAAGGCCCGGCGTGCGTCGGCGACTCCTTGTCGCATCGTGACCAGGAACTCGCTGGCATCCCGCTTCTTGCTGCCGCGTCGCTCTCCGTAGTACGGCAGATGCAGCAGAATCGCATGCAGCCCGCGCTGCTGAATCCCGCGGGCAATCGCCCGCCCGGCTGGCATGGCGGGGCCAGACTCATGAATCACGACGATGGTCGGCAGCGGCCCCTCCTGCAGCCGGGGCATCTTCGGCATGTACCACTCCATCGAGACCAGATCGTTCGTGGCATCGCCGGACGGGAACGGAGTGGGGTATCGCACCAACCGCTGAAACTCCTTTCCCTCGACCGGAGTCCACGAGACCTCGAACTCGACCGAGGGCCACGACACGTTGTCGAGCATCAGCTGGGCATCAGGGAGATCGTCTTTCCATGGTTTCGCAGAGTCTTTGGCCGTCAGACGCGCGGGAATCGGTTCCTCGGCCCATACAGTGTGGACAGCGAGGCAAACGCCGCACATGAGTAAGGCTGCCATGAGTCGGAACATGAGCATGACTCCACGTGATAAGGCGCAGTCGACCGCAATTGCCACGCGGGCCGTCGAATGCCAAAGGAGATCTCCAGAGACGGGCAGTCTACTTTCGGAGCTCCTCAGTAAACAGATTGAGGGCCAACAGGCCTTTGCGAACCTGCGCCCACGCCGCCCAATCGCACTCCGATTTCATTCGATTCATTATGTTTCTCGTCAGGAACTCCGTTTCCCGGTATCTTGAGCATGTCCGAGTTCTCAAGGAGTCGTCATGTCACGCCGTCGTCTCTCGTGGATTCCGTTGCTGCTGAGCCTGGGCTGTGGTTCGGCCACGCCGCCGCCAGCACCGCCCGTGGCACCTCCTGCGGTGGCTCCGGTCGTTGCTGCTCCGCAGGCTCCTGTGGCTGCTCCCGCTGCGGCACCGGTGGAAGCTCCTCCGGAAGAGGATGCCCCGATTCCGACCATCTCGCTCGGCGGCGGCAAGAGTGCGAACATGGGGGCTTCTACGGCGACCACTTCGTCGCCGACCGCGACCGCAGCTGTCAACTCGGTCCAGAATCGCCGCAAGATCGTTGCAGCCATGAATGCACTGCAGGTCATGCTCGGCAGCTGGAAGGGAACCACCAACAAAGAGTTCGGCGAGTTCAAGGCTCTGGAAAATCCAAACTGGGTCTGGGACTTTCGCAGCCAGCCCGGCCAGCCGGCGCTCGTGCTCAAATCGGAGAAGAGTCAGTACGTCACCGAAGGGCGGCTGACCTATCTGACGGAACGCGATACCTATCAGATGACCGTCAAGGACAAAGAGGGACAGACGCGCACTCTCGAAGGTCAGTTCTCCGAACCAGTTGAGGAGTTTGAAGGGGATGACCGTCGCGTGCATCGTAAGTACAAGCTGCTGCTGACCGAAGTCGGCGATGCCAAGGACGCCCTCCAGCTGATCCTCAACCAGCAGGACAACAACCGCTACCTGCTGGAAGTGGAACGCAAGCGAGGAACGAAATTCACGCGTGTCGACACGGTCGGTACGCAGCGGGATGGCTCGTCGTTTGCCTTGAACGATACCGATTACAAGGATCGCACTTGCGTGATCTCTGCCGGGCTGGGGACCACTCAGGTCAGCTACAATGGCAAGTCGTACTGGGTCTGCTGCAGCGGCTGTAAGGCAGCCTTTGATGAAGATCCCGCCCGCTGGGTCGCGGAGTTTGAGGCCAAGCAGAAGGAAAAGGCCCAGGGGCAGCCCGGTTCCTGAGATTCGGTTTCTGCAACTCCCGGGAGTCCGCGACCTGTGCCTGTGGTTCTGGAAGTACTCAGTGGTCCTGACCAGGGAAAGCGATTTCCTCTGGTGGGCGAACTGCTGCATATCGGAACCGCGAGCGATAACAACATTGTGCTTAGCGACCCCGGGCTCGGTGAGTTCCACGCCAGCCTCTCGGTGCAGGGCAGTCAGTTCTCGCTCTACGCCAACCAGGCCGAAGAGATCGCCGTGGGCGAGTCCCGGTTGCCGCGCCAGGAGTGGGTGACCGTTTCTGCGGACACCACGATTCGGTTCGGCGGGTCGACGGAAGTTCGGATATCCGCCTCGCCTTCGGAAGTCACTTTACCCGCCGCCCCTGCCAGTCCTGAGCGGCGAAAAGGGGCTCGCAAAGAATCGAAACGGCAAGTCGCCAAGCTGATCACCAACCGTGGTGTGGAGGCCTCCGTTCAGCTGGGTGCGGACGGACGCTATCCGGAGCTGGCCCTGGTCAGTGTGACCGCCCCGACCAAGGCTGATTCGAAGCCCAGGGAGTCCAATCCCGTCTTACTGTTCACGGTGCTGGCGGCCAGCTGCCTGAGCTCGGTGGGTCTGTTGCTGGTCGACTTCGATTCCCCGGCGGTCCATAGCAGTGAGGACAAGGCCTTTGCCCGATCGGAGCTGGCCTCGTTCTACGGGACCGACTCGTCCGCTCTGGAGCCGTATCAGAAGCTGCTCCGCCAGGCTGCCGTCGAGTACTCGCA
>Ga0315905_10002925_pt1 | contig 17790 bp, 13 predicted proteins | sample LakEriMetagenome_5_FD_203522 | JGI IMG/M metagenome (GOLD analysis project Ga0315905, IMG submission 203522) | Freshwater fungal communities from buoy surface, Lake Erie, Ohio, United States - Buoy 4 MA121 | ecosystem: Environmental > Aquatic > Freshwater > Lake | place: USA: Lake Erie, Ohio... | reverse complement strand
CAACCAATACTCTGTGTATTCAAATGAGAATATTTCTTTTCCACGCAAACGTTGTGAAGTCAACCAACCCATTAACTGAGCTTCCTCCAGGAAATCCCAATCTGCATAAACCCATATTTTTATCTCGTTCTGCTTCACGACTTTTTGGTTTGTTTGGGTGCACGCTTATTGGTGATGATCCCAGCATCCTGCAATTTTCTACCCAACGGATCAGCTGCTGCAACCGTGGTTAAATCTTTCTCTAAACCTAAAACAAAGAGCACTTGTAAATAACTCCCAATGGATACGGTAGGACTACCTTGCTCAATATTGTAAATGGTTTTTCTCCCAAGACCAGTACGCTCAGCAATTTGCTCTGCACTCAATTTTCGACGCAAGCGAGCCAATTGTATATGCTCCCCTAAATCTTTTAAAATTTTTAGGTTTTTAGGCAATATAGCGGGCGCAGTTTTCATTTAACTTGTCTTATAGGGGACAAATATAGATTAAAACGTCCTTTTTATGACAAATTATTTTGATTTGCCTTAAAGATTTCGGATGTTTTCAAAACGAGCGTCAATGAAATTTTCACCCTCGAAAATGATGATTGAATTGCCCTTAAAATCCTTGAGAAATCCCTATGTTGAAATTCAATGAGCGATTGTAAAGAGGGATAGATCTGGTTTTGGCTGTGGATCGTTGTCAAAGATGGTCCTGCTTCTACTCCCATTTGCCATTTGCTGGTTTGGGCATTTGTTGATATCGCAGCGAAGATTGAGAACAGACCGATTGTGTATTTTTTCAAGGTTTTCATTTTGGGTTATTCTACATTTTAAGTTTATTAAATATTTGTTAGGATTGATTGATGGCGCGGTTTTTTGATTAATAATATCCAGTTTGCATTTTTGGGTCACATACAATACAATGCTGAAATTTATCAATGGCAATTATAGGCCATGAAAAATAAATAGTATTGATGAAAAGTAATCAATAAAAACACCAATTATAATACACTACATCACTACATCACTCGCGTTTGGGTGCAGCAGTTGGCATCGCTCCGACAAAAAGGACGGAGCATTACCTGCCTTTGCTCTACACCTTGGGCGCAAAACTCCCCAACGAAACCCCGCAATACTTCAACGACCAATGCGTGATGGGTTCCTTGGCGATGACTTCGTTTGTTTTGGGGTAAGGTTACAGCTCGATCCAAAACCTCCAAACAGTATTCTTGGAGCTGGTTATTTGATCACTTTCGCCCGATTCTGTATTTGAGGCCAAGGCTGGCCATATAAATTGGTGCATTTTGAAGTTCTCCATATTCATACTTGCCCCGTGTTTGCCCGATGGATGGCTTATTGTTTAAGTTCTCATAGTAAATACCGGCATAGAAGCTAGATCGTCTTTTTTGTAATGTATAGGTGTAATTTATAGTATAACAAATGCCATTACCTAGGTAAAGAAAATAACTTTTTTTGGGGTCATTAGTATCATAGGCCCTTGACGGATAAGCCAAAGTATAACCACAGCCGATATTTAACGATGAAATCTCTGAATGGATTAATTTATATTGCGGAAGAACCCTAAACTGTGTTAGTGTAAACGGTATATCCCTAATGTAAAGTAATGAATCGTTGAACTTAAAATGTGTTATCCTCCTGAAACTAGAGTGGTCAAATGATAATTCACATGAAAAATTCTTTCGGGAAGCATCCAAACCAATTGAAAAACCCGAATTAAACGGCGATGAGTGAATTGCGTTGTATTTTGGTTCTGTCTTGTTATAAAACGTTTTTTTAAAACAATAAGGCGAAATCACACCCGCTTTAAAAATATAGACAACCGAATCCTTGGGAATGGCCTTGATTCCTGAAACGAAAAAAACTGTGATGAGCAAAATGTTTATTTTTTCTTTCATTTCAATAATCGGATGTTAGCAAAGTCCTAAAGCAAGAAACCGTGGAAACGCAACTTAATAAATAATTTTATAGTATTTTAGATTCCAATTGTGGTTTTTATCAGCATTTGTGTTAAAATCGAAGGCTGTTATTTTTAGTTGAACGATTCCCACATTTTTAGCGAAATAGTATTCTATGTTGGTGTAAGGATATAGATTTTTGTAAAATAGGTGATTCGTGATAGGATGAGCAGAAGAAGCACCTGCCTTGAAAACTCTCACAGTATCAAAAGTGAAATTCTTCATTTTATAGTTGGTGATCAATTTTAAGTATTTGGTATGCGAGACTCCGTCGGCACTGAATTCTTTAGTGGTGTTGTATGGTGTGAAAAATACTTGGTCTTTTCCTTTGCGATTAATATTGTTGTGCGATTTTTCAACATTCAACCAGTCGCCTTCCTTTTTAAAATTTGCACTGTAAGGAATGTTATACGTTGCAGCAAAATCTGAATACAAACTCCCCTCATTTAAACTCTTACGTTGAAAACTCATCACTTCGTAATCAATATAATCGGTAGAAATCCACCAGGTGTAGCATTTGAGCATCACTTGAGTATCAAGTTCCCCGGTACTATCACATTCATAAACCCACATGCTCCCAGGTTTGAAAAAGGTGTAATTCCTCATTTCGCCGATATAGAATTTGCCTAAATATCTCTGGGGCTCCGGCTCATCCGGCTCGCAGCTTGTTATTATGAATGAAAACAGCAATGCCATTGCTGTCAGTAATAATATTCTTTTGCTCAAATACTTTTTCATGGCGAAAATTCAATAAAAGCAATAATAATGATTCTGAATTTAATCAACTTGATTAAAAGTAATCCAAAAAGATGGCGAAAATTCATCAGTTCAAGACACTGCGCCATCTCAGTCCTCTTTCCTCAACATCATGCTTAGGGTAAAACGCTGTCTCAAATAATTGAATTCATGACCTTCTTTCAATTCATCACGCAGCGATAGGTTGATATCGTATCTGCATCTCAACTTGAACTTGCCCACTTCAAATGGTTTAAAGCCAATCCCTATGGTTGGGCCCAGGTTAAATCGCTGAATTAACTGATTGTTTCTGCCATCAAGCGAATTTTCCGTGAACCAAACCCGATATCCTGAGAAATTGGAGTCACCCGCATAAAAAGCTCTTCCGTAAAACCCTCGGAAAGGGTAAAGATTTTATAATTGCAATGTAAACCCAAGGCAGCCTGAAACCCCTTTTCTAATGAGCCGAAGTTGACAAAATAATTATTCAATGTAACGGAGCTGGATTTATAATTTATCGATGTCGTAATGCCGCGAGAACTGACGCCACCCCAATTTTGGATTTCTATTTGTCCTTGACTAAATTCTAATCCCAATTCATTGTTTTTGAGCAATAAGTAAGTTGTATTGGGGTTCTGATATCTTGCCATGACAGACAATCCATACCCATCTGTCCGACTGTCTAAATGAAGCGATTCATGGGATTGCCACAAATGGTTAGCGTTGACAGATAGCCCTGTTTCCAAGGTTTGTGCTTGTGCGCCCAACGCGATAATTAGTAATATTGATCCGGTTAAAAATTGCTTCATTTCATCTAGGGAATAACAACCAACTTCACGGAGGCCTCACTCCAAGAGGGTTTTAAAAAGTATACACCCACCGGCAGTGTTTCTGTGAGTACCAATTCTCCGTTGTGAGGCAGTGGCTTTTCAAATATTACCTGTCCCATCGCGGAATAGCAAATCAATGTGCGATGACTTGCGGCGATGCGAGGATCCTTAAATTGAACGGTAAGCGTTTGCTGCTGATGCCATGGGTTTGGGTAAATGGATATGTCACTGCGTTCCAAAGTTTTATTAGATAGCGGCGTGATCTGAATGGGTGCGCAGTAGCCAGTGTCAAAGCAATTGCCCACCTTGGCGATTACAAAAGGATAGTAGTTGCCGCTTTGGTTGTAGGTGTGATTGCAAATGTCTTGCTGGGCGCTGTCGTTACTGCCCGAAGTTGGGTCATTGAAGAACCATCGGAAATTAGTGGATCCTGGGTTTAAGCTATTTTTTGCTTCGAAATTGATGGTTGCAGGCGCCTGGGCAACGGACGTGTTTGTAGAGGCCAAAATGTTAATGACCCTCGGGTTTACCGTTAACCAATGGGTTTCTTGGGCCCCACAAGGTTTGGTGTTGGTGAAATAGTAAACGGGGTAGGTGTTTGCGGTTAAATTTCTTGGAGTAATTCGGTTGTTGCTAATCGAAAGATTTGATTGCTTACTATACCAAGTGCCGGCAGACGTTGAAGGGTTGAAAATTGTATTGAGATCAATGGTCGCGGATTCGCCACACACTGATTTGGCCAACGGGAATTCCTGCTTTGCAGTATCGGCAAGTGAAATCCACAACGAGTCTGTAAACACACAATCGGCGTTTGCCAGGGTATAGCTCGCTTTCATTGAATCGGCGGTGGCGTATTTGAATTTGAGGGTTGATCCGGCGCTTTCCTCGTTCCACCAAACACCGCCTTTGGGCGATGCCTTGATGCCATTTAGGTCTAAACTGTCTGATGCTTTGCAGACTACCGATACTTTTGGGAATCGGATTGTGGTGGTATCCACAATGATCTCCCTGGTTAGTTTCACGGAGCAGCCATCCGATGATGTGAAATGCCCTGTTAAAGTGGAATTGGGTGCTTCTACGAATACCGAAATGCGCTTGGCTGTCCCGAGTGTTGTGTTGGTTGATGCGGTGGAAATCGCCCAATCGCCTGAACACACCCCACCGGTTTTGGGGTTGCTGGCAAAGAGTTCGATGCTTTGTGCCCCGCACAATGTCTGTACTTGCGGTAATTCCAGTTGGTAAATGCTATCTGACAGTAAATCAAATGATTTGCTAAAATCGCAGCCCGCCGTATCCATGATGCGCAATCGCAAGGTTACCGCTGATGTGAAATTCTTTCGCAATGTGTCCTTGGTGATTTTGGTGGTATCAAAGCGCCATTCACGGGTGGTTTTCGAGGCAAAGCCCGTCAGGTTTACGGGCGTGTAAAATTGGTTTGTGTCTGCAACGCAAAGGGTGTTGTGGTTGAGGGAGAAATCGAGTCCAGGCCACAGTTTGATAAGGTCTACAGAATCGCGGAAGATTCTCTGACTGCAGTACGCCGCTGGTGAACTAACGGTGCATGCCAGGTAGTATTTCGCCTTTTCGAGGGCCGTGAGCGTGATGACATCCCCTTTGCCGGTGTAAATGGGCTTTGAACCAAAAGAGTCTTTGTAGACCGACCAACTATTGGAAACAAACATCCCATTGTTATTGGATTTGATTTGGGCTTTGAAAGAGTTACAGGGCCCCGGGTAGGTGATGATTTTAGACGAAATGGATTTTTGATTGTATACCACGATGCCTTTGCTACTGACTTGATTATCATCGCACGGATTGTTTGAAAGTCTGACATTGAGTGTTCGATAGGTGCTAAAATCTGCGCCCAAGGGCAGTTTGATGAATAGCTTGATTTTTGGCAAGTACTTCACAGAATAGTCCACGGTGTAGCGATAGTATTTGGGATTGAGGGAGCCATCGATTTTGACATAAATGGTGTCGAGATAGCCCGTATCGCTCATGGTGATGTTGATGGTGGCCGAATCCCCTTCGCAAATATCGAGTCGAGAGGGCACTTCAAAGTTGGGGACGTCCCAAAATTTGTTAAAGTAATCAGTACACGTCAATTTAATCGACAATACCGTGATGCTGCCTTTGAACTGCCAATTGCCGGATGTGTCTTTGGAGTACCAGGAGGTTTTGAAAACTACGGGAGCCGCTTCCTGGTAAAAAGAAGTTGTAGGCCTGGGCGAATGGAAGAATGTAATGGTTCCAGTGATGGGATCACAATGAAAACCAATGGGCTTGTTTTTGTTGTTGGGTTTGGGTGTACAGGCATTCCCTCCGGTAGGACAATAGCTGGTGAATGGATATTTGTGGGAGAAATTGGAACTGTAAAGGACGCGGGTTCCCCATATGTCGGTCTCCATGGGGACCAATTCCGTAAAAACCGAATCATTGGGAGTGTAGACAATGCCCGGGTTGCTGTAATTCGCTTCGTTTTGTATAAATTGTCTTTGGTTTAAATTATTAAAGGAGACGCTTTTATCACCTTTTACCATGGATTTGGTATTGATTTCGGTAGACCAAGCGTGATAGGGTTCGTAGATAATATTCCATTTGATACCGAGAGCAGTTAGCCAAGATCCAGGTGATAATTCCTTGGTTTGAGCAAAGATGCGGAGTACCGGCTGTTTTTTGAGCAAACTATCAAAGGGTTTTTGACTGATGTCAAGCGTGTATTTGTAGACCAATTCCCTGTATTTTACACCTTGGCTAAATCCAAAGGGGGAGGTGGCGGCGGTGGCTGGGCAACTGTACTGTGGATAATGAAAATATTGGTAAGTTGGATAAACTTGTGTTTGGGTGTTACCAATCATTACAAATAATTGAAAAGTCCCGGTGTCTTTATAATTGAATTTAACAAAAGGGCACTGTTTGTGCATGTAAAACACGATTTTGGTATTTGAAATCACCTCAAACGTTGTGTAACCCCCAGTGTTGGAGGTTTGGGCCATTAGTTTTTCTGCATTGGCCATAAGTAACAGCAATATGAAAATGGTCTTCAGGATTTTATTCATGGCAAGGATGGTTTGAATTGCAATCTAGCGTTTTTTTTATTAAAGCAATTTTAGGCAATTTGAATAAGATTGCCATGATTAAAAACAATCAAAAAGTTACAGAATATAATTAAGGATTATTTGTTGTACTCATATTGTATTGAATGTAATCACCGTTAGACTGTGTAATTAGACTTGAAATTCGGAGTGGATATTACTAGGCAAAAAACTACGCATTTAATCATAACAAATAGTTCGAAACGGATTGATGAAAATGTATCAATTTTGATCTGGTGAAGGGGTGTTATTTGTATCGGTTTCGTTGTGTATTTATTAGGATTTGTTAATAGCGCGGTTTTTTGCGGAATTATAACAGTTTGCATTTGGGGGGCCATGGTTATTTCCCAGTCAACTTGATTTGGTATTCCAAGGAAATCAATACCGGGAACAAGGATAGTTCTTTGAATTGATTGTCTTTGTAGATTTCATTATAGACGTTTCGCCTCATGTATACATTGTAAAAGTGAAAATTCAACTTGTGAGATAACTCCTTGTTTATTTGCTTGTTCAGGATTACTGCGCCGATGTCTAAATGATGAAATGCCCTGGTTCTAAATTCATTTCGATAACTCCAATCAATGATCCCATAACCCAAAAATCCCACAGGCCTGGTGATTGGTCTGCCCGATTGCGCTGTGAATTGCAATGAAATTGGCACTTTGCCGATGTTCGTGTTCAACAAAGTATTAAAAATAATGGGTCTATTGTGATTTGATTGATAAGGCACTCCCCAATTGACACTGTCGAAAAAATTCATGGATCTGGAGTAGGTTAAATTACTGTTGATACTGAACCTGCGTATTTTGTAGGTAACGGCTAACCCAGCGCCATAATATCGACTCCTGCCGTAGGTTAAGCTGCTGATGTTGTAAATATTGGAATACACCGACCGATAATCAACGGCATTTTCTGCAGAACTGTAATTCAGCATAAACTGATAATTCAACTTCTTAGAAACATGCAGGTACTTTAGATTGAAATCATAGGTGATGGGTACTCTATTTGTTGTGAGTAGCGGTATTTTCAAGTCCTGATAAATGGGGAATAGGTTGTTCGCCAATCCAATGCGATTTTGAACAAACCGATTTAACGATAGAATTATCTTGGAAGTCTCTGCATTGTATGTTCCTTCTGCCCTGTATATCGGCGTGAACTTATTCGCTCCCCGTACATTCAAATAATTCAATCGCGCATCCATCTTGATGTTGAATTTGCCAAACGTCCAATCATCGTATAAGGCAACTGAGTACAGTGAATTTTTTAAACGATATGTGATTACAGAATCATCCAGTTGATAATCAACAATTTCTGTCTCTGCTAAGAATTTCGGCATGGCAGGAACTGCTTGATTTTCAAGGCGATATTGTAGCCAAACGCTCTTCTCATTTTGAACAACCGAACTGTACCCTAAATCCAGGTTGATCCTTTCTTGTACACCGATTCCACTGATGTCGCGGCGCCATTGGCTCTGCTTATTACCCAGTTTCATCGTAAAGCCCAAGTCCCTGTTTTCCATCGCCCCTTTCGATGCATTCTGAAACCCAATTGAACTTTTTGCATTCTGTCTTTCTTTGAAATTGTAAAAGTAAAGGCTCAACTCACCATAGTCTTTGGCGAATTTGTGTTGCGACCTCAAAAAGAGATCTTCATACTGGTTGATTAGATCGGAATACTGCTTTTGCATCAATGCGGCCGAATAACTGTTGCAATAGCTAGCCATGAGACCATGGTTTTTGTTGAACTTCAAATTCGAAAACAAAACTGCGTTGTATGGATTGGTTAACAGCGACAGCGTGTTTTTGGTGCTCAAGGGTTTAAGCAGACTAAAACTGGCGATACCACCTCCTGAATTGTAACTGCTCGGCACATACCCGTCATATATGTTTACATTGTCGATGGTTTGCGCATTATACCCACTAAAAAATCCATAATTGTGATTAATGGGTCGCAACGGCAATCCGTCTAAATAAAACCTCGAAGCATACAGTCCCGACCCTTTGATGTTGATGCCTGACGACATTTCCTGAGAGCGACTCACGAAAGGCACATAGGCCAACAGGTGGGTGATATTCGTTGACGATAGCGGCAGAATGGTTTTTTCAATCAAATCCCTTGAAACAAATACAGCACTTTTGGTAAATGACAAAGACCCAACAGATATACTTACGGTATCAATTGAGGCGGTATCGCTGAGGTCTTGGGCTCGAAGATCACACAAGCCGAGATTCAACAACGCGATGAAGAGGACAGTTTTAATACAGTTGCAAAACATGGACTTTGTCTTTATCCTCAAACATTAGGTTGCGAAAAATATATTGTTTTGTGGTTGAATTGGACTTGTTCTTTATATCCAGAATAATTTCAAAAGTGAAAGATTCTCTTGGGTCGTGTTCACAGTTGAAAATTTGGTATAAATCATCCCTATCGAAATATATGGGCTCACTGTTTCGATTGCGATTCCATTTGTATGATCCAAAAAATGGAAGAGAACCTCCATTTGGAGGCATTGTGGCCCAGACAATATTGAATTTATTGGTATCGAGGGGAAGGCCATTTACATCAAGTATTTTCAATGACTGAGATGCTTTTTTGGGTATGTAATCATAGAATTTACCCACGTTGTCTGGACTAACAAAAGGAATCATTGCCTTGAAATCATCATTCTCATAATCAAACCTGATTTTTTCACCCAAAAGCGATGGCCATTGGTAGTCGATTGATTGTTCCGATATTTTTCTAACGTTCTCTTCGTCTTCCACAGAGACAAGACAGAGCGAAACTAATTCGCTAAACCTGGGATTGCCATCTACATATTTTTCACATTTTCCAGAGAAAGAAACTGACTGAAGGTACTTACTTGGCCACAATGTTGCACCGCCATCATAATTCTCCAACGGAATAATATTCTCAGACTGTGGCCAAAATGTCAAAAGAAGGTATTTGTTTCCACCATTTTTCACCCACTTGTAGTATCGATTAAAAATGGCAATGTTGTATAATTCATCGTCTGCTAGATTTACATCCGTACTCACTTTTACGTGTGTTCGATTGATGTTCTTAAACATGTTTGGATCGAATGCAGGCGGGGTTCTTTTTGTGAATGAATGAATTTCATTCGACTGAGATTTGTGCCAAACGATTTTATACAAGGTATTGGCTTTTATCACCAATCCTTTACCCATGCCGTTCTGAAAATAATATTTTGTATGACTAGAATCCGACAAATCTTCCATGTATAACACGAATTCATTGGGATCAAGCATTTTGCTATCTGTACTCGTGTTTTGCCAAAATTCAAAATATGGGGTATTGCCTGTTGCAACCAGGCCCCAAAGCACTGTTTGGTCTTTTAATGCCGGCTGAGTGGATGTTTCACAGCCTAACATCGAAACCACAGCCAAACAACCAATAAAGGCATGTTTCGCATTGGTCATTAACCTATGAAATAGAACAAATAGTCTTTGCATTATAAACCAAAAATACGGATAATTAATTTATTCAAAAACTTGGCCATTACAACTCGTCTGGCATTTTGTTCGGAATCACATATATGCCGTTTTGAATGGCAAAAATTACCATGCCAGCCAAATTCTGAGAATTCGTTTTCTCCATCAATTTGCCGCGATATTTATTAATCGTGTTCACAGACATTTTCATCTGTTTGGCAATTTCATTTGCGTTTTTCTGCTGGCAAATCAATTGTAGAATTTCAAAGTCTACAGCATTGAACTGCTCCAAAGTATCTTTCTTCATATTATGACTATTCGATAGCATTTTAAAAGCAATCGAATCTTGAAAAAACACGGAACCCTTGTAAACAATCTGAATTGCATTGATCAACTCCTCGGTTGAGCTTTTCTTGAAGATAATACCATCAGCCCCCATTCGCATGAGTTTTAGATTGATATAATTTGATGAATTCGCAGAGAATACCAGCACTTTTATTTGGTTTTTATATTCTTCACGAATTGCTTTCAACACTTCGAGCCCGTCCATTCTAGGCATTTCCAAGTCCAACAAAACGATGTCGGGTCTTTTGAATTTCAGAATTTCTAACAATTCAATTCCATCACAACATTGACCAATGATTTCAATTTCGTTGGACCCATTGGCTAAGTTGCTGCATATGGCCGACCTCATCAATGGATGATCCTCAGCAATGATTATTTCAATCCTCTCCATGTGGCATGATAAATGACATTCTAAATCCTTGATTTTCCTCATTCGAGGTGATGATTTCACCTCTTAATATGTGAAGGCGGGTTTTGATCGTTGTTGCACCCAAGCCATCTAGATTTGATTTTTTATTTAACCCTATTCCATTATCCGAATAATTCACGCAAATGCCCCGATCCGTTTGATTTATACGTATAACAACCTTGGAGGCTTTTGCATGTTTCAACGTGTTATTCAACAACTCTTGGAATATCCGAAACAAATTGCTGGATCTGTCATCGGATAGATCAAAATTATCGTGTTCAAATACGATATGTATCCCAGTTGCATGTTGAATGTCGGAGATCAATTCATGCAAGCCTTCTATAAATCCCAATCGAATGAGTGACGCAGGAAAGAGCATCTTCGAAATAGAGGAACACCTTTCTGATGCAGTATTGCAGAGATCCTCAATCATTTTGAGCGATGAATTATCCCGGTCATTTTTTTTCAATTCGGATAGCTGCATATGAATTAATGTCAATAATTGACCAAGGTCATCATGCAAAATACTGCCCAATTTCCTTCTCTCATCTTCTATGGATTTCAGTTGGACTTTATTGAGGGTTGCTTCAAACTCCAATTCCTTCTTTTGAATATTCAACAATGTTCGTTTTCTGGAATTGAGGGTTGCCAAAATCAGGATGAATGTAATGCCCAATATAAACAAGCACAGAAAATAGAAGGTTAAGGTAAAAGCACTTAGTTTTTCCATAGCAAACCCGTTATGATTAAACCTTTAGAAACAAATAGTCTAATGGGAAAAAACAATTCTAAAAATTTTTCATGGACATATAAGTCAGAAATGAAATGAATCTCGAGTCCTGATTTTATTAGGTCACCCATATAAAACGCCATTATTCCAAATACAATGAATAACAAATTCAACGGAACAAAATCATTTTTTAACATTTTAATCAATACAATTGTACAAATAATCAAGCATGCCAACCCGGTAAAAACGGAGAATGTGAGGTATTCCAATGTATTTAAATACCCATATTTTGAGTAAAAGTGAATATCAGATTTGGGCCAATCTATGTTAAAAAAGAATAACGCAATCACAATCAAAGTTGAGAGGGTTGCCAGTAGTAGGCTTCCAGAAATTCTCAGAGTTTTTAATGAATAGAAAAACATGAAATAGAATCCAAGCGAAACCAAATCAGCAACAACAAACAGTTCTAAGTTCGATGAAAATACAAAATAATCCAGTATGCCTGTAGCAATACCCAGAGCCCCCAAAAGCATAAAAAATAAGTATTTATTCTCGCCAGAGGACAATGACCTTTTATAGCCTATGACAATGTAAGCTACATAAAAAAAGTATTTGAAATTTAATAAATCCAATTAATTATGTATTGGGTTGTGTAACAAATGTCGAAGAAGATGCAATATGCCATTTTGCGAATTTATGCCCTTCGATCAGTTAGTTTTCTTATTATTTTTGGTATTGGTTTCATACCATTTAGTATAACGTGGGGTGGTTTCAAGTTTCTCAATCCTAAAAGCCACTATCAATCGCAAATATTGGCATAGTTTCAGCCATAACCCCTTTACTTAAGCAACGTCACCGTGCTGCTGTACGTGTATTCTTTTTTCTTACGAGAAGCTTTAATCGTGTAAACGTAAACCCCAAGTGGCATGTCCGCTGCGGGTTTCCAAATAGCGTTTGATCCCTCCTGCTCATATATTTTTTGGCCCCACGAATTGAAAATCGTCAAGGTGAAATGATCAAACCCATAATTGAAAATTTCAAATTCATCGTTCAATCCATCGCCATTGGGTGTAAATGCACTGGGCGCAAACAAGGTGGCCTGATATCCCAAACAAAAACTGTTGCTTTGCGATTCGTAGGCGAGGTCGCTGCTTTGGGCTTTTACGATATAGCACTTTTGGAATTTCTTGGGCTGCACAAAATCTTTGTCGCTGAATTGCGTGTCCTTCTGATTATTCAAAGGCTGCCAATTCGATATTTCAATATCGTAGGTGCCAAATGATTCATGCCTTTTCACACCGCCATTTGTGGTCCAGTCTTCGTAGGGCGACCATGTGAGCAGCGCCGTTGGGAAGTCGGATTTTGACGCGGGCTCAACCTCCGTGACTTTCAAGAAAATCGTTTTTCCGATATTGCTTTTTAAGCCACCTAGGTTGTCGCAACTGTCTTTGGCTTGGATCTCGTATGTGTGTGATTGATCGATTTCGGCCGACAGGTAATCCTTAAAAAATGTATCGCTCACAACGGCATGTAACTGCCCATTGCGATAGACTTGATAGCTTTTCGCATACGGAACAGACTTCCATTCTGTGAGTGTGGTTGTGTTGTTTATCACTGTACTGCGTTTGAGTTGAGGCTTATATCCAGCAGTAATTCCAGGGGTAATAGCCAGTTTTACCGAATCTTGCGTGATACAACCTGAAGGCCCGTAGAGTTTCTGGTATAAAATGAATTTACCAGATTGTTGAATAAGGACTTTATTGATTGCCTGATCAAATCGATTGTTCGGCACCAACGATGGTTTGAAATGATAGATTGTAGAATCTGTAGGATCGGTATACAAGCGCCCAAACTCAACGTTCAACGGTGAACACCCAGTGGTTTTATCTATCGATATTCCCGGCCTAGGTGCGGGTAGGATTGAGATGTTTTGAATTGCGTTAAAGGTATCGATGCATCTGCCATCGCTGACTTGCAGTTGTACATTGAATTTGCCAGAGGTGGTATAGGTGTGCTTGATGGATTTGTTTTTGGGCATGATGTTGCTGGGCGAAGTCAAGCTCGTATCGGTTCCATCGCCAAAATCCCATTTCCAAGTATGACTTTTCTTTTGAAGGATGGATGAGTCAGAAAACTCAACGGCAATCCATTGACAGCCGACTGTGTTTTTTGTGTAGTACTTGGCGATGGGTTCTGGCAGGACTTCAATTGAATCAGAATACCAGACCCAACCACCATAAGCGGTGATGGACTTGAGCAACACTTTGTATTTCCCTGGCTTGGTGTATTTGTGTCGAATTTTGGTTTGTGATTTCAGCGTTTTACTAGAATCACCATCGCCCCAAAACCACTGGAAATGATCAAACCAATTGGTGTCCGTTTCATTGGTGAATTCATGAGTTAAATCGTTGCAGATACTTTTGTAGGTAAAGTTGATGTAATGGTATGGTATTGGTGTGGCTGGGAAAAAGATTTTGTCAAAAGAAAGTTGAGTATTGAAAGGGTTGTCATACCCAATTGTCGCACCCGCCAATACCTTAATAGGATTTTCAACAGTAAAGGCGTTGTTTTTTTTAATCAATTTTCCAATTTCAATTTGTCGGAGTTTTACACTGTCGCCATATGATGATAGCCTTTTTTGGGCTCTATTTAACAAAACATAAATATTGCCATTTGATGATAGTACGTAATCTTTTATCACCTTACCACCTTCTATTTTGCCGAAATAATTTGAATCTAAATCAATATTATAGGACTGGATATTTGCCTTCCTGTTTCGCACATCAACCTCAAGAAGTATTCTCGACTCTTTCTTGAAATTTTTTTTATACTCTATGGCAAATTGAGGCACAAGAAAAGTGGAGTCGTATTTTGTAAAAACACAATTTTTCCAATATTTAAAATTCTCTGTATTAATATTCCCGGAATCACTTAAAATCAATTCAAAATCCAAATCATTCTCATTATCTATTAAAATCAATTTCGACATTGAATACTTTACGTGTGTTACAGGGTTATTGCCATTGATATCGAAATGGTCATAGTACCAATTGAAAACAGTCCAACGGCCTGATGGAGAAGTGATTAATTCATTAGAAGTAGATCCTAAATTGTAATCATACCAAATCAAATAACTCTTATAATTTCTATTTACTTGGTAGTCATGCAATATTCTTTTTTTTCTGTAATTGTAATTATTTGTAATATTAAATTCGTACAAATGCTGATTCCAAACAAACTGAATAATATTCTCCTTTGATGTAGATTTGAATATATTAACATTGCTCTGCATTAGAGAAAGATCTCCAAATTCAGTAAATCCATCAATACTTTTATATGAGAGAAGTTTATCATTGTAATACTGTGCTGCGACTAGCAAAAATGTATCGCTAGAATAGGGTGAGTGTAATTGCTGTCGTGGTTGTGACAATAAATCCATTTCAAAACTCACACCATTGTACTTGTTTTTGGAGCAGACGTAGTACAAGGTGAATGTATCTGATGCACCAATTACACTCGCAACACCTCGCTTCCCACCAATTTGAGGAATATAGCCAATAGAATCTCCGTTCTTATTAAATAAAGTATTGCAGTAAATGAAGGCTATCAGCTCTCCTTTAGAATTCGAAATAGTCTGATAACCTTGACCTAATTTATGACAAAGATAAAATAGGGGAGAATGAGGGACTTCCCATATCTTTTTAGCGCTGATTTCATCAACTTTCAATTCTGCGTGGTTGAAATTAATATCGTAAAACGAAGTCTTTTTTATAGCGTCAGAATAGGGCTTTTTTTCAATATCAAATTGCTCAAAAAAACCTTGCACAACCATGTGGTTGCTTTGCTGTGCATTTGCAACACCGCATATAACACTCAATAATATGAAGATGAACTTTTTCAAGGAGTGATTGAATTTATTGTCATTTCGAAAACAGTGAATCTGACAATTACAATACTATATAAACTCCGCAGTTTAACAGTGATTATAATCAATACAATATGAGTACAACAAATAATACTTAATTATATTCTGTAACTTTTTGATTGTTTTTAATCATTGTAATGTTGTTCAAATTAACTAATCTAGCGCATACTTTTGACATCAATTGAATCATGAAGAAAATCACCTTTATTCTAACTTTCCTCTTGTTTATAAATTGTTCGGCCCAAATTCCTAAGCCTCGCGTTCAATGGGTGAGTGAAATTCAGCAATATGGACAGCGTAATACGGGTCTATGGATGATTCCATTGCCGAGAAAAGCCGCCTTTGATAGTTTGGGCAATGTGTACACGCTCTTCAGTGTGGGCGATTCTTTGCGACTCACAACAGGTGTGTATCGGAAATCAGATGGGGTTGGTTGTGTCTTGGCGAAAATCAACAAGAGCAATGCCTCCGTGGCTTGGGCTTATCCCTTTAAATCCAATGATTCGAACATGTCGCTAACAGACATCGTGATAACCAATAACAATCAAATTACGGCGTTGATAGGGCATTCAGAAAACGGCACTTATCGAGGTAAATCGTACCCCGGTAACGCGCCTCTTTTTTCCTTCAATACCCAAGGCGATCTGCTGTGGTTTAAATCGGGAAGTGGCATCCAAGAATTGCGCTCGGTGAACCAGAAAAACATCGGCATAGGTTATCGAAAGGGCAATGACACAGCTTTTAGTCACCTGAAATTGGATTCATTTAATGGTTATTATGCAATTGAATTAAATGCGTTTGGACAAACCATCAATGCACAATATTTAGGCACTGGCGGAGAAAATAGGACCTTGATGTTTTCAAAAGAATCTTACTTGTTGCAGGTTGAAGTATCCAAAACATCGAGTTTCCGCAACAGACAGGGTACATACAAAGCCGTGGACCAGCGCACATCGCCGCCAAGCGGGAATTTGTTGGATGTCATCACCATCTGCTATTCAAAAAACGGAACCATCAAATGGGTGAATCGCGCCGATACGGCTTCAGCCAGGGCACTGAACAGTAACTTTTGCTCAGACAATCATGGTAACGTTTATTTGGGATTGCTGTATAAGCGCAATTGTCGGTGGTTGGGCAAATCGTTTAAGGTTCCCTTTTCGGGAGACCCTAACTGTGCCTTGGCGATTTTGGATGAGGCCACTGGCGCGGTGAAACGATTTCTGTATTGCGATACCAACTCTTACAGCCCATATAGTTCATTCAGATTGATAGAAGGCAACGACAAAATGGGTGTGAGACTACGCGTTGGCGGCTGTCCAACATCCATGTGGCCTAACCTCCCAGATTCAGTAATCAATGCGGGTGGTGCTATGTGCATGATGTTTGATTTTAATGGCAATTACCAACAATTCTGGCAAGATGAAGAAGCGCAATACAGTTACAGTGGGTATGACGCAACGACCTCTTTCTTGCATCGGCCTCTGTCGAAATACACTGCAAACGTCTATTTTTTTGGGGTGGAAATTTCCAACAGCACGCTCAATGCAATTGCATTGGGTTATGCGTCTTTGAGCAAACGAGTATCGGGGCAATTGGCCATTTCCAAAAATGGGGTGCGTGTGTACCCGGTGCCATCGCAAGGTTTGGGTTGGACGGTATCATCGCTTGATAAGTTTACTACCGTTTCTATTCACGATTTGGCGGGTAAATTGCTGGGCGAGATGGTTTTTGAGAGTCCTGTTTCTCGATGTGAGGTTGTTGCGCCGACATTGTCACAACCATTGTATTTGTTGACTGTAAAGCTTGCCGATGGTAGCACCCAAACGCGATTGATACAGTGATTCCAAGTTGTTACTTTTTTGTCCCATATGTTATAATTAATAAATAATAATCAGGGCTACTCACACTTCGTTATATAGTTAGGTATACGAGGTTGTCAATATTTCTTAATGACAATGCAAAAAATGAACTTAAAAAATGAAAATATATAACCGAATTGGTGCCCTTACGATCACATTTGTTAAATTAGTATAAGACGCGAGTATTACACCATGAATCATAATAGCAACAAAGGAAAATTAATACTGACGGCAATGGTATTGCTGTTTTCATTCATAATAACAAGCTGCAAGCCGGATGAACCGGAGCCAAAAAAATATTTGGGTAAATTCTATATCGGCGAAATAAGGAATTACACCTTTTTCAAACCTGGGAGCATGTGGGTTTATGAATGTGATAGTACCGGAGAACTTGATACACAAGTGATGCTAAAATGCTACACCTGGTGGATATCTACAGATTATATTGATTATGAG